>NPIG01000159.1_pt1 | contig 74517 bp, 70 predicted proteins | sample 8637441 | NCBI WGS metagenome assembly NPIG01 (sample SAMN07420675, study PRJNA396082) | bioreactor metagenome | isolation source: sample BR6 brine-fed electro-methanogenic bioreactor BR | place: Japan: Kochi | collected 2016-06-14
TCGTGCAGCTCGACAGGGCCGCGCAGTAAAACCAAGAAAGACGAGGACAGGACGTGACAAATATCCTGGTGACCGGCGGCGCGGGCTATATCGGCTCGCACGCCTGCAAGGCACTGAAACAGGCGGGATACACCCCGGTGACCTATGACAACCTGGTGACCGGCTGGGAAGACGCGGTGAAATTCGGCCCGTTCGAGCGCGGCGATCTGGCCGACCGCGCCCGGCTGGACGAGGTGTTCGCCCGGTACAAACCGGCGGCGGTGATGCATTTCGCGGCCCTCAGCCAGGTCGGCGAGGCGATGAGCGAACCGGGCCGCTACTGGCGCAACAACGTGGCCGGGTCGCTGACCCTGATCGAGGCGGCGGTGGCGGCGGGCTGCCTGGATTTCGTGTTTTCCTCGACCTGCGCCACCTATGGCGAACATGACAACGTGGTGCTGGACGAGGACACCCCGCAGGAGCCGCTGAACGCCTATGGCGCGTCGAAACGCGCGGTCGAGGATATCCTGCGCGATTTCGAGGCGGCCTATGGGCTGCGCGCGGTGATCTTCCGCTATTTCAACGTGGCCGGCGCCGATCCGGAGGCCGAGGTGGGCGAACATCACCGCCCCGAGACCCACCTGATCCCGGTGATGCTGGAGGCGATCGACGGCACGCGCCCGGCGCTGACCGTGCACGGCACCGATTACGACACCCCCGACGGCACCTGCATCCGCGACTACGTGCATGTCTGCGACCTGGTCGACGCCCATGTGCTGGGCCTGAAATGGCTGGAGCAGGACAAGGGCAGCCGGGTCTTCAACCTCGGGACGGGAAGCGGCTTTTCGGTGATGCAGGTGATCGAGCAGTCGCGCAGCGTGACCAACCGCGAGGTGCCCTATCAGACCGGACCGCGCCGCGCCGGCGACGCGACCAAGCTGGTTTCCGGCTCGGTCCGCGCCGAGGAAGAGTTGGGCTGGACGCCGAAACGCTCTACGCTGGGCCAGATGATCGCCGACGCGTGGAGATGGCACCAAACTGGCCACTACGAGAAATAACCGCCCGCCGGCCCCGGTGCCGGCCCGCCTGCTGGACATCACCCGGCTGATCCGACGCGCCGGGCGGCGGCCGACCGGTATCGACCGGGTCGAGCTGGCCTATCTGCGCCACCTGGGCGGTGACGCGGTGCCTCTCCATGCGCTGGCGCGGACCGCCTATGGCTATGTCCTTCTGGATGCCACCGGCATCGCGGAGATTGTCGCGCGGCTGGAGGGGCGGCAGGACTGGGGCCGGGCCGACCTGCTGTCGCGGCTGGCACGCCGGTTGCCGCCGCAGGTGCGCCGGGCGGAAAGCGATCTGCGCCGCGCCGCCCGCGCCCGCTGCCGGCCTGGCGGGCTGGCGCGGATGCTGGGGCGTCATTTACCCAAGGGGTTCGCCTATCTGAACGTGGGTCACTCCAATCTGACTGAGCGCACCCTGGGTGGCATGCATCGGGGCGGGGCCGGGCGCATCGCGGTGCTGATCCACGACGTGATCCCGCTGGATTATCCGCAGTATCAGCGCCCCGGCACGCCGCAGGCCTTCCGCGCCAAGCTGCAGCGTGTGCGCGCCCATGCCGACCTGGTGATCTACAATTCCGCCGATACCCGCGCCCGGGCCGAGGCGCGGATGCGGGACTGGGGTCCGCTGCCCGCGGGCGTGGTGGCGCATCTGGGCGTGGAGCTGCCCGCACCAGGGAAGCTGCCGCCGGGGATCGACCCCGCGCGCCCCTATTTCGTGGTGCTGGGCACCATCGAGCCGCGCAAGGGGCATGATCTGCTGCTGGATATCTGGGAGGAGATGGGCGCGGATGCCCCCGGCCTGGTGATCTGCGGCGCCCGCGGCTGGACCAACAGGGCCGTATTCGACCGCTTGGACCGGCTGCCGCCCGGTGGGCCGGTGCGGGAATTGAACGGGCTGGACGATGGCCAGATCGCCGCCGTGCTGCAGCACGCCCGCGGGCTGCTGTTCCCCAGCCGGGCCGAGGGGTTCGGCCTGCCGCCGGTCGAGGCCGCCGCGCTGGGCGTGCCGGTGATCAGCACGGATCTGCCGTCGGTGCGCGAAATCCTGGGGAACATTCCAGTTTACCTGAAAGAATCTGAGCGGTATCAATGGCTCAGCACCGTCAAGACCCTGTCAAAGGGCAACGGGGTGCCGCATGAGGCAGGACAAGATGCAGGGGTCGCTCCGCCGAGCTGGAAGGACCACTTCAACATCGTCTTAAGGTTAACCTGATAGGCGCTGGTGGGACCGAAACCTGCAGAATGGGTGAAGAGGGCGCGTTTTGGGCGTATGGCAGTCATATCGCCTTCGGATGCAGCGGAAACGCTGGCGCATCCGGGCGCTGCGCAAGCGGCGCGAACTGTCCGTCTTGGCCGACCGCACCGGCGCGATCAGGCGCGGCGATATCCTGTTGTTCTGTACCCAGCGCAATGAACGCGTTCGCCTGCCCTATTTCCTGGATTACTACCGGGGTCTCGGCGTCGACCATTTCCTGATCGTCGACAACGACAGCGACGACGGCTCGACCGATTTTCTGCGCGAGCAGGAGGATGTCTCGCTCTGGCACACGACGGCCAGCTACAAGCGGTCCCGCTTCGGGGTGGACTGGCTGAACTGGCTGCAGCGGAAATATGGCCACCGCCACTGGTGCCTGGTGGTCGACCCGGACGAGTTTCTGATCTACCCGTTCTGCGACACCCGGCCGCTGCGCGCGCTGACCGATTGGCTGGACGCCTCGTCGATCAAGTCGTTCAGCGCGATGCTGCTGGACATGTACCCCAAGGGGCGGCTGGACGAGCAGCCCTATCAGGAGGGGCAGGACCCGATCGAGATCGCCCGCTGGTTCGACAGCGGCAATTACACCCTGAAAAAGAACAAGCGCTACGGCAACCTGTGGATCCAGGGCGGGCCGCGCAGCCGGGTGTTCTTTCCCGACGCGCCGGCCAAGGCGCCGGCGCTGAACAAGATCCCGCTGGTCAAATGGGACCGCAAATACACCTATGTCAGCTCGACCCACATGCTGCTGCCGCGCGGGCTGAACCAGGTCTATGACGAATGGGGCGGCGAAAAGGCCAGCGGCGTGCTGCTGCATGCGAAATTCCTCGACACCTTCTCGGCCAAGGCGGTCGAAGAGCTGGACCGAAAACAGCATTACGCGGCCTCGGTCGAATACCGCGCCTATGCCGAGAGCCTGAAGGACGACCCCGAGCTGTGGTGCAAATGGTCCGAGAAATACATCAACTGGCGCCAGCTTGAGATCCTCGGGCTGATGTCCAAGGGGAACTGGGCGTGAGCGTCGGCATCGTCATGCTGGTGCATACCGCGCTGCACCGGGCCGAACAGGTGGCGCGGCATTGGCGCGCGGCGGGATGCCCGGTGGTGATCCACGTCGACAAGAAGGTGGCGCGCACCACCTACAGGCGGTTCGCCACGGCGCTGTCGGATGATCCGGGCATCTTGTTCAGTCCGCGCCACCGCTGCGAATGGGGCGCCTGGGGCATCGTCGCGGCGACCCAGGAGGCCTCCGAGATGATGCTCGAGCGGTTCGAGGATGTGCGCCATGTCTACCTGGCCTCGGGGTCCTGCCTGCCGCTGCGCCCGGTGCAGGAGCTGATCGACTATCTGGCGGCCCGCCCGCGCACCGATTTCATCGAAAGCGCGACCACCGCCGATGTGCCCTGGACCGTGGGCGGGCTGGACAAGGAACGGTTCACCCTGCGCTTTCCCTTCTCGTGGAAACGGCAGCGGGCGCTGTTCGACCTCTATGTGGATTTTCAGCGCCGGATCGGGTTCAAGCGCCGGATCCCGTCCGGGCTGGTGCCGCATATGGGCAGCCAATGGTGGTGCCTGACGCGGCAGACCCTGTCGGCGATCCTGCAGGACCCCAGGCGCAAGACCTACGAGCGGTATTTCAAGCGGGTCTGGATCCCGGACGAAAGCTATTTCCAGACCCTGGCGCGGCAGTATTCCACCAATATCGAAAGCCGGTCGCTGACCCTGTCGAAATTCGATTTCCAGGGCAAGCCGCATATTTTCTACGACGATCACCTGCAACTCTTGCGCCGCTCGGACTGTTTCGTGGCGCGCAAGATCTGGCCGCGGGCCGACCGGCTCTACGCCGCGTTCCTGACCGACAGCGCCGGCGCGATGAAGAAGACCGAGCCGAACCCGGGCAAGATCGACCGCATCTTCGCCAAGGCGGTGGAGCGGCGCACGCGCGGGCGGCCGGGCCTCTACATGCAAAGCCGGTTTCCAAACCCGGGCTGGGAAAACGGGCTGACCGCCACGCCCTATTCGGTGTTCCAGGGCTTTGCGGAATTGTTCGAGAATTTCGAACCCTGGCTGGCGCGGACCACCGGGGCGCGGGTGCATGGCCACCTGTTCGCGCCCGAACGGGCCGAATTTGCCGGCGGCCAGGATGTAATCAACGGCGCGCTGTGCGACAGCGCGGCCAAGCGCGATTACGATCCGGCGGCCTTCCTGACCAGCCTGATCTGGAACACCCGGGGCGAACGGCAATGTTTCCAGTTCGGCCCGGCCGACACCCAAAAGATCAACTGGACCATCGCCCGCGATCCGAACGCGCAGGTGTCGGTGATCACCGGCGCCTGGGCGGTGCCGCTGTTCCGCTCGAACCGCAATTTCGCCGATCTGCGCAAAGAGGCCGCGCACCTGCAGCGGATCGAGAGCAAGCATCTGGACATCCTGCGTTCCACCCATGCCAAGGCGCGCATCCGCATCTGGAACATGGCCGAATTCGTCGAGGCCCCGATGGAACCCCTGCAGACCATCATGGACGAGCTGGGATCGGCCGCGCCGCGCCACCTGGCCGAGGCGCCGACCATGGTCGACCTGGCCGGGTTCGGCCAGTTCCTGCAGAACCTCAAGAACCAGGGCATGCATCCCTATCTGATGGGGGATTTCCCGGTCGAGCAGGGCACTGCAGGCGCGGCGAAACCCGCCCGAAAACCCTATTTGGTAAGGTGACCCGGCATGGCCGATTTCGAATATTTCGTCGTCTTTGCCGAGATGCGGACCGGCTCCAATTTCCTGGAGACGAACCTCAATGCGCTGGACGGGGTGAGCTGCCATGGCGAGGCGTTCAACCCGCATTTTATCGGCTATCCCAACCGCAGCGAGATCCTTGGCATCACCCGTGAGGCGCGCGATGCCGACCCGCAGAGCCTGCTGGCGGCGGTGCGCGGCCAGGGCGATGCGCTGGGCGGGTTCCGCTATTTCCACGATCACGACCCGCGGGTGCTGGACGCGATGCTGGACGATCCGCGCTGCGCCAAGATCATCCTGACCCGCAATCCGCTGGACAGCTATGTGTCGTGGAAGATCGCGCAGGAGACCGGTCAGTGGAAATTGACCGATGTGAAACGGCGCAAGGCCGCCAAGGCGCGCTTCGTGGCAGAGGAATTCGCCGACCATGTCGGTGCCTTGCAGCAGTTCCAACAGCTGTTGCTGCACCGGCTGCAGACCAGCGGCCAGACCGCCTTTTACGTCGCCTATGAGGATCTGAAGGACCTCGATGTGATGAACGGGCTGGCACGCTGGCTGGGGGTTCCGGCGCGGCTGGATCAGCTGGACCAAAGCCTGAAGCCGCAGAATCCCAGCCCGGTGATCGATAAGGTGTCGAACCCCGAGGAGATGACCGCGGCGCTGGCCGGGCTGGACCGGTTCAACCTGACCCGTACCCCGAATTTCGAACCGCGCCGCGGCCCGGCGGTGCCCAGTTACCTCGCGGCGGTGGAAACGCCGCTGCTCTACATGCCGGTGCGCGGCGGCCCCGAGGCCGAGGTCGCCGCCTGGCTGGCCGCGCTCGACGGGGTCGCGCCCGAGGCGCTGACGCATAAGATGACCCAGAAGGACCTGCGCCAGTGGAAGCGGCGCCATACCGGTCACCGCAGCTTTACCGTGCTGCGCCACCCGGTGGCGCGGGCGCATCATGTGTTCTGCACGCGTATCCTGTCCGACGGGCCGGGCAGTTTCCGGCAGATCCGCGACATGCTGCGCCGCACGTTCAAGCTGCCGATCCCGAAAACCGCGCCCGACGCCGGATACAGCCGCGCCGATCACCGCGCCGGGTTCGAGGGATTCCTGGACTTCCTCAAGATGAACCTGGCCGGCCAGACTGCGATCCGGGTGGACAGCGCCTGGGGCACGCAGGCGCAGACCCTGGCGGGGTTTGCCGATTTCATCCTGCCCGACTTGGTCCTGCGCGAGGATGAGCTGGCCCGGACGCTGCCCGATCTGGCGCGCCGGGTCGGCCACGCGGCGCCGCCGCCGCCAAGCCCGGCCGCCGGTGACGGCCCGATCCGGTTGGACGACATCTACGACGCCGCGCTCGAGGCGCGCGTCGCCGACATCTATCAGCGCGATTACATGATGTTCGGGTTCGGTCCCTGGCGCGACGGGTAACCGGCGCCGGGCCGGCTCAGGCCGCGACCGGCTGCGCCTCGGTCAGCAGGGTATAAAGCGTGGCCGCATCGGGGTTGGCCCGCAGCTTGCTGCACAGCGCCGCGTCGCGCAGGGTGCGCGACACCAGCGCCAGCGCCTTGAGGTGCTCCACGCCGCTTTCCTCGGGCGCGAAGAGCGCAAAGGCGATATCCACCGGCTGGCGGTCCACCGCGCCGAAATCGATCGGCTTTTCCAGCATCAGGAACACCCCGATCACGCCTTCGATCCCGGGAACCCGCGCATGCGGAAGGGCGACGCCATGGCCCACACCGGTGGGGCCAAGGCTTTCGCGTTCAAGCAGGGCTTCGACGGTATCCTGGGCATCCAGCCCATAGGCGCTGTTGGCGAGGTCGCCGATTTCCTGAAACAGGCGCTTCTTGCTCGACGCCGCAGAAAATACCTTCACCGCCTCAGGCTTGAGGATGCTCGAAAGGGCCATCCGTGATTGCTCCGCTCGGGCGCCGCGCTGGGCACCATTGGCTGTTAACTGTCAGTCTGGGGATCGATCCAGCCGATATTGCCGTCGTCGCGCCGATACACGACATTGACCCCGTTCTTGTTCTCGTTACGGAAAACCAGAACCGGGGCGCCGGCCAGCTCCATCTGCATCACCGCTTCACCGACGCTGAGAGAGGGGATCTTGGTCTCCATCTCGGCCACGATGATCGGCTGCAGCGAGTCGGGCTCGGAATCATCCGCCTGCTCATCCGCGGCGAGGATATACGAGGCCGCGCCGTAGAGTTCAACCGGTTCCGAGCGCTCGCGGTGATGGTCCTTGAGCCGGCGCTTGTAGCGGCGCAGCTGTTTTTCCATCTTGTCGCGGCAGGCATCGAAGGCGGCGTAAATCTCGTTCGCATGCGCCTTGGCGGTCGCGGTCAGCCCGGTGGACAGATGCACCGTGGCTTCGCAGACATATTCATGCGCATTCCGGGAAAAGATCACGTTGGCGTCGGTCGGGCGTTCGGCGTATTTCTTCACCGCCGCGTTCAGCTCTTCCTGCACGTGGGTCTGCAGTGCCATGCCGATGTCGATCTGTTTTCCGCTGATTTGGTAACGCATGTGCTCTCCTTTTCATTTTACACCCTGCCTGCTCCGGGGATCCGGCCTGCGTTATGTGCGGGTGATGGGAAATGGCGTCGCGGCGGGTTGTACGCGACCGGGCCCTGTGGCTAAGGCCGGATCGGAAACTGCATCAAACTGCACGCGTGCCATACCCCATTTGAGGCGAGATCTGGGGCAAGAGTCAACGCATCGCAGTGCCGAAATGCGGAAAAACAGGTCACGCCTGCTGCCCGGTCCGGGTGGTCAGGAAATGCGGAAACTGTCGCCCAGATAGACGCGGCGAACGTTTTCGTTTTCCACCACCTCGCCCGGCGTGCCCGACATCAGGACCTGGCCGTCATGCAGGATATAGGCGCGGTCGACGATCTCCAGCGTTTCCCGCACGTTATGGTCGGTGATCAGCACGCCGATGCCGCGTTTCTTCAGGTCGGCGACCAGGTGGCGGATATCGCCCACGCTGATCGGATCGACCCCGGCAAAGGGTTCGTCCAGCAGCAGGTATTTCGGGTCGGCGGCCAGGCAGCGGGCAATCTCGACCCGCCGCCGTTCGCCGCCCGACAGCGCCAGCGCCGGCGCCCGGCGCAGATGCTCGATCGAGAAATCCGACAGCAGCTCTTCCAGCCGCTCGCGCCGCGTATGCGGGTCGCGTTGGGAAATATCCAGCACGGCCAATATGTTGTCTTCAACGCTCAACCCGCGAAAGATCGACATCTCCTGCGGAAGATAGCCGATGCCCATCCGCGCGCGGCGGTACATCGGCAGCGTCGTCACATTCTGCCCGTCCAACGTCACGGTCCCCGCCTCGGGGAACACCAGCCCGGCGATGGCATAGAAACTCGTGGTCTTGCCGGACCCGTTCGGCCCCAAGAGCGCCACCACCTCGCCGCGGTCCAGCTTCATCGAGACGTCCCGAATCACCACCCGCTTGCGGTACGATTTGCGCACCCGCTCCACCCGCAGGCCCAAGCTGCCCTCGGTGACGGTCAGGCTCGGCTTGGCCATCAGTCCTCGCCGCCCGGGTTCAGGATGGTTTTCACGCGGCCGGACATCTGCGCGGTGCCGGTGGTCAGGTTGACGGTCATCCGCTCCGAGCGCAGCACACTGGGCCCCTGGGTCAGCAGCACGTTGCCGGTCATCACGATGACGCCGCTGTCGATGCTGTATTCGGCGCGGTCGGATTCGGCGGCATCCGGCCCGTTGACCAGTACCACATCCCCCGTCGCCTCGAGCCGGGCGATGCGGCTGGCCTCGCGGTCGTAGATGACGAAAACCCGGTCCGCGGTCAGGCGCATTGCGCCCTGGATCACCAGAACGTCGCCGGTGAACTCGGCCGAGCCGTCGGCCTGGTTCACATCCAGGCTGTCGGCGGTCACCTCGACCGGCTGGCCGGGGTCAGCGGGCGCGCTGCCAAAGGCGACACGGGTTTCCTGCGCGTGGCCGGCGCCGGAGCCGAGGGCAATCGCGAAACACAGGGCAAGAGCTCGAAAATAGGGCAATCGTTAATGCTCCGACGCAAGTTTGGGATCGTATATCAGCTTTACGCCGTTCTTGAAAAGCATGTGCACAGGCTCGCCGGCGTTTTTCGCGCCGATCTCCATGCGCCCGGCGGTCAATTCGCCGACCGGGCCTGTGGCCTGCACGGTGCCGGGGGTGCTGGCGCGAAAGGCGCCGATGGTGGTGTCCAGCCGCTCGGTCCGCACGGTGTATCCGGTCGAGGTGGTGATCTCGACCTGTCCGGAAAAACGCGCCTCGTCGGTGTCCGGGTTCACGCTGCCGGTCTGCGAGGTCAGCGCGATCTGCCCGCCCTTGGCCAGGGTCATGCGGGCGTGAAGCTCCTCGGCCTCGGCCAGCCCGCCGTTGCCCGCGGGCCGCGCCAGCCGGGCGCTGACCGTGATCTCGTCGCCGTCCTCGGTGGTGCCGGAGAACACCGGCCCGGTGATCTGCTGCCCGCGCACGCGCTGTTCCACCTCATGCCGGGCAAAGGGCAGGGTGGCGGTGGGGTCGATGCTGCGCGACAACAAGAACAGCGTCGACAACAGCGCCAGCGCCGCCAGCGGCAGGATGACCTTCAGATAGGCGACGATACGGGAATAACGGTCCATCGCGCCCCCGGGTCAGCCCAGACCGGCGCGCAGGCAGTCATGGATATGCAACAGGCCCAGCGCCACCGGCGGCCCGTCGGGATCGACCACGAACAGACAGGTGATCTTGCGCGCGTTCATCAGTGCCACCGCCTCTTCGGCCAGCGCGTCGGGGCCGATGGTGGTGGGGGTCGCCGTCATCACATCGGCGGCGCGATGGTCCAGCAACCCGGCCATGTGTCGGCGCAGGTCGCCGTCGGTGATGATGCCGGCCAGCGTGCCATCGGCCGCGGTCACCCCGGCCACGCCAAAGCCCTTCTGGCTGATCTCCAGCAGCGTGTCGCTCATCGGGGCATCCGCGGCCACCGTAGGCAGCGCGTCGCCCGAATGCATCAGGTCGCGCACCTTGCTCAGCCGCGCGCCCAGCTTGCCGCCGGGATGAAACTCGCGGAAATGCGCCGGGGTGAACTTGCGGTGCTCCATCAGCGCCACCGCCAGCGCATCGCCCAGCGCCAGCGTCATCGTGGTCGAGGTGGTCGGCACGATGCCCGATCCACAGGCTTCCTCGGCCTGCGGCAGCACCAGCGCCACGTCGGATTGTTTCAACAGGGTCGAACCGGCCCGGCTCGCCACCCCGATCAGCGGGATGCCGAAGCGGCGGGTATAGGCCACCAGGTCGGCAAGTTCCGGTGTTTCGCCGGAATTGGACAGCACCAGCGCCACGTCGCCCTGCGCCATCATGCCCAGGTCGCCGTGGCTGGCCTCGGCGGGGTGGACGAATTGTGCCGGCGTGCCGGTGCTGGCCAGGGTCGCCGCGATCTTGCGCGCGATATGGCCCGATTTGCCCATGCCGCTGACCACCACGCGGCCGGTCGCGCCCAGCAGGGTTTCGACGGCACGGTCGAAATCGCCGTTCAGCCCCTCGGCCAGCTGGCGCAGCCCCTCGGCCTCGGTCGCGATGACCCGGCGGGCGATATCCTGGAACTTATGGGTCATGAATGGGCGAAGATGTCGATTTCGGGCCAGCCTTCGAGGTCCAGCCTGGCCCGCGTCGGCAGGAAGTCGAAACAGGATTGCGCGATCTCGGTGCGCCCTTCGCGCGCCAGCCGCTTGTCCAGCTCCTCGCGCAACCGGTGCAGGTAGAGCACGTCACTGGCCGCGTAATCCAGCTGCGCGCCGGTCAGTTCCTCGGCGCCCCAGTCACTCATCTGCTGCTGCTTGGAAATGTCCACGCCGATCAGCTCGGCGGTCAGGTTCTTCAGCCCGTGCCGGTCGGTATAGGTGCGCACCAGGCGGCTGGCGATCTTGGTGCAGTAGACCGGCGCGGCCAGCGCGCCGAAGGCGTTGTACATGGCGGCGATATCGAAGCGGCCGAAGTGAAAGAGCTTCAGCACTTTCGGATCTTCCAGCATCCGGCAGAGGTTCGGCGCCTCGGTCTGCCCGTTGGAGATCTGCACGATATGCGCATGCCCGTCGCCGCCCGACATCTGGATCACGCAAAGCCGGTCGCGATGCGGATTCAGGCCCATGGTTTCGCAGTCGATGGCGACAACGGGACCAAGGTCGAGCCCATCGGGCAGGTCGTTCTGATAGAGGTGGTTCGCCACGTCGGGTGTCCTTCGCTTCTGTCCGCGTCGTTCTGGCCAATGGGGCCGAAATAGGCGCTTTGGCCGCCAAACTCAACTGCGGGCGCGGCGGGGCCTTGATCCGGCGGGCGCGGCGCGCGATCTTCCCGCGATGCCCGGCCAAAGCGGGCGGCCAAACCTGCGCGGAGCCCGACCCTGTCCACCCGATCCGATCCCCCGCCCGCCGAGCTGATCGCGCGCCTGCGCCGGCAGGGCGTGCTGACCGCCGATGTGCACCCCGAGCGTTTGGCGGGCGGGCAGACCAACCGGGTCTGGCGGCTGCGCGGCGAAGTGTACGATTTGGTGCTCAAACTCTACGTTTCGGGGGCGTCCACCCCCCTGTTCGCCAATGACCCGGCGCGCGAGGTGGCCTGTCTCGCGGCGCTGTCGGGCAGCGGGTTGGCGCCCGCGCCGGTGGCCGCCGATCCGCGGGCTGGGACCCCCTGGCTTCTCTACCGCCACCTGCCCGGCCGGCGCTGGGCACAGGGGGTGGAGGCGGTCGCGCATCTGCTGGCGCGGGTGCATGCCGCTGCGCCGCCGCCCGGCCTGCCCCGGGCGCCCGATGGCAGCGCGGCCTTGGCGCGGCAAGCCCTTGAAATCCTGTCGCTTTGCCGAACCGCCCGGGCGGCCGAGCTGCGGGCGCTGGCACCGCGCGGGCAGGTCGCCCCCTCGGGCCAGGCCCGGCTGCTGCACGGCGATCCGGTGGCGGGCAATATCGTGGTGCACGCGGGGCGCGCGGCGCTGATCGACTGGCAATGCCCTGCGCTGGGCGACCCGGCCGAGGATCTGGCGATCTTCACCTCGCCCGCGATGCAGCTTGCCTATCGCGGAACTCCGCTGAGCGCGGAAGAAAAACAGGCGTTTCTAGGGGCTTACCCGGACCGCGCGGCGTTGGACCGTTACCGGGCGCTGGGCCCGTGGTACCACTGGCGCATGGCGGCCTATTGCCTGTACCAGGCCGAACGCGGGCGCGCGGTCTATGCCGAGGGGCTGGAGCTGGAGCGCGCGGCGCTGCGCGCTCACGCCTCGGCGCGGTAGTCGGTGCGCCCCACCGAGACATAGCGCGAGAACCCCGCGCGTTTGGCGTCCTGCGCGGAGTAGATGTTGCGCAGATCGGCCAGCGCCGGACAGGTCATCCGCTTGGCCAGCCGCTTGAGGTCGAGCGCGCGGAACTCGTTCCATTCGGTCAGGATCACCAGCGCGTCGGCGTTCTGCGCCGCCCTATAGGCGTCGTCGATCCAGTTCACCCCGGGCAAAAGCGCCTCGCCCTCGCGCCGGCCCTGCGGGTCGACCACGCGGACCTTGGCGCCGGCGCCGATCAGGGCGGGGATCACCGTCAGGCTGGGTGCATCGCGCATGTCGTCGGTATTGGGCTTGAAGGTCACGCCCAGCACCGCCACGGTCTTGCCGGCCAGCTGGCCGTCCATCATGTCCACGATCTTCTCGACCATGCGGCGGCGGGTTTCGTCATTGACCTTGATAACCGTTTCGGTGATCTGCATCGGCACGCCGTGGTCCTGGCCGATGCGCGCCAATGCCTTGGTATCTTTGGGAAAACACGATCCGCCATAGCCTGGGCCGGCGTGCAGGAACTTGTTGCCGATGCGCCCGTCCAGGCCCATCCCCTTGCTGACCTGCTTGATGTCCGCCCCGACCCGTTCGCAGAGCGCGGCAATCTCGTTGATGAAGGTAATCTTGGTCGCCAGGAACGCGTTGGCGGCGTATTTGATCATCTCGGCGCTTTCCAGGTCGGTGGTGATGATTGGGAACTCACGAAGGTAAAGCGGGCGATAGATGTCGGCCATGATCTCGGCGGCGCGGTCGTTCTGCACGCCGACGATGACGCGGTCGGGCTTCATGAAATCCTCGATCGCCGCACCCTCGCGCAGGAACTCGGGGTTGCTGGCCACGTCGAACTCGGCCTGCGGGTTGGCCTTGGCGATCACCTGCTTGACCTGACGGTTGGTGCCCACCGGCACGGTGGATTTGGTCACCACCACGGTATAGCCGGTGATCGCCGCCGCGATCTCCTCGGCCGCGGCCATGACATAGGACAGGTCGGCATGGCCATCGCCACGCCGGGTCGGGGTGCCGACGGCGATGAACACCGCCTCGGCCCCGTCGACCGCCGCGGGCAGGTCGGTGGTGAAGGTGAGGCGCCCGGCCTCGACGTTCTTTTCGATCAGCGCATCAAGGCCCGGCTCGTAGATCGGAACCTCGCCGCGCTCCAGCATGGCGATCTTGTCCGGGTTCTTGTCGACGCAGACGACATCATGGCCGAAATCGGAAAAACACACCCCCGAGACCAGACCGACATAGCCTGTTCCGATCATCGCAATTTTCATATGCCCGCCCTCAAGCCCGGTTTTTTTCAGGCATGGGCGATCCGGCGGGGTCTGTCAACCGGGCCGGGAGCGCGCCGGTCAGAGATCGCCGAGCGCCAATGCCGCATAGGCCGGCGGCATCAGCAGGCGCCGCGCGCGGCCCAGCGGGAAGCGCCCCATCGGCCCGCGCATCGCGGCGGGATAGGGCAGTTCCGGCGCCCGGCCCAGCGCCAGATCGGCCAGCAGCCGTCCGGCATAGCTGCCCATCGCGACGCCGTTGCCGTGATAGGCCAGCCCGGCGAACAGGCCCCGCGCGCCCGGCACCGGACCGACATAGGGCAGGCCGCGCCGCGACAGGCAGACCATGCCCGACCACATGTGCGGGCTTTCCACCGCGCGCCAGGCTGGGAACATCGCCTCGAAATCGCGGCGGGTGCGGGCGCGCGCGGCGGCCTCGGCCCGGGGGCTGGACATCAGCCCGCCGCGCATGCCGAACAGGAACCGCCGGTCCGGCATCAGCCGGAAGTAATGCAGCAGGTTGCGGGTGTCATAGGCCATCTGGTCGGTGGTCCAGCCCGCGGCGGCAAGCTCGGCCTCGGTCAGCGGGCGGGTGACCAGCACGGTGGACTGCGCGGGCATGTAGCGCCCGGCCAGCCAGGTGGGAATATCCTCGCTGGAATAACCGTTGGTGCAGATCAGCACCTGTTCGGCCTGCAGCGCGCCCTGCGGCAGGGCGATGCGGTAACCGGTCCCGCTCTGCGCGATCCGGCCCGCCGGGCTGTTCTGAAAAAGCCGGGCGCCGGCGGCTTCGGCGGCACGGGCCAGCCCCAGGACATATTTGCGCGGGTTCAGGCCGAAGCCCACCGGGGTGGTCATCGCGCCATGGAACGGCCCTGCCATCCCCTGGGCCGCCAGGTCGTCGCCTTCGGTCAGCACGGCGCCGTCCTTGGTCTCGGCCAGGCGGCGCAGGCGCGCCATGGCACGGGGGCTGTGCGCCATCTGGGTTTCGCCGCGCGAATGGGTGTCGGCGTCGATCCCCAGCCGGTCCAGCAGCCCGGCCACCAGATCCACCGCCTCGACCTCGGTCCGGCGATAGGCGCGGGCGGCATCCGGGCCGACGGCCCGGGTCAGCTCGGCCTCGCCCAGCATCGAGCCGCCGATGCAGCAGAACCCGCCATTGCGCCCCGAGGCGCCCCAGCCGGGATAGCCCGCGTCCAGCACGGCGACGGAGGCGCCGGCCTCGGCCAGGTGCAGCGCGGCGGACAACCCGGTGAAGCCGGCGCCGATCACGGCGACATCGGCGCGCAGATCGCCGCGCGCCTCGGGCCAGTCGGGCCGCGGCGCGGTTTCGTCCCACCAGCAGCCGTCGCGCGGCCCGCCGGAATAGGCATAGGAGCCGAAGATCCGCCTCATTGCGCGCGTGCCGCTTCCTGTTCGTCCTTTTGCTGGCGCACCAGGTTCCGCTTGGAAATCAAGGAGGCCGCGATGACGCCGACGGCGACGATGGCGATCATCACGGTCGAGAGCGCGTTGATCTCGGGACTGACGCCCAGCCGGATCGACGAGAAGATCTTGATCGGCAGCGTGGTCGAGGACGGCCCGGCGGTGAAGGAGGCGATCACCAGGTCATCGAGCGACAGCGTGAAGGCCAGTAGCCAGCCCGAGATCACCGCGGGGGCGATGATCGGCAGGGTGACCAGCCGGAACGCCTGCGCCGGGGAACAGCCGAGGTCGAGCGCGGCCTCTTCCAGCGACTTGTCGAAGGTGACCAGCCGCGAGGAGACCACCACCGAGACATAGCACATCGAAAAGGTGGTATGCGCCAGCACGATGGTCAGAACGCCGCGATCCAGCCCGATGCCGATGAACAGCAAGAGCAGCGACAGGCCGGTGATCACCTCGGGCATCACCAGCGGCGCGTAAATCATCCCGGAAAACAGCGTGCGGCCCAGAAACCGTCGGCCGCGCACCAGCACATAGGCCGCCATCGTGCCCAGCACCGTGGCGATGGTCGAGGAGAACACGGCGACCTTGAGCGTAACCCAGGCGGCGTCGAGAAACGCCTCGTTCCGGATCAGCTCGCCGTACCATTTGGTCGAGAAGCCGGCCCAGACGGTCACCAGCTTGCTTTCGTTGAAGCTGAAGATGACGAGGATCACCATCGGGATGTAGAGGAAGGCGAACCCCAGCGTCAGAGAAACGGTGTTGAACCAGCTCAGCCTGTTCATTGCTCGGCCTCCGCCTGTTTCTGCTGGTTGCGCTGGAACAGCACGATCGGGATCACCAGGATCAGCAGCAGGACGATCGCCACGGCGCTGGCCACCGGCCAGTCGCGGTTCGAGAAGAACTCCTCCCACAGCACCTTGCCGATCATCAGCGTGCCCGATCCGCCCAGCAGCGAGGGGATCACGAACTCGCCCAGCGCCGGGATGAAGACCAGGAAACAGCCCGCCACGATGCCGTTCCTGGACAGCGGCACGGTCACCAGCCAGAACGCCGTCAGGCGCGAACAGCCCAGATCCTCGGCCGCCTCGATCAGCGATTCATCAAGCCGGTCCAGCGCGGCATAGATCGGCAGGATCATGAACGGCAGATAGGTGTAGACGATGCCGATATAGACCGCGATCTTGGTGTTGAGGATGATCAGCGGATCGTCGATCACGCCGATCCACATCAGGAACTGGTTCAAAAACCCTTCCTGGCTGAGGATGCCCATCCAGGAATAGACCCGGATCAGGAAGCTGGTCCAGAATGGCAGGATGATCAGCATCATCAGCATCGGGCGCCATTCCTCGGGCGCGCGGGCCATGCCGTAGGCGATGGGATAGCCGATCATCAGCGTCAGCACGGTCGAGATCAGCGCGATCGTCAGGCTGGAGAGATAGGCTTTCCAATAGAGGTCGTCCTGCGTCAGCCAGACGAAATTCTCGAAATCCAGCTCGGCGAAAAACGTCTTGATCCCGGCCCAGCCTCCGGCGAAATCCAGCGTCGGCGTATAGGGCGGGATCGCCAGCGCGGTGTCGCTGAGCGAGATTTTCAGGACGATGGCGAAGGGCACCAGGAACAGCGCCAGCAGCCAAAGGTAGGGAACCGCGATCAGAAGCAGCCGGCGCATCGCGTCACCCCGCCAGAAGAACGCCGCCGGTGACCGTCCACGACAGCCAGACGGGATCTTCCCAGGTGAAGCTGCGGCGCGAGATGCGCCGCGTGTTGGCCGCCTGCGCCTTGATGATCGCGCCCGAGGGCAGTTGTACGTGATAGGTCGAGATATTGCCCAGATAGGCGATGTCGAGCACCTTGCCCTGCACCGCGTTTACCGCGCCCTCGGGGCGGTCGGCCGAAATCGTCACCTTTTCCGGCCGGATCGCCAGGTAACAGGTCTGGCCCGGGTCGAAACGGGTGGCGGAGGTCGCCTGCAACGGCGTTTCGCCCTCGGCCCAGTCAATGCGATAGGTGTCTTCGCCGTCACCGCCGGCCTCGCGGGTGGCGCGGCCCTCGATGATGTTCACGTCGCCGATGAAATCGGCCACATAGACGTTTTCCGGGGTTTCATAGATGCGGTCCGGGGTGGCCACCTGGATCAGCTTGCCCTCGTCCATCACCGCCACGCGCGAGGCGACGGTCATCGCCTCTTCCTGGTCGTGGGTGACGATGACGAAGGTGGTGCCGGTTTTCTCCTGGATGTCCATCAGCTCGAACTGGGTGTCCTGGCGCAGCTTCTTGTCGAGCGCGCCCAAGGGTTCGTCGAGCAGCAGCAGCTTCGGCGCCTTGGCCAGGCTGCGGGCCAGCGCCACGCGCTGGCGCTGACCGCCGGAGATCTGGTGCGGCTTGCGGCGGGCGAATTTCTCCAGCCGGGTGAGTTTCAGCATCTCGGCCACGCGGGCCTCGATCTCGGCCTTGGGCTTGTTGTCGCGACGCAGGCCGAAGGCGATATTGTCCCAGACGCTGAGGTGCGGAAACAGCGCGTAGGACTGGAACATCATGTTGACCGCGCGCTTGTTCGGCGGCACGCCGACGATGTCGCGGCCCGACAGCTCGATGCGGCCCTCGGTGGGGGTCTCGAAGCCGCCCAGCATGCGCATCATCGTGGTCTTGCCGCAGCCCGAGGGCCCCAGCAGGGCAAAGAACTCGCGTTCGTAGATATCAAGCGATAGATCGTCGATGGCGGTGAACTCGCCGAACCGCTTGGTCACGTTCTGGAACCGGATCAGCGGTTTTGCCTCTGGGTCGTCCCAGGGCGCGAAGACTGTGGATTGCACGTTGGCCCCCGTTGGTCTGAGCGTCGTCGGGGCGGGCCGCAACCGGCCCGCCCGCGAAATCGGGGCTCAGGTGCCCGACTTGATCTTGGTCCACAGACGGGTGACGACCCGCTGCACCTTGGCCGGGTAGGGCGTGGTGGTGAACAGGTTTTCCAGCGTCGCCGCGTCCGGATAGATCGCCGGGTCGCCGATCACGTCCTCGACCAGGAATTCCTGCGACGCCTTGTTGCCGTTGGCGTAGTAGACATAGTTCGAGGCCGCCGCCATGTTCTGCGCGTCCATGATGAAGTTCAGGAACTTATGCGCGGCATCGGGGTTCGGCGCGTCGACCGGGATCGCCATCTGGTCGAACCACATCTGGGCGCCTTCCTTGGGCGCGTGATAGGCGATCTCGACGCCGTTATCCGCCTCGGCGGCGCGGTCGCGGGCCTGCAGGACGTCACCCGACCACCCCACGGCGACGCAGATATCGCCGTTGGCCAGCCCGTTGATGTATTCCGAGCTGTGGAATTTCTGGATGTAGGGACGGACGCCCATATAGACCGCCTCGGCCTTGGCGATCACGTCGGGGTCGTGGCTGTCGGGATCCTCGCCGATGTAGTTCAGCGCGGCGGGGATCATCTCGGCCGGGGCGTCCAGGAAATGCACGCCGCAGGCGGCCAGCTTTTCCATGTTCTCCGGCTTGAACACCAGGTCCCAGCTGTCGATCGGGGCATCCTCGCCCAGCAGCTCCTTCACCTTGCCGACATTCACGCCGATGCCGGTGGTGCCCCACATGTAGTTGATCGAATAGGCGTTGTCGGGGTCGTATTGCGCGGTGCGCTTTTCGACGACATCCCACATGTTGGCGTGGTTCGGCAGCTTGGACATGTCGAGCTTCTGGAACGCGCCCGCCGTGATCTGGCGCTGCAGGAAGGTGCCCGAGGGCACCACCACGTCATAGCCCGAGCCGCCGGCCAGCATCTTGGTTTCCAGAACCTCGTTGCTGTCGAACACGTCATAGATCAGGTCGATGCCGGTCTCTTCCTCGAACTTGGTCAGCAGTTCTTCGTCGATATAGTCGGACCAGTTGTAGACGCGGACCTCTTCGGCCTGGGCGGCGGTTGCGCCCAGTGCCAGAACCGCAGTCAGACTCAGCGATTTGAATGTCATACCTATCTCCCTGTGAAGGAACGGGTTGGCCCCGCATCTTCTGATTTGATCAAGTTTTGCCTTCTGCGGCAACAGGGGATATGTTTTCACGCAGCCCCTCGCAGCGCAAGCGCAGTCATCAGGATTGGATAGAGTTCGTTGAATTTGATCAAAAAAACGGCATCGAAAACCCCCAAACCGGCGGCGGAACCGCCGGTCCACGAGCAGGTTTACCAGAAGCTGCGTGCCCAAATTTTGTTCGGTGAGATGGCTCCGGGTCAGCCGGTGACCATCCAGGGGCTGACTGATTCGCTGGGTGCTGGCATGACTCCGGTGCGCGAGGCGATCCGCCGGCTGATCTCGGACGGGGCCCTGGTGTTTCAGGGCAACCGCCGTGTCAGTGTTCCGGTGCTGTCGCCCGCGGATGCCGAACAGCTGATTTTCGTCAGGAAATCAATTGAATCCGAACTGGCGCGGCGGGCCGCGCGCCATGTCACACCGGCCCTGATCGCCGAGCTGGAGGCGATTGATGCGGCTTTGGATTCGGCCATCGCGGCCGGCGATGTCAGCGGTTATCTGTTGCAGAATTACCGCTTTCACGCGGTGCTGTACGCCCAGGCGAAGGCGCCGGTAATGGCCGATCTGGCCGAGCGTCTTTGGCTGCGGTTCGGTCCCTCGCTGCGGGTGGTTTGCGGGCGATTCGGTACCCAGAACCTGCCGGACCGGCACAAGGACATGCTGGACGCGCTGCGCTCCGGGGATCCCGAGGCGATGGCCGAGGCGATGGCGCAGGATGTCGAGCAGGGCATGGATATGGTCGACGCGGTTCTGGCCGAACGGGCCGGGAAATCCTGATTCGATTGACAGTCAAAAATTTGATCATATTCTGGCGGGCAACCACCGGAATCCAGGAGTCTCGCGATGCCCGCCATCACCAACCACATGCCCACCGCCGAGCTTCAGGCGCTGGACAGCGCCCATCACATGCACCCGTTCACCACCGGGGATGACCTGGCGAAAAAGGGTCCGCGGGTGATCACCCGCGCCAAGGGCGTCTACCTGACCGACAGCGAGGGCGAAGAGATCCTCGACGGCATGGCGGGGCTGTGGTGCGTCAACATCGGCTATGGCCGCGACGAACTGGCCGATGTCGCCGCCCGCCAGATGCGCGAGCTGCCCTATTACAACACCTTTTTCCAGACCACCCATGTGCCGGCCATCGCGCTGGCCAACAAGATCGCCGAACTGGCGCCGGGCGATCTGAACCATGTGTTCTTCGCCGCTGGCGGGTCCGAGGCGAACGACACCAATATCCGCATGGTGCGCACCTATTGGGACGCCAAGGGCAAGCCCGGCAAGAAGGTGATCATCAGCCGCAAGAACGCCTACCACGGATCGTCCATGGGCAGCGCCTCCTTGGGCGGCATGGCGGGGATGCACGCCCAGGGCGGCATGCCGATCCCGGATATCCACCACATCAACCAGCCCGACTGGTGGGCCGAAGGTGGCGCGATGAGCCCCGAGGAGTTCGGCCTCGCCCGCGCGCGCGAGCTGGAAACCGCAATTCAGGAGCTGGGCGAAGATCGCGTCGCCGCCTTCATCGCCGAGCCGATCCAGGGTGCCGGCGGGGTGATCGTGGCGCCCGACAGCTACTGGCCCGAGATCCAGCGCATCTGCGACAAGTATGAAATCCTGCTGATCGTCGACGAGGTGATTTGCGGGTTCGGCCGCACCGGCAACTGGTTCGGCAGCCAGACCCTGAACATCCGCCCCGACATCATGACCATCGCCAAGGGGCTCTCTTCCGGCTATCAGCCGATCGGCGGTTCTGTGGTCAGCGACGAGGTGGCCGCGGTGCTGGGGGCTGTCGAGTTCAACCACGGCTATACCTATTCCGGCCACCCGGTGGCCGCCGCCGTGGCGCTGGAAAACCTGCGCATCCTGGAGGAAGAGGGCATCGTCGACCGCGTGCGCGCCGAAACCGCGCCCTATCTGGCCGAGAAATGGCATTCGCTGGGCGATCATCCCCTGGTGGGCGAAACCAAGATCGTCGGCATGATGGCCTCGCTGGCGCTGACGCCCGACAAGGACACCCGCGCCAAATTCGCCGCCGATCCGGGCACCGTCGGCTATATCTGCCGCGAGCGTTGCTTTGCCAACAACCTGATCATGCGCCACGTCGGCGACCGCATGGTGATCTCGCCGCCGCTGGTGATCTCGACCGAGGAAATCGACGTGCTGATCGCCCGCGCCCGCATCGCGCTGGACGAATGCTATGCCCAGCTGAAAGAGCGGGATCTGCTGAAACCCGCCTCCTGAGCGGCGCTCATCGCAGCAATGCTGACCGGCGCCGGGTTATCCCGGCGCCGTTTTTCGTTCCGGGCCACCGGTCCGCGCGACGGTCATGAAACCTTTTCCAAACCATCACATCTCTGTCGGGCAACCCTTACAATCGGGCGGCAAGCAGGCGGCGTTACCATTCGCGCCCTGTTTCCGGGCATAATATGTTCATGCACAGGAAGTCACCGATGACCACCCAACGTTTGATCCGCCCCAGCCGCCGCGCCGTGCTGGCCGGCGGCACCGCCTTTGCCGCCACGCTCGCCATGCCCGCCATCAGCCGCGCCGCATCGCGACCCGTCTTCACCCATGGGGTGCAGTCGGGCGATGTGACCACCGACGCCGGCATGATCTGGACCCGTACCGACCGTCCCGCCAAAGTGATGATGGAAGTTGCCAGCACCGAAAGCTTCGCCGACGCCCGCCGGCTGGCGCCGCTCGATGCGCTGCCCACCAGCGACTTCGCCGTTAAGCGGCTGGTGCAGGGGCTGCCGGCCGACCAGGACATCTTCTACCGCTTCACCGCCGCCGACCTGAATGACGTCAACGCCGTGTCCGACCCGATCGTGGGCCGCTTCCGCACCGCGCCCGCCGCGCGCCGCTCGGTCCGCTTCGCCTGGTCCGGCGACACCGCCGGTCAGGGCTGGGGCATCGATGATGAGGGCATGCGCACCTACGCCACCATGGCCCGGCATCAGCCCGATTTCTTCATCCACTCCGGCGACACCATCTATGCCGACGGCGCGATGCAGGACGAGGTCGAGAAAGACGGCAAGGTGATCTGGAAGAACACCACCCTGATCGACGAGAAACGCAAGGTGGCCGAATCCCTGGACGAATATCGCGGCCAGTGGAAATATAATCTGATGGACGAGCATGTGCGCGCCCTGAACGCGATCTGCCCGACCTTCTTCCAGTGGGACGATCACGAGGTGGTCAACAACTGGTCCGGTTCCAAGGACTTGACCGCCGATGACCGCTACAGCGAGAAGTCGGTGCCGCTGCTGGCCGCCCGTTCGGCCCGCGCCTTCCACGAGATGACGCCGATCTCCTACACGCCGGCCGAGCCGGGCCGCGTTTACCGCAAGATCGCCTATGGGCCCATGCTGGACGTGTTCTTCCTCGACCTGCGCTCCTACCGCGGGCCGAACCATGCGTCGATGGAGACCGAGTTGTCGGACCGGGCCCGCGTGCTGGGCGCCGAGCAGATGGCCTGGCTCAAGCGCGAGCTGGCCGCCTCCACCGCCGCCTGGAAGGTGATCGCCTGCGACATGCCGATCGGCCTGATCGTCTGGGACAACTGGAAGGAACAGGCCGGCGCCGAGGGCATCGCCAACGGCGACGACGGCGCCGCCAAGGGGCGCGAGCTGGAGATCGCCGAGCTGCTGCGCTTCATCAAGACCGCCGGTATCAAGAACACCGTCTGGTTCACCGCCGACGTGCATTACACCGCCGCGCATTACTACAACCCCGACAAGGCGGCGTTCCAGGACTTCGACCCGTTCTGGGAATTCGTCTCGGGCCCGCTGCACGCGGGCACCTTCGGGCCCAACGCGATGGACATGACCTTCGGGCCGGAGGTGAAATACGTCAAGGCGCCGACGGCCGAGCAGGGCGTGAACCTGCCGCCCAGCATGGGGCTGCAGTTCTTCGGCCTGGTCGATATCGACGGCGCCACCGGCCAGATGAAAGTGCGCCTGATGGACCGCGCCGATACCGAGCTGTGGTCGATCACGCTGGATCCGGAAACAGCGATCTAGACCCCGCGCAATCGTCGACGCCGGCGTAAGACATGGCGACACCCCGGACCCGGATCCGGGGTGTCGGCCCGCCGTGGAACAGACGCGGTTCCGATGACGGCGCTAACCGCCGTTGCGAAACGGTTTTGCCGACGTGGCGCGCATCAGATCTCTTGGCGCGACGTCAAAGACGGCATTCGGTGCCCCTGCGGCTGCCCAGACGCTGTCATAGCACAGCAACCGGTCGTCCATCCATGTCTCGATCTCGGACAGGTGGCCGATTGGGGCAACGCCGCCGATGGCAAAGCCGGTCTCATCCCGGACACGTTTGGGATCCGCGCGGCACAAGCCTTCGCCGAAAATCGCGCTGGCCGCCTCAAGGTCGAGATCATGCTGCCCGCTGACAAGCACCAGTTTCAGCTGCCCGGTCCGGGACCCTTCGAAAATCATCGACTTCACGATCTGGCCGACCGCGCAATCACAGGCCGCCGCCGCATCCTGCGCGGTTCGGGTGGTGTTCGGCATGCGCCGGACCGAGATCTCTAGACCGGCGGCGCGGGCGGCCGTTTCAACCCGCTTGATGCTTTTTGACATTATGTATCCCTTATCACATGTTTGGATACAAAAATGCATATTGAAGACAAGCGGTCAATCTCGTATCGTCCCGACGCAATCACGGCGGGCAGGAATGACAGGCAAATCCACCAGAACAGGAGACCGGGCGGCGCAGATCGCATCCCGTCTGCGGGCCGAGATCATTTCCGGCGCCTTCGCCCCTGGCGAGAGCCTTCGCCAGGAAGAACTGGCGGCGCGTTTCCAGGTCAGCCGGATGCCCGTGAGGGACAGCCTACGGATCCTGGAGCAAGAGGGCCTCGTCGACGTCCCCACCAATCGCGGCGCCCGGGTCGCACCGTTGGACCCGACCGATTTTCTGGAGATTTCAGAAATGCGGCGGGTTGCCGAGGTCCTGGCGCTGAAACATGCGATTCCCGAGCTTACCAACCGTCAGATCGAACAGGCCGCTGCGATTCAGGATGAGGCCGAGGCCGCAGGGCCTGAGCGGTTCGGAGAGCTGAACAAGGCCTTTCACCGGGCCTTGATCGCGCCGTGCGGCTGGCCTCGCCTTCTGGCGCATATTGATGGGCTGAGTGACCAGACCGAGCGCTATCTTTGCTTTGCAGTGGCTGAGTTAAAGTATGCCGAGCGGTCACATACGGAACACCGGGCCTTGATAGAGGCCTGCGCGCGGCGCGACAGCGAAGCGGCCTGCGCCCTGCTGGCCGCCCATATTGAGGAGGCGAGCAAGGAGCTCCTCGCCGCCCTTGAAAAACGGCTCGATTGAAGCCGCCCGGTTTGCCCGTTCTCAGAAATCCACCCCGCGCTGCGCCTTGATCCCGGCGGCAAAGGGGTGCTTCACCTCGGTCATCTCGGTGACCAGGTCGGCGTAGTCGCAGATCTCCTCCGGTGCATCGCGCCCGGTCAGGATCACCCCGGTGCGGTCGGACCGCGCCTTCAGCCCCTCCAGAACCTCTTCGGGCGAGAGATAGCCGTAGCGCAGCGCGATATTGATCTCGTCGAGCACGATCAGATCGAACGCGCCGCTCTCCATCATCTCCCGCGCCTTGGCAAAGGCCGCCTGCGCCGCGGCGATATCGCGGTCGCGGTCCTGGGTGTCCCAGGTGAAGCCCTCGCCCATGGTGTGCCAGGTGACCTCGCCCAGCCGGTCGAAGAACTGCCGCTCGCCGGTGATCCAGTTGCCCTTGATGAATTGCACCACGCCGACCGTCTTGCGCCAGCCCAGCGCGCGCACGACCACCCCGAAGGCCGAGGACGACTTGCCCTTGCCGTTGCCGGTATGCACCAGCACCAGCCCCCGGCCCGGATCGCTGGCTTCGGCGACCTTGGCGCGGTGCTTGGCCTGCATTTCCTTCATTTTTTCCTTGTGCGTGTCGGTCATGGCCCGTCCCTCATGAATGCCGGGCGGATCATAGGGCGGTTGCGCCCGGCGTAAAGATCACGCCTTGGGGTCGCTGACCGATCGCGCGCGGGCCCGTTCCAGCCCCAGTTGGTGCTCGCGCCAGATCACCAGGATATTGCCCGCGATTACCAATGCCGCACCGCCCAGCATCACCAACGTCGGCACCTCGCCGAACCAGACGTATCCGATCAGGATCGCAAACAGCATCGAGGCGTAATCATAGGGCGCCAGCATCGAGGCCGGCCCGAACCGATAGGACGAGGTGACCAGGATCTGCGCCACACCGCCGATCAGCCCGGCCAGCACCAGCAGCAGCGCGGTCTGCCCGCCGGGCATCACCCAGCCGAACGGCAGTGTCAGCAGCGCCAGAACCGAGGCGGTGGCCGAGAAATAGAACACGATCGCCGAGGTGCGCTCGGTCTCGACCATGCGGCGGATATGGATCTGCACCAGTGCCCGCAGCGTGGTCGCCCCCAGGATCAGCAGCGCGCCCAGCGCGGCGGCATCGCGCAGCCCGCCGCCGCCGCCCAGCCGCGGCCAGACCATGATCAGCACGCCCACCAGCCCGACCAGAACGGCGCTGATCCGCACCAGCCGGATCCGCTCGCCCAGCATCAGGGCGGCGAGGAGGACGGTGAAAATCGGCGTGGCATAGCCGATCGCGGTGACCTCGGGCAGCGGCAGCAACCCGAGGCCCGCAAAGGTCATCCCCATCGCCGAGGTGCCGATGATCCCGCGCCAGAAATGCCCCATCGGCCGATGCGCGATCAGCCCGGTCCGCAGCTCGCCCCGCGCGGCGATCCAGACCAGGATCACCGGGATGGCAAAGAATGAGCGGAAGAACACCGCCTCGCCCGGCGGCACATCGTCGGCGGTGGCCTTGATCAGCGCCGCCATCGCCGAGAACAGAAAGATCGCGCTCAGCTTGAGCGCGACGGCAAGTCCCGGTCGATGCGATGTTAAGGAATGCGCCATGCGCGGACCCTGCGCCTTGCCGCGGGAAAGATCAACGGGTTGATTTCGGGGCCGCCCCCGGCGCAGATAGGCGAAACGGGAGCGGAGGCATTCGATGTATGACGACAACTACTTGATCACCCGGTTGCGCGCGGCCTCGGTGGGGCAGGAGACACGGAATTTCGCCACCTTCCCGGCGCGCGCCAGCATGACCTTCGGCGAGCTTTTTGCCGGTGCCGAGCGCAACGCGGCGGCGCTGGTCGCGATGGGGGTTGAGCCGGGCGACCGGGTGGCGGTGCAGGTGTCCAAGACCATCGAGGCGATCCAGCTCTATCTCGGCACGGTGATGGCCGGCGGCGTCTTCCTGCCGCTCAACACCGCCTATACCACGCCCGAGGTCGCCTATTTCCTCGGCGACGCCACCCCGCGCGTCGTGGTCTGCGATCCGGCGAAATACGAGGCGATTTCCGGCATCGCCGGCGACGCCCGCGTGGTCACGCTGGATGACAAGGGGATGGGCACGCTGACCGACGCGGTGGTCGGGCGCGGCGGGTTCGATCCGGTCCCGCGCGGACCCGACGATTTGGCGGCGATTCTGTACACTTCGGGAACGACGGGGCGCTCCAAGGGCGCGATGCTGTCCCACGCCAACCTCGCCTCCAACTCCGAAATGCTGCGCGACTATTGGCAGTTCACCGACCGCGATGTGCTGATCCACGCGCTGCCGATCTTTCACACCCACGGGCTTTTCGTCGCCACCAACGTGGCGCTGCTGGCGGGCAGCGGCGTGATCTTCCTCAAGGGGTTCGACGCCGACGCGATCCTCGAAGCGATGCCGCGCGCCACCGCGCTCATGGGGGTGCCCACCTTCTACACCCGCCTCTTGGCCGATCCGCGCCTGACGAAAGAGCGCGCCGCGAACATGCGCCTGTTCATCTCCGGCTCGGCGCCGCTCCTGGTCGACACCCATGAGCAGTGGGAGGCGCGCACCGGCCACCGCATCCTGGAACGCTACGGGATGACGGAAACCAACATGAGCTGCTCCAACCCCTACGACGGCGAGCGCCGCGCCGGCACCGTCGGCTTCCCGCTGCCGGGCGTCGAGGCGCGGGTGATGCAGGGCGGCGAAGAGGTGCCCACGGGCGAGATCGGCGTGCTTGAGGTGCGCGGGTCGAACGTGTTCCAGGGTTACTGGCAGATGCCGGAGAAGACGGCCGAGGAGCTGCGCCCGGACGGCTGGTTCATCACCGGCGACATGGCGATGATCGATGCTGACGGCTATGTCACCATCGTCGGGCGTGAAAAGGACCTGGTGATCACCGGCGGTTTCAACGTTTATCCCAAGGAAGTGGAAAGCCTGATCGACGATCTGCCGGGCGTGCTGGAAAGCGCGGTGATCGGCGTGCCGCACCCCGACTTCGGTGAAGCCGTGGTCGCCGTGGTGGTCCCCGAGGGCGAAGGCACCACGCCGGAGGCGATTGCCGCCGCGCTCGACGGCCAGCTTGCCAAGTTCAAGCAGCCGAAAAAGATCGTCATGGTCGACGCCCTGCCGCGCAACACCATGGGCAAGGTGCAGAAAAAGGCGCTGCGCGATACCTACAGCGCGCTGTTCGCCTGACCGCGGGCCTACTTGGCGCCGCGCGGCATCGAGTATTTGCAACGAGAAGAAGGGGAGGCGTCCTGATCTTCTTCTCGGATCAAAAACTCCCGCCGGAGGCATGGCGCGCAGCGCCATTTCCGCTTACGTGAGCCAGTAGAGCAGTGCGCTGAGCGTGACGAACGCCGCCGAGGTCGCCGCCAGCATGGCGATCGAGGCCGCGCCGCCCAGGCCGCGCTCCTGCGCCATAACGGTATAGATGCCGAACATCGGCATTGCCGCCGACAGGATCGCGGCGATCCGCATCTCGTCGCTCAGCGCCGCCAGGCCCAGCATCGGCAGGACCAGAACCGCCAGCGTCACGATGGCCGGGTGCAGCAGCAGCTTGGCCGCCGCGATCTGGGCCGCCAGCGTCTTGTTCCCCTTCATCGGCAGCCCGACCAGCGCGCCGCCGATCACCATCAGCGAGAGCGCCGCGGCAGAGGCCGCCAGCATGGCCATCACCCGGCTCACCGGTGCCGGGATGTCCACGCCGGAGGCGGAAACGGCCAGCCCCAGGAGCAGCCCGATCACCATCGGCCGTTTCAGAAGCCCCAGCAGGACCTTGCCCGCCAGCCGCAAGGGCGCGCCGCCGCCGCGCCCGGCCGCGAGATCCATCAGGATCAGGCAGATCGGGATGATCAGCACATTCTCCACCAGGAAATTCAGCGCCAGGATCACGCCGGCCAGGTCGGGCAGCACCAGAAGCAGCACCGGATAGCCGACGAAGCCGGAATTCGGGCAGGTGGCCCCCATCACCGCCAGCGCGCGGCGCGGCTTGTCGGGGGCCGTGGCGCTGAACCACAGCCAGGCGACCCCGATGGTGGCAAGACCGCCCAGCGCCATCACCAGCAGGTAACCGGGGTGCAGCACCTCGCCCAGGTCGCGCGAGGCCACCGCGTTGAACAGCAGCGCGGGCAGCGCCAGGTTCAGCACGTAGTGGCCCAGAACCTGCATGTCCTGCGTTTTGAACCAGCCGATCCGCACCACGATGTAGCCGATGACCACCGCGGCATAGATCGGGAAGGTGATGCCGAGAATATCGCTCATGTCGCGGTCCACTCCGGGGGCAGTGGTGTGCCGATCTCGTCCCCCAGGTCCTCGAGGAAGGCGATCATACGCCGGGTGCGGTGGCGGGCGATCTCGCGCCCCTGCTCGGTCAGCATGTCGGCGGGCAGCGCCAGCAGCTTGGCGCGGAAATGATCGAGGGACTGGCGGCGGTCGTCCAGCGTGCGGCGCTGGGCAAAGGGGTCGGCTGGATCGTAGAGCGCGCGGCCCAGCGCGCCGGAGACCGCAAAGCAGCGGGCGATGCCGATGGCGCCCAGCGCATCCAGCCGGTCGGCGTCGCGCAGGATTTCCGCCTCGGGCGTTTCCGGCGGGATGCCGGCGGAAAAGCTGTGGGCGGCGATGGCGTGTTGGGTCGCCGCGATCTGGTCCTCGTCGAAGCCCAACTCGCGCAGGATCGGCGCGGCGGCCTCGGCGGCCAGCGTCGAGGCGCGGGCGCGGTCGGGGCTGTCCTTCGGCAGGTTCACCAGGTCATGCAGGTAGCAGGCGGCGAGCAGGACGGGCGTTTCCCGGCCATCGGCGATCCGCTGCGCATTGGCCCAGACCCGGTCGAGATGGGCCAGGTCATGGGCCGCGTCCGCTGCCATGCGGGTTTCGGCAATCGCCCGCAGCCGGTCGCGCAGATCAGCCAATGCGCCCCCTGGTTTCGCCCACCGCGCCGCCGATCTGGCCGCGGTGCAGCAGGATATGGTCGAGGATCACGCAGGCCATCATCGCCTCGCCCACCGGCACCGCGCGGATGCCGACGCAGGGGTCGTGGCGGCCCTTGGTTATGATCTCCGCCGCCGTGCCGGACTTGGTGATGGTCTGGCGCGGTTTGAGGATCGAGGAGGTGGGTTTGACCGCAAAACGCACCACCACGTCCTGTCCGGTGGAGATGCCGCCGAGGATGCCGCCGGCGTGGTTCGAGGAATAGACCGGCTGGCCGTCGTTGCCCATGAAGATCTCGTCGGCGTTGTCCTCGCCGGTCAGCATCGCCGCCGCCATCCCCTCGCCGATCTCCACGCCCTTCACGGCATTGATGCTCATCATCGCCGCCGCCAGATCGGTATCCAGCTTGCCGTAAACCGGCGCGCCGAGGCCGGCGGGCACGCCACGGGCCACCACCTCGACAATCGCGCCGACCGAGTTGCCGGATTTGCGCAGCCCGTCCATGTAGCCGGCCCAATCCTCCGCCGCCTGCGCGTCGGGGCACCAGAACGGGTTCTGCCCGATCTGATCCCAGTCGAAGCGGTCGCGGTCGATCCCCTGCGGGCCGATCTGGGTCATATAGCCGGTGATTTGCACGGCCGGAGCCAATTGCGCCAGCGCTGCGCGTGCCAGCCCGCCGGCGGCCACCCGCGCGGCGGTTTCGCGTGCCGAGGACCGGCCGCCGCCGCGATAGTCGCGGATGCCGTATTTCTGCCAATAGGTGATGTCGGCGTGACCGGGGCGGAATTTCTCCATGATCTCGGAGTAATCCTTGGACCGCTGGTCGGTGTTCTCGATCATCAGCTGGACGGGCGTGCCGGTGGTCTGCCCCTCGAACACGCCCGACAGGATCTTCACCGCGTCCGGTTCGCGCCGCTGGGTGGTATAGCGGCTGGTGCCCGGTTTGCGCCGGTCGAGCCACTGTTGGATGACGCCCTCGTCGACGGTGACGCCCGGCGGGCAACCGTCCACCGTGGCGCCCAGCGCGGGGCCGTGGCTTTCGCCCCAGGTGGTGACGCGGAAAAGATGGCCAAAGCTGTTCATCGACATCGGGCAGCGCTCCTTTGCCCGGGGTCTAGCCGGGCGCGGCGGGCCGCTCAAGGGGTTTTACCGCCGGTTCCGTCCCGGTTTGGCCTTGCCGGGGCAGGGGTGGCGCACTAGGGTCCGGCCTACCTCGGGGTGCCCGTCCGGGCTGAGATGCGCAAGCGAACCCGTTGAACCTGAACCGGCTTATACCGGCGTAGGGAAGGCACATGGTTTTCCATCCCCCTTGCCCTGTCGCCGCAAAAGGAGGATGCCATGAAGTATCTTGCATTTGCAGCGGGACTGTTTTCGGCTACGGCGGCAATCGCCGAGGTGCCGACACTGACCGTTTATACCTATGACAGTTTCGTTTCGGATTGGGGGCCCGGCCCCGCGGTGGAAAAGGCGTTCGAGGAGGTCTGCGGCTGTGACCTGAAATTCGTCGGCGCGGGCGACGGCGCGGCGCTGCTGGCGCGGATCAAGCTGGAAGGCGCGCGCAGCGAGGCCGATATCGTGCTGGGGCTGGACACCAATCTGGTGCAGGCCGCGCGCGACACCGGGCTGTTCGCGCCGCATGCGGTCGAGGCCGAGTTTGACCTGCCGGTGGCGTGGAGCGACGCGGAGTTCGTGCCCTACGACTGGGGCTACTTCGCCTTTGTCCAGAACAGGGAGCTTGCGGCGCCCGCCTCGTTCCGGGAGCTGGCCGACAGCGACCTGAAGATCGTGATCCAGGATCCGCGCAGCTCGACCCCCGGTCTGGGCCTGCTGATGTGGGTCAAGGCGGCCTATGGCGATGACGCGCCGGAGATCTGGGCGGGGCTGTCGGACAATATCGTCACCGTGACCAAGGGCTGGTCCGAGGCCTATGGGCTGTTCCTGGAAGGCGAGGCGGACATGGTGCTGTCCTACACCACCTCGCCGGCCTATCACCTGATCGCGGAAGAGGATGACAGCAAGACCGCGGCGCTGTTCGACGAAGGCCATTACATGCAGGTCGAGGTGGCCGGGAAGCTTGCCGCCAGCGACCAGCCGGAACTGGCCGACGCGTTCCTGCAATTCATGGTGTCGGATGCCTTCCAGTCGGTCATTCCGACCACCAACTGGATGTACCCGGCGGTGACGCCCGAGGGTGGTTTGCCGGACGGTTTCGAAACCCTGATCCAGCCCGCCAAGGCGCTGCTGTTCACGCCGGAAGAGGCGGCGCTGGTGCGTGATCCGGCGCTGAGCGAATGGTTGACCGCGCTGAGCCGGTAAGCGGCGGGCCCGGGATCGGCGCGGCGGGTCTTGTTGCCGCACTGATCCTGGGATCGTTGGGTGCCGTCCTCTGGCGGGCGGAGCCCGGGGCCGGGCTGGGCCCGGCGGATTGGCAGGCGGTGCGCTTCACCCTGGTGCAGGCGGCGCTGTCGGCGGGGCTGAGCGTGGCGCTGGCGGTGCCGGTGGCGCGGGCGCTGGCGCGGCGGCGGTTTGCCGGGCGGTCGGCGCTGATCACGCTTCTGGGTGCGCCCTTTATCCTGCCGGTGATCGTGGCGGTGCTGGGCCTGCTCGCCGTTTTCGGCCGCGCGGGATGGATCAGCCAGGCGCTGGGCGTCTTCGGGCTGGAGCCGCTGCGCATCTATGGCCTCCACGGGGTGGTGCTGGCGCATGTGTTCTTCAACCTGCCATTGGCGACGCGGCTGATCCTGCAGGGCTGGCAGGAGATCCCGGCGGAACGGTTCCGGCTGGCGGCGCAACTGGGCGCGGGACCGGGGGCGATCTGGCGGCTGCTGGAGCGGCCGATGCTGGCCCGCGTGGCGCCCGGCGCGTTGGCGGTGGTCTTCGCCATTTGCCTGACTTCCTTCGCCGTCGCCCTGACGCTCGGGGGCGGTCCCCGCGCGACCACGGTGGAACTGGCGATCTACCAGGCGTTCCGGTTCGATTTCGATTTGGGGCGGGCGGCGTTGCTGTCCTGCATGCAGATCGCGCTGACGGTGATGGCGGCGGGGCTGGCCCTGCGCGCGGCGCCCGGCGGCGGGTTCGGCGCCGGGCTGGATCGCCCGGTGCAGCGCTGGGACGCCAATGCGCCGGGCCTGCGGATGCAGGACGGCGCGGCGATCACCCTGGCGGCGCTGTTCCTGTTGCTGCCTCTGGCGGCGATTGCGCTGGCCGGACTTCCGGGTTTGCCGGACCTGCCCGTGTCCGTGGTCCGCGCCGCCGCGACCTCGGTCGTGATCGCGGCGTCCAGCACGGTGCTGTTGCTGGTGTTGGCGGTGCCGATGGCGGTGAGTGTGGCGCTGGTCCGGCGCGCCGGCTGGATCGAACTGGCCGGTCTGCTGGGGCTCGCGGTGTCGCCGTTGGTGATCGGCACCGGGCTGTTCATCGTGATCTATCCCGTGGCCGACCCCTTCGCGCTGGCGCTGCCGGTGACGGCGCTGGTCAACGCGGTGATGGCGCTGCCCTTCGCGCTTCGTATCCTGGTTCCACAGGCACGGACGGTGATCACGGACCACGGCCGGTTGGGGTTAAGTCTGAACATGGGCGGACTGCCCTTTTTCCGGCTGATTCTGCTGCCGCGGATGCGGGCGCAGATCGGTTTTGCCGCCGGTCTTGGCGCGGCACTGTCGATGGGGGATCTCGGCGTGATCGCGCTGTTCGCCGATCCGGAGGTGGCGACGCTGCCGTTGCAGATCTATCGCCTGATGGGGGCCTATCGGATGGAGGCGGCGGCGGGCGCGGCGCTGCTTTTGCTGGGGCTGTCGATGCTGGCGTTCTGGCTGTTGGACCGGGGAGGGCGCTGGCATGCTGAAGCTTGAGGACGCGGTGATCCGTAACGGGGAATTCACCGTCCGCGCGGATCTGGAGGTGGCGTCGGGCGCGCGGGTGGCGGTGATCGGCCCCTCGGGCGCGGGCAAGACCACGCTGCTCGAGGCGATCGCCGGGTTTCGCCCGCTGGAACAGGGCCGCATCCTGTGGCAGGGGCGCGACATTGGCCGCGATCCGCCCGGCGCCCGGCCCGTCGCCATGCTGTTCCAGGACGGCAACCTGTTTCCGCATCTGAGCGTGGCGCAGAACGTGGGCCTCGGGCTGCGCCCCGATCTGCGGCTGAACGCGGAGCAAAGGGCGCGGGTGCGCGCGGCCTTGGCCCGTGTCGGATTGGTGGGGATGGAGGATCGCAAGCCCGGCGCGCTGTCCGGCGGGCAGCAGAGCCGCGCGGCGCTGGCGCGGGTGCTGGTGCAGGACCGGCCGCTGTTGCTGCTGGACGAACCTTTCGCGGCGCTGGGTCCGGCGTTGAAGGCTGAGATGCTGGACCTGGTCGCGGCGCTGGCCGAGGAAACCGGCGCGACGCTGATGATGATCAGCCACGATCCCGGCGATGCGCGCCGGATCGCGGATCAGGCGATCCTGGTGGCCGAGGGCGTGGCCTATGCGCCGCGGGCAACGGCCGAGTTGCTGGACAACCCGCCGCCGGCGCTGAGGGATTATCTCGGGGAAGAGTGAGGGGGCGCTGCCCCCTCGGCCTCGCGGCCTCACCCCCGGGATATTTTCGGCCAGAAAAAGACGGGAGCGGGGCACCTTCCGACGCCCCGGGCCGATCTATTCCGCCGCCATCGGCGCCAGCGCGGCGCGGGTCTTGACGATGCCCAGCGCGGCTTCTGCCGCCTCGCGCCCCTTTTGCACGAAATGGGCACGGTAGATCGCCTCGTGATGGTTGGTCTCCTGGTAGTGGTGCGGGGTCAGCGAGACCGAGAGCACCGGCACGCCGGTGTCGAGCCCGGCGCGCATCAGCCCGTCGACCACGGCCCTTGCCACGAAATCGTGCCGGTAGATGCCGCCATCGACCACCAGCGCGGCACAGGCCACGGCGGCATATTTGCCGGTCAGCGCCAGGTCGCGCGCCATCAGCGGCATCTCGAAGGCGCCGGGCACGTCGTAGATATCGACCTGCTCGGCGGGGATAAGGTGAAGGAACCCTTCCAGCGCGCGGTCCACCACATCGGCGTGCCATTGCGCTTTGACGAAGGCGAAACGGGTGTGTGTCATCGTGATCTCCTTTGGTTAAGTGACACGTCACCCAAGGCGATCACGAACGATACGGGCCGGCGCCGGGCACCGTCCTGATCGCGCGTTCTCTTCCATCCGGACTGTTACCGTCGGCCCCGGCCTCTCACCGGATCTGCTGACACCTCCGTCAGGAGGCCGCTCGCGGGCTCACGGGTCTGGCCCGCATACCGCCGGTGGGGAATTTCACCCCGCCCTGAGAACGGCGTGACCTTGCCAAGGCGGGCGGGGGTGGTCAAGCTCCGCCGCGACCGAGGAGAGACAGATGCACCCCAACCCGATCTATCGCGCCGCCGAGGTGGAACAGAATGTGGCCTTCGCCCGCGACCGCGGCTTCGGCGTACTTGCGGTTTCCGATCCGGCCAACGGCGCGCCGATGCTGTCGCATGTGCCCTTCGTCCTGTCGGAGAAGGGGGAAATGGCCGAGTTGCATCTGGTTCGCTCCAACCCGATCGCGCGGGCGTTGAAATACCCGCTGCCGGCCCGCCTCGCCGTCAGCGGGCCGGACAGCTATGTCTCGCCCGACTGGTACGGGATCGGGGACCAGGTGCCGACCTGGAACTATGTCGCGGTGCATCTGACCGGGCGGCTGGAGCTGTGCCCGCAGGACGCGCTGCGCGGCTTTCTCGACCGGCTGTCGGCGCAGTTCGAGGCGCGGCTGGCGCCGAAACCGGAGTGGCGCGCGGAAAAGACGGACCCCGAAGCCCTGGCGCGGCTGATGCGGATGATCGTGCCGGTGCGGCTGCATGTGGACGCGATCGACGGCACCTGGAAGCTGGCGCAGAACAAGCCCGAGGCGGCCCGCCTGGGGGCGGCTGACGCGGTGGGGACGGCCGGCATCGGGGCGGACTGCGCGGCGTTGGCGGCCTTGATGCGCACACCGCCCGCCGAGTGATGGACAGGGGCCGATTGCACACCTAGGCTGCGGAAAAAACGAACCATCGGAGACCGCCCATGAAACTGATCATGTCCCCCGCCTCGCCCTTCGTCCGAAAGGTCAGGGTGCTGATTCGGGAAACCGGCCAACAGGGCGATATCGAAGAGGTTCACGTGGCCACCACGCCGGTGAACACCGCCGATGCGGTCTGGGCCGCCAATCCGCTGGGCAAGATCCCGGCGCTGGTGCTGGACGATGGCCGTGCGATCCATGACAGCCGGGTGATCACGCGGTTCCTCGATGATCGTGCGAAGGCGGGGTTGTATCCCGAGGAGCGGCTGTGGGACGTGCTGACGCTGGAGGCCACCGCCGACGGGATCCTCGAGGCCGCCGTTCTGATGGTCTACGAAGGCCGCGTGCGCCCGGAAGAGATGTGCTATGCTCCCTGGGTAGAGGCGCAATGGAACAAGGCGATGACCGCGGTGAAGGCGGTGAACGACCGCTGGATGGGTCAGCTGGGCGGGCCGCTCGACATGGCGCAGATCGCTATCGCCTGTGCTCTGGGCTATCTCGATTTCCGTCACGCCGACCGCGACTGGCGGCGCGAGGCCCCGGCACTGGCCGCTTGGTACGCAGGCTTTGAGCAACGCCCGGCGATGGCGGCGACAAACCCCGCGGGCTGAAGCGGAGGCCGGGCGCGCCGCGCGCGCCCTTGGCCTTGACGCAGATCATGTTCCGGCCCGGGCCCTGCGACCAAGGTTGCGGAACGGAAGGGAAGGATGCCGATGACCGAGAATGCGCAATCAGGGCCCGGCCTGGCGGTCGATGTCGAAACCCTGCGGCCCGCCTGCGACCCGGCCAGCCTGGGCTTTGCCACCACGTCCGAGCTGGAGCCGCTGGAGGGGCTGATCGGGCAGGACCGGGCGATGGAGGCGATCCGGCTGGCCGCCGGCATGCGGGCCAGCGATTTCAACCTGTTCGTGCAGGGACCGCCGGGCACTGGGCGCCGCGATTCGGTGGATGGGTTCCTGGCCAAACATGCCACCGGCCTGCCCGAGCCGGACGACTGGGCCTATGTCAATAATTTCGACGCGCCGCACCGGCCGCGCGCGCTGCGGCTGCCGCCGGGGGTGGCGCGCAAGCTGAAGGGCGAGATGGAAGACGTGGTGGACGATCTGGCGATCGACATCGCGTCGCTGTTCGAATCCGACGATTACCAGGCGGCCAACCGGGCCATCAACGAGGAGTTCGGCGAACAGCAGGAACACGCGATGTCGGATTTCGCCGAAAAGGCCAAGTCCGAGAACGTGGCGCTGATGCGCACGCCGATGGGCATCATGCTGGCCGCGATCAAGGATGGCGAGGTGGTCAAGAGCGACCGGTTCGACACCCTGCCCGAGGCCGAGCAGAAGGAGATCGAGGAAAAGATCAACCGGCTGCAAAAGGAGCTGTCGGACATCCTGCGCAATGCGCCCAAGCTGGACCGCGAGCGCCGCCGCCGGATCGAAGCACTGAATGCCGAGATGGTGGGCGAGGTGGTGTCGTCGCGCCTGCGCGAGGCGCGCGACGCCTTCGCCGGGATCGACGCGGTGCAGGATTATCTTGCGACCGTCGAAGAGGACATGACCGGCAATGCCGAGATGTTCCTTGTCGTGATGCAACAGCAGCAGCCAGACAGCCCGTTCCCCGAATCGGTGCACAAGGCGCACAGCAACCCGATGTTCCAGCGCTACATGGTCAACGTCATGGTCACCCGCGAGGACGACGAGCCGCGCGGCGCGCCGCTGGAGACCGAGGATCTGCCGACGCTCGACCGGCTGACGGGCCGGATCGAACATGCGCAGCAGATGGGCGCGCTCGTCACCAACTTCATGATGATCAAGCCCGGCGCGCTGCACCGCGCCAACGGCGGTTATCTGGTGCTGGACGCGCGCCGGGTATTGTCCGAGCCGATGGTCTGGCCGGCGCTCAAGCAATGCCTGCAAAGCGAATCGATCACCATCACCTCGATGGGCGAACGCCTCAGCCTCGTCTCCACCACCTCGCTGGAACCGGATGCGATCCCGATGAACCTGCGGGTGGTGCTGATCGGGGACCGGTTGCTGTACGCGCTGCTGATCACGTTGGACCCGGATTTCGCCGAGCTGTTCAAGTTGCAGGCCGATTTCGAGGAGAGCATCGACCGCAGCGCGGAGAGCCAGGCGCTGTTTGCGCGCGTGATCGGGGCGCGGGCGGCCAAGGACGGGCTGCGCCCGGTGTCCGCCGGCGGGGTGGCGCGGCTGCTGGACGAAGCGGTGCGGCTGGCCGAGGACGCCAGCAAGCTGAGCCTGCACCTGGGGGCGCTGGGCGATCTGCTGCGCGAGGCCGATTACTATGCCGACCAGAACCGCCGCGATCACATCGAGGCCGAGGATGTGGAGCGCGCGGTGCGCCAGGCCGACCGCCGCGCGTCGCGCATCAAGGACCGGATGCGCGAAATGGTGCATCGCAAGACCATCCTGATCGACACCGAGGGCGAAGCGGTGGGCCAGGTCAACGGGCTGTCGGTGATCAGCCTGGGTGCCTACCGGTTCGGCCGGCCGTCGCGCATCACCGCGCGGACACGGATGGGCAGCGGCAAGCTGATCGATATCGAGCGCGAGGTCGAACTGGGCGGACCACTGCACTCCAAGGGGGTTCTGATCCTGGGCGGGTATCTCAGTTCGACCTATGCGCTCGACGTGCCGTTTTCGCTTCAGGCCAGCCTGGTGTTCGAGCAAAGCTATGGCGGCGTCGACGGCGACAGCGCCTCGGCGGCCGAGCTGTTCGCCCTGATTTCGTCGCTTTCGGGGTTGCCGTTGACACAGGGCTTCGGCGTGACCGGATCGGTGAACCAGAACGGCGAGATCCAGGCCATCGGCGGGGTCAACGAAAAGATCGAAGGCTTCTTCGAAACCTGTCTCGACCAGGGCCTGACCGGCCATCAGGGGGTGATGATCCCGGCGGCGAACGTCGAGCACCTTATGCTGCGCGAGGATGTCGTCGATGCGGTGCGCGAAGGCCAATTCCGGGTGATCGCCATCCGCACCATCGACGAGGGGCTGGCGGTTTTGACCGGGCGCGATCCCGGGCGGCGCGGTGACGACGGGGCCTATCCCGCCGAGTCCGTCAATGGCCTGGCCGAGGCCAGGTTGCGCAGCTTTGCCGAACAGCGCCTGAAGTTCGCCCAGGCGGCGAAGCGGGCGGAGCAGGGGGGCTGAGCATGACCGCGCCCGGATCCCGGCACAAACGCATCCTGGTCGGCGCCGGCAGTTTCGCCGATGCACGCGCGGCGCTGGCGATTCTCGACCGTCTGGCCGGCTTCGGGATCTCCGATATCGGGGGTCTGTTCCTGGAGGATACCGGCGTGATGGAGGCCACCGCGTCGCGGATGAGCGGTCTGGTCAGCCCGCGCGGAACGATCCGGGTCGTGCCGTCGCGGCAGCATCTGAGGCTGATGTGGCAAAGCGATGCACGCGCCTTTCGCGATCGCCTGATGCAGCTGGCGGCCCGCCGCGCCCTGCGGTGGAGTTTCGAACGGCTGCCCGGTGACCCGGTGGCGGGGCTGTGCGGCGCTGCGCAAAGCTGGGACTGGCTGCTGATCGGCCATCCGCCTTCGGGCGTGCATACCGGCAAGGTGGTGGGCATTGCCCATGCCGAGGAGGGCGGCGACGGTGTCGGACAGCTTGCAGAAGGGCTGGCGCAGTCGTTGCGTACCGGTGTCGAGCTGATCCCTGACAGCAGGCCGGAGGCCGAAATTCTTGCCCGGCTTGAGCGGGTCCATGCCGCCGCGGTGGTGGTGGACGCCGCCGGCGGCCCGTTCCGCACCGCTGCGCAGATCCGCGCGCTGCTGTCCGCCGCGCGTTGCCCGGTGCTGGTTCTGGGCGCGGCCCGCATTCCCAGTCTGGTCGAGCACAGCACCCAGATTCCGGTTCCGCCGGGCGAGGAGACCGGCGCGCAATAGCCCGATCGCACCCGGTGGCCGCGCCGATGACGGCAAGTCCCCGTCACGGGGGTGTGACCAAACTGCGTCAAACGGCCACGGCTGCGACTCCTTGAACCGCCAAACCGGCTGGACGAACTGAGTTCACAACGATAGATACCCGCGCAGAGACACCGCGCGCATGCAGCGGTGCACGCGCATATTTGCCCATTGCGGGCGCTGGAATCGGAGAGAACCTCGTGTCCCACGCAGAAGACCACGAAGGCACCCGGAGGGATTTCCTCTACTACGCCACTGCCGGCGCAGGTGCCGTGACCGCCGGGGCCGCCATCTGGCCGCTGGTGAACCAAATGAACCCTTCGGCCGATGTGCAGGCGCTGTCGTCGATCCGCGTCGACGTGAGCGGCGTCGAGGTCGGAACCCAGATCAGCGTGAAATTCCTGGGCAAGCCGGTGTTCATCCGCCGCCGCACCGAGGAAGAGATCGCCCAGGCCCGCGCCGTATCGGTGGACGAGTTGACGGATCCGAAATCCGAGAACCCCAACAAGCCGGGCTCCGATGCCTCGGACGAGAACCGCGCGATGGACGAGGCCGGCGAATGGCTGGTGATGATGGGCGTCTGCACCCATCTGGGCTGTGTTCCGCTGGGCGACGGTGCCGGCGAATTCAACGGTTGGTTCTGCCCCTGCCACGGGTCGCACTACGACACCGCGGGGCGCATCCGCAAAGGGCCGGCACCGGAAAACCTGCATATCCCGGTCGCCGAATTCGTCGACGACACCACCATCAAGCTCGGCTAAGGGGGCTCTCAAATGTCCGGAATTCCGCACGATCACTACGAGCCCAAGACCAACGGCGAGAAGTGGCTGAACAGCCGCCTGCCGATTGTCGGGCTGATTTATGACACCATCATGATCCCCACCCCCAAGAACCTGAACTGGTGGTGGGTCTGGGGCATCGTCCTGGCGTTCTGCCTGGTGCTGCAGATCGTTACCGGCATCGTGCTGGTGATGCATTACACGCCGCATGCCGACATGGCCTTTGCCAGCGTCGAGCACATCATGCGCGACGTGAACGGCGGCCACATGCTGCGGTACCTGCATGCCAACGGCGCTTCGCTGTTCTTCGTCGCCGTCTACATCCACATCTTCCGCGGCCTGTTCTACGGCTCGTACAAGGCGCCGCGCGAGATCACCTGGATCATCGGCATGCTGATCTATCTCTGCATGATGGGCACCGCCTTCATGGGCTACGTGCTGCCCTGGGGTCAGATGTCGTTCTGGGGCGCCACGGTGATCACCGGCCTGTTCGGGGCGATCCCCTTCATCGGCGAGTCGATCCAGACCTGGCTCTTGGGCGGGCCGGCCGTGGACAACGCCACGCTGAACCGCTTCTTCTCGCTGCACTACCTGCTGCCGTTCATCATCGCGGCGCTGGTCATCGTGCACATCTGGGCCTTCCACACCACCGGCAACAACAACCCCACGGGTGTTGAAGTGCGCCGCGGCTCGAAGGACGAGGCGCAGAAGGACACGCTGCCGTTCTGGCCGTATTTCGTGATCAAGGACCTGTTCGCGCTGGCCGTGGTGCTGGCCGTGTTCTGGGCCATCGTCGGTTTCATGCCGAACTATCTGGGTCACCCCGATAACTATGTCGAGGCGAACCCGCTGGCGACGCCGGCGCACATCGTGCCGGAATGGTACTTCCTGCCGTTCTACGCGATCCTGCGCGCCTTCACCTCCGAGGTCTGGGTGGTGCAGTTCGCCTCCTTCATCACCGGCGGCATCATCGACGCCAAGTTCTTCGGCGTGCTGGCGATGTTCGGCGCAATCCTGGCGATGGCGCTGGCGCCCTGGCTCGACACCTCCTCGGTGCGCTCGGGCTCCTACCGGCCGATGTTCAAATGGTGGTTCTATCTGCTGGTCATCGACTTCATGGTGCTGATGTGGCTGGGTGGCCAGCCGGCGGAAGAGCCCTACGCCTCGTTCTCGCTGATCGCCTCGGCCTACTGGTTCGCCTATTTCCTGATCATTCTGCCGATCCTCGGCGTGATCGAGAAGCCGACCGCAATCCCCGATACGATCGAAGAGGATTTCGCGGCGCATTACGGCAAGTCGTCGGACGCCTCGGCGACCGAAGCCACCCCCGCCGAATAAGAGAAGGGACCGGATAAGATGTTCAAGAAACTTGCAATCGGTGCCGCCCTTTCCCTGGGCCTGATGGCCCCGGCAGCCTCTTACGCGGCGGGCGGCGGAAGCCATGTCGAGGATTTCTCCTTCTCCTTCGAGGGACCCTTTGGCAAATACGACCAGAACCAGCTTCAGCGCGGGCTGCAGATCTACACCGAGGTCTGCGCCGCCTGCCACGGGTTGAAACAGGTGCCGATCCGCACCCTGGCCGACGAAGGTGGCCCGCAACTGGCCGCGGACCAGGTGCGCGCCTATGCGGCGCAGAACTTCGAGGTGTTCGACCCCGAGCTGGACGATTTCCGCCCGGCCAAACCGGTCGATCACTTCCCGGCCAACACCGCCGTCGGTGCCCCCGACCTTAGCCTGATGGCCAAGGCGCGGGCCGGCTTCCACGGCCCCTACGGGACCGGTATCAACCAGCTGTTCAAGGGCATTGGCGGGCCTGAGTACATCGCCTCGATCCTGAGCGGCTATGCAGAGGCCCCGGACTGCGCGCCCGAGGACTTCAACGGCTACTACAACACCGCGTTCGCACCGGGCGGCTATCCCGACGAGTGCAAGATCTACGACGAGGAGGGGGTCGAGATCGGCCGCAAGGCGCCGGGCTCGTGGATCGCCATGGCACCGCCGCTGATGGGTGAGGACGTGGAGTTCGCCGATGGCCACTCCAACGAGCTGCACCATGAGGCGCAGGATGTCGCCGCCTTCCTGATGTGGGCCGCTGAACCCAAGATGATGGCGCGCAAGCAGGCCGGCCTGGTCGGCGTGATCTTCCTGACCGTGCTGTCGGTTCTGCTGTACCTGACCAACAAGCGCCTCTGGGCGCCGGTCAAGGGCAAGCGTTACGACGCCTGATCGACGCAAGGATCAACCAAGACAGAAAAGCCCCCGCCGTGATGGCGGGGGCTTTTTCGTTTCTGGCGGCGCGGTCTCCGCGCGGCGATGCCCGCCCGCAATGTCACTCTCCGCCGAGGCTACCGGCCGCAGAGGGGCTAGGCGGCGGCGATCAGGCGGCTCTCGCCATGGCCCGTGATGGTGGTTGTCACGATCTGGCCTTCAGCCTGGGGCGTGGCGAACTCCACCTCGGTAAATTCCTCGGTTCGACCCAGGTTCGGGGTTTCCATTAGCACGTGATGGGTTTTCCCCAGTTGCGCGGCCAGGTGGCGGGCCACCTGCGCCTCGCCCGCCGCCCGCAGGCGCGCGGCGCGGTCCTTGATCACCGCGCCGTTCACCTGGTTGGGGATCTTCGCCGCCGGCGTGCCTTCGCGCCTGGAATAGGGGAAGACGTGCAGCCAGGTCAGGTCGCAGTCGGTGACCAGCCGCAGCGAGTTCTCGAAATGCGCGTCGGTCTCGGTGGGAAAGCCCGCGATGATATCGGCGCCGAAGGTGATGCCGGGGCGCAGCCGCCGCGCCTCTTCGCAAAAGCGGATGGCGTCGTCGCGCAGGTGGCGCCGCTTCATCCGTTTCAGGATCAGGTCGTCGCCATGCTGCAGGCTGAGGTGCAGATGCGGCATCAGGCGCGGCTCACTGGCGATGGCCTGCATCAGGTTGTCGTCGGCCTCGATCGAATCGATGGAGGAAATGCGCAGGCGGGGCAGATCCGGCACCAGTTTCAGGATCCGCATCACCAGATCGCCAAGGCGCGGCTCACCGGGCAGGTCGGCGCCCCATGAGGTGAGGTCGACGCCGGTCAGCACCACCTCGTTATAACCGCGATCCACCAGCCGTTTGATCTGGTCTACCACCACGCCGGCGGGGACCGAGCGGGAATTGCCGCGGCCGTAAGGGATGATGCAGAAGGTGCAGCGGTGATCGCAGCCGTTCTGCACCTGAACATAGGCGCGCGAGCGGGTGCCGAAACCGTCGATCAGATGGCCGGCGGTCTCGGTCACCGACATGATGTCGTCGACCGTCACCCGCTCGGTCTCGCCGATGAAATCGGGCGACATGCGCGCCCAGGTCTGCGGCTGCATCTTTTCGGTATTGCCAATCACCCGGTCGACCTCCGCCATGGCGGCGAAGGTTTCCGGCTCCGTCTGGGCGGCGCAGCCGGTGACGATGATGCGGGCGCCGGGGTTTTCGCGGCGCAGCCGGCGGATCTCCTGCCGGGCCTTGCGCACGGCCTCCGCCGTCACCGCGCAGGTGTTGACCACCACGGCGTCGGAGAGCCCGGCCTGCGCCGCCAGCTCCTTCATCGCTTCGGTCTCATAGGTGTTGAGACGGCAGCCCAGCGTGGTGAACTTGGGGGCGGTCATACCACCGATTCCAGGAAATCGCGGGTAAACGTGCCGCTGAACACATGCATGGTCGGCCCGGTCATCCAGACGCCATCCTCGCGCCACTCCACCTGCAGCGTGCCGCCGTCCAGCTCGATGGTCACCTTGCGGCCGGTGATGCCGCGCCGGGCCGCCGCCACAGCGGTGGCGCAGGAGGAGGAGCCGGAGGCCAGCGTCACGCCCACCCCCCGCTCCCACACCCGCATCCGCAGGCGGTCGGGGCCGATGAGGGAGGCGAATTGCACATTGGTGCGCTGGGGGTAGAGCGGGTGATGCTCGATCTCCGCCCCACGCCCCTCCAAATCGACCGCTTCGGCGTCCTCGACGAAGAAGGTGCAATGCGGGTTGCCCATGCCGGTGGCGGTGGGGGCGCCGTCGATGGGCAGCTCCAGCGTGTCCATCTCATAGGCCAGCGGGATCTCCGCCCAGTCGAGCTGCGGCTGACCCATGTTCACCGAGGTGAGACCGCCCCCCGCATCCCGCGCGTAAAGCGTGCCGCGCTCGGTGGTCAGCGTGAGGGCATCCTTGCCGCTCTCACCCATCAGATGGCGGGCGATGCAGCGGGTGGCGTTGCCGCAGGCGGCGGAGGTGGAGCCGTCGGCGTTGTAGAAGATCAGATGCGCGTCGGCGCCATCCTTGCCCGGCTCGATCACCGCAAGCTGATCGAATCCCACGCCGAAATGCCTATGCGCGATGGCCTGAACCAGCGCCGGGGACAGATCGACGGCATGCGCGCGCGCATCGACAATGACGAAGTCATTGCCCAGCCCGTGCATCTTCATAAACGGCAGTGCGGTATCGGCGTGCTGTTGCATGGCGGGCATATAGCTATGCGGCGGCGCGGAATCCAGAGAATCCGACCTGATCGGCATAAACTGCACGATTCGGGCTTGACCCCCCCGCGCGGCTTTTCTAGGTAGGCCGCCAACCGGATGCCGGGGACGAAAAAATCCTCTGCCAGGGTGCGATTTAGGCGTTGATCCTTCCAACGGATTTGGCGTAGAGAGCACCACGGCGACGGACAGCCCCGGACGCCGCAGAGTGGGCCGTTAGCTCAGTTGGTAGAGCAACTGACTTTTAATCAGTGGGTCGCAGGTTCGAATCCTGCACGGCTCACCACTCTTCTCAAGAATAACAGACCCTTACCGCCACGGCGGGCGCACGCCCCCGCGCAAAAGGGGTCACGCGTGGCGCATGGCCCGGAGCCGGCGCCGATCCTCCGCCGCCGGCTCCGGGGTTCATCCACCCTTGCCGCGGAACAGCCGGGTGACGATGACGAAGAACAGCGGCACGAACAGCACCCCCAGCACCGTGGCCGACACCGTGCCGCCCAGCACGCCGGAGCCGATCGCATTGCGCCCGCCCGAACCCGCCCCGGTGCTGAGCACCAGCGGCAGCACGCCGAGCGAGAACGCCATCGAGGTCATGATGATCGGGCGGAACCGCTGCCGCGCCGCCTCGACCACCGCGTCCAGCACCGGTTCGCCCTGGGCGTGGCGGTCGCGGGCGAACTCCACGATCAGGATCGCGTTCTTGCCGGTCAGGCCGATCACCGTCAGCAGCCCGACCTGGAAAAACACCCCGTTCTCGAACCCGCCCAGCCAGGCCCCGCACAGCGCGCCCAGCACCCCGATCGGCATCGCCAGCATCACCGCGAAAGGGATCGACCAGCTTTCGTAAAGCGCGGCCAGCGACAGGAACACGGCGGCCAGCGACAACGCATAGAGCAGCGGCGCCTGGCTGCCCGATTGCCGCTCCTCCAGCGAAAGCCCGGTCCAGGCCGGGTCATAGCCGCCGCCCAGCTGCGCGACCAGCCGCTCCATCTCGGCCATCGCCTCGCCGGTGGACACCCCTGGCGCGGGCGAGCCCTGGATCCGCATCGCCGGCACCCCGTTGTAGCGATAAAGCCCCTGCGGCCCATAGCTCCACGACCCTTCGGAGAAATTGGCGAACGGCACCAGGCCGCCGCTGGCATTGCGCACCCGCCACTTCTGCAGGTCCGAGGGCACCGCCCGGGCATCTGCCTCGCCCTGGACATAGACCTTCTTGATGCGGCCGCCGTCGACGAAATCGTTCACGTACCGCCCGGCCCAGGCCACGGTCAGCAGGGCGCCCACATCATTGGCGGACAGCCCCATCGCCCCGGCCTTGCGCCAGTCGATGCTCAGATTGAATTGCGCGGCATCCTCCAGCCCACTGGGCCGGGCCGAGGCGATCAGCGGGCTTTGCGCCGCCAGGCCGAGCAGCTGGTTGCGGGCCTGAAGGATGTCCTCGTGGCTCTGTCCGCCGCGCGCCTGCAGGTAGAAATCGAAGCCCGACACATTGCCCAGCTCGCGCACGGACGGGGGGACGACCGGGAACACCCTGGCGTCGCGAATCCCCGAAAACGCGCCAAAGGCCCGGCGGGCCAGCGCCTGCGCGCTCTGTCCCGGTTCGGCGCGTTCGCTCCAGTCCTTGAGCTGGACAAAAGCCAGCCCCATGTTCTGCCCGCGTCCGGCAAAACTGAAGCCGACCACGCCGAACATGGATTTCACCACGTCGGTTTCCTGTTCCAGGTAATAGCTTTCCACCTGCCTGACCACGTCAAGGGTGCGCTCTGCGCTGGCCCCGGTCGGCGCCTGGATCAGGGTGAACAGGATGCCCTGGTCCTCGTCCGGCAGGAACCCGGTGGGGGTGCGCAGGAACAGACCGCCCATCAGCCCGGCCAGGATCAGGTACAAAAGCCCCATCCGCACCGGCCGCCGCAGGCTCCATCGCACGGTGCCGGCATAGCCCCGCGTCACCGCGTTGAAGCCGCTGTTGAACCAGCGGGACGGCCCGCGACGGGCGGCGTGATCGGTCGACCGCAGCAGCGCGGCGCACAGCGCCGGGGTCAGCGTCAGCGCCACCACCACCGACAGCGCCATCGCCGAGACGATGGTGATGGCGAATTGCTGATAGATCACCCCGGTGGAGCCGGGAAAGAACGCCACCGGCACGAACACCGCCGAGAGGACCATGGCGATGCCCACCAGCGCGCCGGTGATCTGGCCCATCGACTTATGCGTCGCCTCGCGCGGCGGCAGGCCGTCTTCCTCCATGATCCGCTCGACGTTCTCGACCACCACGATGGCGTCATCGACCAGAAGGCCGATGGCCAGCACCATGGCCAGCATGGTCAGCGTGTTGATGGTGAACCCGGCCGCCGCCAGGATCCCGAAGGTCCCTAGCAGAACCACCGGAACCGCCAGCGTCGGGATCAGCGTGGCGCGCAGGTTCTGCAGGAACAGCAGCATCACCAGGAACACCAGCGCGATCGCCTCGAACAGGGTCTTGATCACCTCCTTGATCGAAATCTGGACAAAGGGCGTGGTGTCATAAGGGATCACATAGTCGATGCCCTCGGGGAAGAAGCGGGCGAACTCCGCCATCCGGTCCTTGACCGCCTGCGCGGTGTCCAGCGCGTTGGCGCCCGAGGCCAGGCTGATCGCCATGCCCGAGGCCGGTGCGCCGTTGAACCGGGCGATGGTGCCGTAGTTCTCGGCGCCGATCTCGACCCGCGCCACGTCACCCAACAGCACCAGACCGCCATCGGTCTGCGCGCGCAGCACGATCTGGCGAAAGTCCTCGGGCGTGCTCAGCAGCGATTGCGCGGTGATGGTGGCGTTGAGCTGTTGCCCCGGAACCGCGGGTCGCGCGCCGAAGGCCCCGGCCGAGATCTGGGCGTTCTGCGCCGAGACCGCGGCGATCACGTCCGACGGGGCCAGCTCGAAAGCGGCAAGCTTGGACGGATCCAGCCAGATCCGCATGGCATATTGCCCGCCGAACACGCGGACGTCGCCGACGCCTTCGATCCGGCTCAGTTCGTCGACAAGGTTGGTGACCATGTAATCGGCCAGGTCGACCTGTTCGAAACTGCCGTCGGGCGAGATCAGGCTGACCACCATCAGGAACCCGGCCGAGGATTTTCGTACGGTGACGCCCTGTCTTTGTACGGTTTCGGGCAACAGCGGCATCGCCCGCGACAGCTTGTTCTGGACCTGCACCTGGGCGATGTCGACGTCGGTGCCGGTCTCGAAGGTCAGGCTGATCTCGGCGCTGCCCGCCGAGGTGGAGCTGGACGAGAAATACCGCAGCCCGTCCAGCCCGGTCATCTGCTGTTCGATCACCTGGGTCACGGTATTGGCCACGGTATCCGCCGAGGCGCCGGGATAGGTGGCCCGGATCGACACCGAGGGCGGCGCGATCTGCGGGTATTGCGCCACCGGCAGGGTGCGGATCGCCAGGATCCCCACCCCCATGATCAGGATCGAGATAACCCAGGCAAAGACCGGGCGGTCGATGAAGAAACGGGCCATGCGCGGCGGTCCTCTAACCTGTCACTCAGTTCGAACCGGCGGTGCCGGCGGCGGGGGCGGCGCGTTCGTCCGGTGCGACCGTCGCCCCCGGCGCGGCCTTCTGGAACCCAGCCACCACGACCCGGTCGCCGTCGGTCAGCCCGTCCTGCACCACCCATTGGTCGTTCTGGTCCTGCAGGATCGAGAGCGGACGTTCCGCGATCACGTTGTCGTCGCCCACCACCCAGGCCACCGGGCGGCCGCGCCGGTCGCGCAGGACGCCCTGCTGCGGCACCAGGAACACGTCCTCGGCGGCCTCCACCGGCATCTCGACCTGCACGTACATCCCCGGCAGCAGCAGCCGGTCGGGGTTGGCGAATTCCATGCGCAGGGTGACCACGCCGGTCTGCGGGTTGACCTTGGGCTCCGCCGCGGTCAGCCGCCCGGTCTCGCTATACGCGGACCCGTCGGCCAGCCGCAGCCGCACGGTGCGGTCGGCGGCGCCCAACTGCGCCTCGGTCTCGCCGCGGCGCCAGCGCAGCAGGTCGGCCGCCGACTGGGTGACGTCCACATGCACCTGGTCGATGGCGCGGATCACCGCCAGCGGCTGCGCCTGGCTGGCGGTGACCAGCGCGCCGGGGCTGGTCTGGGACAGGCCGATCTCGCCCGAAAGGCGGGCGCGGATGGTGGTGTGCGACAGCTCGATCTCGGCCGAGTTCAGCCGCGCCTTGGCCACCTCGACCGCGGCGGCGGCGGTGTCGCGGGCCGCCATGGCATCGTCCAGCGCCTGGTCGCTGGCGACGTTGCGCTGGTGCAGGGCGCGGATCCGGTCGGCTTCGCGCTCGGCGGTGCGCAGTTGGGTTTCGGCCTGGGTCACGCCGGCGCGGGCCTGCTGCACGACCGCCTCATAGCTGACCGGGTCGATCTTGAACAGCGGGTCGCCGGCCTCGACATGGGCGCCCTCGCGGAACAGCCGCTCAGTGATGATGCCGTTGACCTGCGGGCGCACCTCGGCCTCGGCCGAGGCGGCGACGCGGCCCGGCAGGGTCGAGGTCAGCGTGATCGTCTGCGGGGCGACGGTCACCACCGTGACCGCGGCGGGCGGGCGGGGGCTTTGCTGGGCAACCGCCGGCGCGGCCAGCAGGCCGGCGATGACGAGACAGGGCAGTACCAGGCGCGACAGCACAGGCATGGCAAACCTTTCGGAGAAGACGACGGCTATAATTGCACGCATGATCGAGAAAACTGTAGCAATTGTTTAATGGTTCACGGCGCCGGATGACAACCAACCTGTGCACCGGCCCCGCGTCGGGGATTTCGTGGAAAACGAGGCCGGTTTTGTACAATCCGGCGCGCCGGGTATCGCCCGGCGCTATTTCAGCTCGACCTCGATGAAGGACATCGGCGCGTCGCCGGCGTTGATCACATTGTGCGCCACCCCCCGGTCGCGGCGATAGGCGGACCCCGCGGGCACCGTCACCGTGCTCACCTCGCCGCCGGGCAGTTCCAGCCGCATGTGGCAATCGGTCAGCGCGGTGATCACGTAATCCATCCCGTGCACGTGCCAGCCGGTTTCGGCGCCCGGCTCGAAATCGAACCGGGTGACGCGGGTGCGGGCGTCGTCGATCAGCTGGGTGGCGGTGCATTCGGTCATAACGGCCCTCTTTCCCGTCGCGGCGTCGGCACCGAGCTTACCGGAAAACACCGCGGGGCCAAGGCCGGGGCGATGGGTTTGTTCATCCTGCCCGCTTGCACTTGGGGGGCCGGGTGGTCAAACCTGTGCCGCGACGTGCGTGCAACACCGAAAGGACCGGCGAGATGAGCGAAACCTGGGACGAGGACCTGTTTGCCAAGGGGCTGGAACAGCGCAAGGCAACCCTGGGGGCGGAGTATGTGGAAAGGAACCTGGCGGCCGCCGACGAGTTCACCCGCCCGTTCCAGGAGGCGATGACGGCCTGGTGCTGGGGCTTCGGCTGGGGGGATGACGTGATCGAGCCGAAGACGCGCAGCATGATGAACCTCGCCATGATCGGCGCGCTGGGCAAGATGCACGAGTGGGAGATCCACTGTCGCGGCGCACTGAACAACGGGGTCAGCAAGGAAGAGATCCGCGCCATCATTCACGTGGTGGGCATTTATTGCGGTGTGCCGCAGGCGCTGGAATGTTTCCGCGCGGCGAAAAAGGTGCTGAGCGAGCAGCAGGACGGCTGATCCCGGGACGGATTGGAGCCCCGCCTTCGTATCTGGCGTTGAACCGATGCCGGTGGTGGTGAGGGCTCCCGGCCCGCGCGGACCGGGCCCAAGGCGTGCTCTGCCCAGACGGGCGATCAACCCAGCGCGGCCAGCCCCATATCGGCCAGTTGCCGGGTCACCTGTGCGGTAAAGCTCTCCGGCTCGTCCGGGCGCGGCGAATACCAGAACACCGGCGCGTTCAGCAGGATCAGGACGCTGTGCAGCGCCACCGAGAGGTTCTGGCGGCGAAACTCCCCCCGCTCCATGCCCTGGCGGATCACCGCGCGGAACAGATCCTCATAGCTGGCGTTGGCCTTCTGGATGCGCGCCTCCATCGCCCGGTCGGCGTCGGAGGCGGACTTGGCCTCGAGCCCGGTGTAATGCTGCATCACCACCTTGTGGTAGGGCAGCGATTTGAACACCGCGGCAACATGGGCCAGCGCCATATTGTGGAAATTCCGCCCCGGCGGCAGGCTGTCGTCGATCACCGGGGTGACCGCCCGACGGGTGAATTCCGGCGCCTGCAGCCGCACCGCGCCCAGCAGCGCCCCCTTGGACGAGAAATGGTGATAGATGCGCCCCTTTGTCGATCCCAGGCTGCGCGCTATGTCATCGACCGAGGCCACGCTCACCCCCAGCTTCATGAAGCAGGTGGCGGCGGCATCGAGGATTTCGCCTTGCGAGTCTGAGAGCGGTTCTGACATCGGGCTCCGGTGAGTGTGGCGTCGATGCGCCGGTCTGGTGGCGGGGCAACACGGGCGACGAGGAAAAAACTACGTTCCGTCATCTGACGGACAAGGCGAATATTTCTTGCTCTGGACGGGCATGTAAAGAAGACTTCTGTCCATAAGCAATTGACAAGTTGGCGACATACCGAGTGGTATGTTGAAAAACAAGAGATCTGGATTCGTGTGAGGGCGCGGATCCGCGGGGTGCGCCGGGGGAGGAAACGGCCGGTTTGCCGCGCAACGCCGATTTGGCGAGGGGAGGACATTTTGGACGTTTTGCAACTGCTGGTCAGCGGGCTGGCGAATGGCTGTGTGTACGGTCTGATCGCGCTTGGCTTCGTGCTGATCTACAAGGCGACCGAGGCGGTGAATTTCGCCCAGGGCGACCTGATGATGCTGGGCGCCTTTGTGACGCTGGGCCTGACCAACGCCGATTATATGGACCTGCCGTTCTGGATCGCAGCCCCGCTGTCGATCGGGCTGATGGCGCTGATCGGCTATCTGCTGGATCTGGTGATCCTGCGCCACCTGTTCGGGCAGAGCCAGACGGCGGTGGTGATCCTGACCATCGCGATGGGCTTCGTTTTGCGGTTCGTCGCGGGCGCGATCTGGGGGCATGAGCCGCAGACGCTGGAAAGCCCGCTGGCGCTGGGCGACTTCCAGGTTGCGGGCGTGGTCCTGGGCATGGCCGACCTGGCGGTGATCGTGGTGACCGTCCTGTTGACCCTGTTCCTCTACCAGTTCTTCCAGCGCACCAAACTGGGGCTGGCGATGCAGGCGGCGTCGCAGAACCAGATGGCGGCCTATTACATGGGCATCCCGGTGAAACGGGTGCAGGGGCTGATCTGGGGGCTGTCGGGCGCGGTGGCGGCGGTGGCCGGTATCCTCTTTGCCTCCAAGGGGGCCATCGACCCGAATGCAGGGCTGTTGGGGATCAAGGCCTTTGCGGCGGCTGTGATCGGCGGCTTCGGTTCGCTGCCCGGCGCACTGGTCGGTGGGCTGATCGTGGGGGTGATCGAACCCTTCGCCGCCCGCTACCTCGCCGCCGGGTATTCGCAGGTGGCGCCCTATGCGCTGCTGCTCTTCGTTCTGGTGTTCCGTCCGCATGGCCTGTTCGCGCAGGTCCGCACCAAGAAGGTCTGAGCCCATGCGCATTCATTTCAAGACATCTTACGAGAACGACATTCGTCTGTTCCCCGACTGGTGGAGCTTTTTCGTCTACGCGGTGCTGCTGGTCGTTGCGGTGCTGCTGCCCTGGCTGCTGGACGATTTCTTCCTCGGCGAAGTGACCAATGTGCTGATCTGGGCCATTGCCGGGCTGGGGCTGATGTTGCTGACCGGGCAGACCGGGCAGGCGAGCCTCGGCCATGCGGCCTTCCTCGCCGTGGGTTGTTATTCCTGCGTGATCGGGATGGAGCAGGGGCTGCCCTTCATCGTTGCCTTTCCGCTGGCCGGCGTGATCACCGGGATCTTCGGCACGCTGTTCGCGATTCCGGCGGTGCGGCTGCACGGCATCTACCTGGCCATTGCCACCATTGCGCTGTCGATCCTGGCCGATGACATCATCGTGCTGCTGGAGCCCTGGACCGATGGGGTCAGCGGCAAGTTCGCCCCGATGATCAATATCTTCGGGCTGGAAATCGAACGCTGGACCACGCCGGACCGGTTCTATTGGCTGGTGCTGGTCGTGACGGTGCTGTGCACGCTGGCCTATCGCAACCTGCTGCGCTCGCCCCTGGGCCGGGCCTTTGCCGCGGTGCGCGATTCGGAGGTTTCGGCCACCGCCATGGGGGTGCACATCGCCTTTACCAAGGCGGCGGCCTTTGGCCTGTCCTGCGCGATCACCGGGCTGGCCGGCGCGTTGATGGGGTTCTATGCCGGGGCCTTCAACAACGAGACCTTTTCCATCGTGATCTCGATCAGCCTCTTGATGATGATCGTGATCGGCGGGCTGGGGTCGATCCACGGGGCGTTCTTCGGGGCGATTGTCATCGCCTTTCTGCCGCAGGCGCTGTCGATGGCGACGGATACCATTGGCGGCCTGATCGGCGGCGGCAACGTGGCGATCCCGGGGCTGGAGACCGGCGTGTTCGGCGCGATCCTGATCCTGTTCATCCTGTTCGAGCCGATGGGCATCTATGGCCGCTGGCTGAAGATCCGCACCTGGTTCGAGCTGTTCCCCTTCGCCCGCAAGGACATGTTCAAGCGCCAGAAAAGCTACCTCAAGACGGAGCGGCTGCGATGAGCCTGTTGGAGATCGAAAACGCCACGCTGAAATTCGGCGGCGTGGTCGCCGTCAACGACCTGAGCTTCTCGGTCGAAGAGGGCGAGGTCTATGCCATCGTCGGCCCCAACGGGGCGGGCAAATCCACCGTGTTCAACCTGATCTCGCGGTTCTACGATCCGTTCGCCGGGTCGATCCGTTTCGACGGGCAGAACCTTTTGGACCGGCGCGCGGATGCGGTGGCCGATCTGGGCATCGCGCGCACCTTCCAGAATATCGAGCTGTTCGATCACGCCACCGTGCTGCAGAACCTGCTGGTGGGCCGCCACCGGCACCGCCGCACCAACATGTTCGAAGAAATGCTGTTCACCCCGCGCGTTCGCCGCGAGGAGCACGCGCACCGCGAGGCGGTGGAGCGGGTGATCGATTTCCTCGATCTGCAGCCCTATCGCGACAAGATGATCGCGGGGCTTCCCTATGGTGTGCGCAAGGTGGTGGAACTGGGCCGCGCGCTGTCGTCGGACCCGCGCCTGCTGCTGCTGGACGAACCGGCCTCGGGCCTGTCGGTCGAGGAGACCCAGGATATGCGCTGGTGGATCGACGACATCCGCAAGCAGATGGGGATTACCGTGCTGATGGTGGAACATGACATGGGGCTGGTCTCGGGCGTCAGCGACCGGGTGCTGGCGCTGGCCGATGGCGCCAAGCTGGCCGAGGGGACCCCGGCCGAGGTGCAGGGCGATCCGGCGGTGATCGCGGCCTATCTGGGAACGGAGGCAGTCTGATGGGCGAGACCGTTCTGGAGATCAAGAACCTGGAAAGCTTCTATGGCCCGATCATGGCGATCCGGGGCGTCAGCCTGAAGGTGGAGAAGGGGCAGGTGGTGACCGTGCTGGGCGCCAACGGCGCGGGCAAGTCGACCCTGCTGAAGACCATCTCGGGGATCATGGACCCGGAAAAGGGCCAGATCCTGTTCGAGGGCGAGGAAATCCAGGGGATGGAGCCGCATCAGATCGTCAACCGGGGCATCGTGCATGTGCCCGAGGGGCGCGAGGTGTTCCCGCTGCTGACGGTGGATGAGAACCTGAGTTTGGGCGCCTATACCCGGTCGGATCGCGCGGAGATCGAGTGCGACCGGCAGATGGTGTTCGACTATTTCCCGATCCTGGCCGAGCGGCGCAATCAGGAGGCCGGGACCCTGTCGGGCGGGCAGCAGCAGATGCTGGCGATTGGCCGGGGGCTGATGCTCCGGCCCAAGATCATGCTGCTGGATGAACCCAGCCTCGGGCTGTCGCCGCTGTTGGTGCAGGAGATCTTCGGCATCCTGCGGCGGCTGAACAGGGACGAGCATGTGACCATGATGCTGGTCGAGCAGAACGCGCGGGTGGCGCTGGACCTGGCCGACGTGGGCTATGTGATGGAGATCGGACGCATCGTGATGGACGGCACCGCCGAGCGCCTGATGGAGAGCGAGGACATCAAGGCGTTTTACCTGGGTCACCAGGAACAAGGCCAGCGCGGCGAGCGCCGCTGGAAACGCAAGAAGACCTGGAGGTAAGGCGATGAACATCCAATCGACCGACCAGATCGAGGTCAACGGCGTGATGGTCAACGCGGTGCCGGGCACGCGCCCGGCGCTGGTGGACGGCTGTGACACGGTGGTGAAACTGTTCGCCAGGCGTTGCGCCGAGATGGGGGACAAGACCGCGCACCGGGAAAAGGACCTGGGCATCTGGCAGAGCTATTCCTGGCGCGACTACTGGGACCACGCCAAGTGGCTGGGTCTGGGTCTGCGCGCGCTGGGGCTGAAGCGGGGCGAGGTGGTCTCGATCCTCTCCGAGGACCGCAAGGAATGGCTCTATGCGGACATGGGCATCCAATGCGTCGGCGGCATCGCCTCGGGCGTCTATACCACCGATTCGGCCAGTCAGCTGGAATACCTGCTGCGCGATTCCGACAGCCGGTTCCTGTTCGTCGAGGATGACGAGCAGCTCGACAAGTTCCTGGAGATCGAGGACCAGGCGCCGCAGGTGAAGAAGGTCATCATCCTGGAAAAAGAGGGGCTGCACGACCTGCGCCACGACAAATGCGTGTTCCTGGACGAGCTGTACGAGACCGGCCGTGCCTATGAGGCTGAGAACCACGGGGTGTTCGAGGCCGAGATCGAGAAATCGCGGCCCGAGGATACCGGCCTGTTGATCTACACCTCCGGCACCACGGGGGCGCCCAAGGGCGCGATGCTGAGCCAGGAGAACATCATCGGGGCGATGGTGTCCGGCGCCCACGCCTTGCCGACGCTGGCGAGCGATCAGCAGCTCTGCTTCCTGCCGCTGTGCCATATCCTGGAGCGCGACGTGTCGGTCTATTTCCCGCTGGCCGCCCGCGCCACGGTGAATTTCGCCGAAAGCCCCGAGACCGTGTTCGACAACCTGCAGGAGGTCTCGCCGAACCATTTCACCGCCGTGCCGCGGGTCTGGGAAAAGATCTATTCCCGCGTGCTGGTGCTGACGCAGGAGGCCACGCCGGTGGGGCGCCTGGCGTTTCGCATGGCGCAAAAGGCGGGGGCGCGGCGGGCCGAGTATCTGCTGGCGGGCAAGACGCCGCCCGCGCTGGTTTCGGCGCATTACGCGATCTGGGATGCCCTGGTGCTGCGCAACCTGCGGCGGATGCTGGGCATGGACAAGATGCGGCGTGGCGCCACCGGGGCGGCGCCGATCTCGCCCGACCTGATCAAGTGGTACTGGTCAATCGGGGTGAAGCTGATCGAAGGCTATGGCATGACCGAGAATGCCGGCCTGGCCACCGTCAACCTGCCTGACGACAACAAGCTGGGCACCGTGGGCAAGCCGGTGCCGGGGTTCAGGGTGCGTATCGCCGAGGATGGCGAGATCCAGACCTATGGGCTGAACAACTTCCAGGGCTACTGGCGCAACAACGAGAAAACGGCGGAGACCTATACCGAGGACGGCTGGCTGCGCACCGGGGATGTGGGGCGGCTGGACGAGGACGGGTTCCTGACCATCACCGGGCGGCTCAAGGACATCATCATCACCGCCGGCGGCAAGAACATCACCCCCGCCGAGATCGAGAGCCGGCTGAAGTTCAGCCATTACATCTCGGACGCGGTGGTGATCGGGGACCGGCGCAAATACCTGACCTGCCTGATCATGATCGACCAGGAGAACGTGGAAAAATTTGCCCAGGATCAGAAAATACCGTTCAGTGACTTTGCATCGCTTTGCGCCGCGCCGGAGGTGGTCGAGCTGATCGGCCGCGAGGTGGAGGCGGTCAACAAGGAATTCGCGCGGGTCGAGCAGATCAAGGATTTCCGCCTGATCAACGTGCTGCTGACGGCCGAGGACGAGGAGCTAACGGCGACCATGAAGCTCAAGCGCAGCTTCGTGGAGAAGAAACACAAGGCGCTGATCGACGACATGTACTGAATAAGACCCGAAACGTACATTTTTTAGGGAGGAAGATCATGAAGAAACTGACAACGGCCCTGGCCGCCGCAGCACTGGTCGCCGGCCTTGCCGGCAGTGCCGGCGCGCAGACCCAGGGCGTCACCGATGACGAGGTGGTGTTCGGCTCGGTCAACGACCTCAGCGGCATCTTCGCCGCGGTGGGCGTGCCGGCGGTGAACGGCGCCAACCTGCGCTTTGACGAGGCGAACGCGGCGGGTGGCGTGCATGGCCGCAAGATCCGCTTCGTGGTCGAGGACAACGGCTATCAGATCCCGCGCGCGATGCAGGGCTATAACAAGCTGCTCAATCGCGACAAGGTGTTCGCGATGCTGCTGTCGCTGGGCACGCCGATGAACCTGGCCGGCTTCAAGCTGCTCGACCCCAAGGGGATCCCGAACATCAGCCCGCTGTCGGCGGCGCGCGACATGCTGCAGGAGCCGGTGCACAACAAGTTCACCGGGTTCTCCAGCTATTGGGACCAGATCCAGGAAGGGGTGAAATATTTGGCCGCCGAGAAAGGGGCGAAGAAAATCTGTTCGATGTATCTGCCGACCGATTTCGGCAAGGAGATCGGCGACAGCACCAAGGATGTCACCGCATCGCTGGGCCTGACCTTTGCGGGCGAAACCACGCATAAGCCCGACGAACTGGACTTCGTCGGGTCGCTGACAAAGCTGAAGGCGGCCGAATGCGACGTGATCACCCTGGCGCTGGGCGTGCGGCAGGCGATCACCGTGGTCGGCACCGCCAAGAAACTGGGCTGGAACGACGTGATGTTCCTGAACACCTCGGCCGGGTTCCTGGCGGTTGTCGCGGCGGTGCCGGGCGGCGTGACCGAGGGGCTTTATGCCTCGGCCGGTTGGGTCGATCTGAAGGCGCGCGCCGACGAGCCGGCGGCAGCCAAGTTCATCGCGTCCTATAAGGAAAAGTATGACCAGGACGCCGGCGGTTTCGCCATGCTGGGCTATGCCGCGGCCGACACGGTGGTGCGTGCGCTGGAGGCGGCAGGCCCGGAGTTGACCCAGGACAGCTTTATCGCGGCGATGGAATCGCTCAGCTTCTATGACGAGCTGACCGACGCGCAGATCAGCTACGGCCCCGACGACCATCAGGGCGCCGACGAAGTGGTGATCTCGATCGTCGAGGGCGGCCAGTGGAAGGTGCTGAGCCGTCAGTGACGCGGCCCCGAGCGGATGTGAACCGAACCGGCGCGGCCCCCGCGCCGGTTTTTCGTTGTATGGGGGCGCCTGGCGCGCGGCGCGCGGTCCACTGGTGAATTGCGGCATGGTTGCCGGGTCGTTAACGTCACATGAGTCGCGACCTCAAACAAATTCGAATAGATGTTACCAAAATCCTGACTTGCGTAGACATCTCGTTACACTAGACAGGTCGCATGATGCCGCCGGCCTTGTGGGGGTAATATTGTTTCGCGGAGCAGGCCGGGCGCAAAAGGAAGCAATAGGCAATATATTGCATTGCGCGACGAGATCGGCATTATATTGCCAGAAACTGGTCAAAGGGAGGAATCACATGACCAAACGGAGAAGTGTTCTGGGCCTGGTGGGTGGCGCAGCCGTTGCCGCTTTGGCGTCCGGGCTGATGGCGACCTCGGCGATGGCGCAAGAGGTCACGCTGAAGCTGCACCAGTTCCTGCCGGCACAGGCCAACGTGCCGAAGCTGGTCCTGGATGTCTGGGCCGACAATGTCGAGGAGGCATCGGGCGGCCGGATCAAGGTTGACCGGTATCCTTCGATGCAGCTGGGCGGCAAGCCGCCGGAGCTGATGGACCAGGTGGTCGACGGTGTGGCCGATGTGGTCTGGACCGTGGTCGGGTACACCCCGGGCCGGTTCCCCGGCACCGAGGTGTTCGAACTGCCCTTCATGATGACCAATGCGCGCGCCGTGTCGCGGGCCTATTGGGAAATGTTCGAAGAGCATTGGAAAGACTCCGACTTCAAGGATGTGCACATCCTGGGTACCTGGGTGCATGGCCCCGGCCTGATCCACTCGGCCGATCCGGTTGAGACCCCTGCCGACCTGGAAGGCATGAAGATTCGCGGCGGCTCGCGCTCGGTCAACGCGCTGCTGACCGAACTGGGCGCCACCCCGGTGGGCATGCCGGTTCCGGCGATCCCCGAGGGCCTGTCCAAGGGCGTGATCGACGGCACCACCATCCCGTGGGAGGTGACCACCGCGCTGAAAGTGCCGGAACTGGTGGAGAACCACACCGAGTTCACCGGCGGTGCGCTGTACACGCTGACCTTCGTTCTGGCGATGAACAAGGAAAAGTATGACAGCCTGCCCGATGACCTGAAGAAGGTGATCGACGACAACTCGGGCCTTGAGTTCTCGGTCTTTGCCGGTGGCACCCAGGCCGATTCCGATGGCCCGGCGCGCGAGGTCGCGCTGGATCTGGGCAACAACATCATCACGCTGGACGAAGCGCAGACCGCGGTGTGGCGCGACGCCTCGCAGCCGATCTATGATGCCTGGGTCAAGGACATGAACGACAAGGGCATCGACGGCCAGGCGCTGATCGACGAGGCCCGGTCGCTGATCGAGAAATACACCCCGATGTACGCCAAGTAATCGGGCGGTATCCCAAGCAGCCGCGGTGGCACCTGTCGCCGCGGCTCGTTCTTTCACTAGACTGACTGGCAAGAGCCGAAGGGGAAAGCATGCACGCTTTATTCACCGGGCTGGCCCGCTTCATGGCAATCTTGGGTGGGATCGTGCTGTCCGCACTGATCTTGCTCACCTGTGTCTCGATCGTGGGACGCAGCCTGAACGGCATTCTCCACAGCGATTTCGTGATGGGGATCGCCCCCGATCTCGCGCATTGGCTGATCAATGCGGGCGTCGGGCCAATCAATGGCGACTTCGAGCTGGTCGAGGCCGGGGTGGCCTTTGCCATCTTCGCCTTTATCCCGCTGTGCCAGATCACCGCCGGCCATGCCTCGGTTGACCTGGTGGCGAATGCGCTGCCGCGCAAGGTGAACCGGTTCCTGCGGATGGTGACCGAGGTGGTGTTCGCCCTGGTTCTGGTGCTGATCGCCTGGAAGCTGTTCGACGGGATGCTGTCCAAGAAGGGCTATGGCGAAACCTCGTTCCTGCTGCAATTCCCGGTCTGGTGGGCCTATGCAGCCAGCCTTTTCGGCGCGGTGGTTTCGGCCATCGTGGGACTTTACATGGCCGGGGTCCGGGTGACCGAATTCCTGACCGGCCGCATTCTCGTCTGGGACGGGGTGGAGACTGATCAATGAGTGCGCTTGAAGTCGGGATCGCGTCCTTTCCCGCCCTGATGGTTCTGATTTTCCTGCGGGTGCCGATCGGGCTGGCGATGTTCGTTGTCGGGCTGGTGGGCCTGTTCATCGTCACCGACGGGACCACGGTCGCTTTTGCGCGGCTCAAGAACGAAACCTACACGACCTTTTCCAGCTATTCGCTGACCATCGTGCCGATGTTCCTGCTGATGGGGCATTTCGCGACGCTGGGCGGGATGTCGAACGCGCTGTTCAAGGCCGCCGAGGGCTGGCTGGGCCACCGCAAGGGCGGGGTCGCGATGGCCGCGATCGGCGCCTGCGCGGGCTTTGGCGCGATTTGCGGCTCGTCGCTGGCCACCGCCGCGACCATGGGCCGGGTGGCGCTGCCGGAGCTGAAACAATACGGCTATGCCGGCGGCTTCTCGACCGCGACGCTGGCCGCCGGCGGCACGCTGGGCATCCTGATCCCGCCCTCGGTGGTGCTGGTGATCTATGCGATCCTGACCGAGCAGAATATCGCAAAGCTGTTCCTGGCCGCGTTCATTCCGGGGCTGATGGCGGCGCTGGGTTACGTGATCGCGATCTCGATCTACGTGCGGCTGTTCCCGGAATCGGCCGGCACCCGGCCGCGAGTGCCCTATGCGGACCGGTTCGCGGCGCTGATCCGGGTCTGGCCGGTGCTGCTGGTCTTTGGCCTGGTGGTGGGCGGCATCTACCTGGGGTGGTTCACGCCGACCGAAGGGGCCGCCGTGGGTGCCGCCGGCACCGGTCTGATCGCCTTCATCAACGGCGGGCTGACGCGGGCGACGCTGGTCGACAGTTTCTATGTCACCGCGCGCTCCACCGCGATGATCTTCTTCATCGTGCTGGGTGCAGGGTTCTACAACGGGTTCCTGGCGCTGACCCAGGTGCCGCAGGAGCTGTCGAATTTCGTCGTCAGCCAGGGCTTCAGCCCCTGGGTGGTGCTGGGGCTGATCCTGGTGTTCTACCTGGTGTTCGGCTGCCTGATGGACAGCCTCAGCATGATCCTGTTGACGATCCCGATCTTCTATCCGGTGATCAGTGCGATGGATTTCGGCCTGGTCCACCTGGCCGATCTGCAGGCGGACGCGGCGATGGAGGTGCTGCGAAACGGCGTGCCGGAAGGCATGGCGGCGGATATGCTGGCCTCGATCAAGAACGCGATCGCGACCGGCGCCGAGCTGACCCGCGAGCAGATGAAGGCGCTGGACATCCGCGTGACCCGCGGCATGGCGAACCGGATCGAGACCGAGCATGTGGCGATCTGGTTCGGCATCCTGGTGCTGATCGTGGTCGAGGTCGGCCTGATCACGCCGCCGGTGGGGATGAACCTGTTCATCATCAACGCGATGGACCGCAAGACGCGGATGGTCGACACCTACAAGGCGGTGATGTTCTTCGTCGGCTCCGACATCGTCCGGGTGATCATCCTGGTGGCCTTCCCGGCGATCACGCTGTTCCTGCTGCCATAGCGGCGGCGAGGCTTCGGAACCCTTGGCCCGGTCCCCGTTTGGGGGCCGGGTTTTTTGTTTTCCGGGTACAGAAAGTGAGAATGATGCAAAATAATGCCGAAATCTTTGGCACTATCTTGCATATTGGTGTGAGAAATGCATGATACCGGCAGTGAGTCCCGGGCGGCAGGGAGGAACATTGCCGCCGCCGGGACTGGCCGATCAGGACCACAGGGGAGGAGGACTCATGCAGGAGTCATCGGGCAACGCCGCACTCTATTTCGTTGACCGTCACATCGACGAGGGTCGCGGCGACAAACTCGCATTCCGCGAGGCGGACGGCGCCAAGCGCAGCCTGACCTATGGCCAGTTGGCCGAAGAGACCGGACGTTTTGCCGGGGCGCTGGACCGCCACGGCGTGCGGCGTGAGGAGCGCGTGGCGATGATCGTGCGCGACCAGATCGAGTTTCCGGTGGTGTTCTGGGGCGCGCTCAAGGCCGGCGCCATTCCGGTGCCGCTGAACACGCTTCTCTCCACCGATATTTATGAGGCGATCCTGAGCGACAGCCGCGCTTCGATCCTGGTGGTCTCCGAGGCGCTGTGGGAGACGGTGAAGCCGGCGGTGGCCGACAACCGGTACCTGCGCGCGGTGGTCGTCATCGGCGATGCGCCGGAGGGCACCGAAAGCTATCGCGCCTTTACCGATGGCGCCGTCCCGATGGAGACCGTTGAGGCGCATGAGGACGAACTGGCCTTCTGGCTCTACTCCTCCGGCTCCACCGGCCTGCCCAAGGGGGTGCGCCATGTCCACGCCAGCCTGAAGGCCACGGCGGATACATTCGGCCAGCAGGTGCTGGGCATCCGCGAAGACGACATCGTCTATTCGGTGGCCAAGCTGTTCTTTGCCTACGGGCTGGGCAATGGCATGTCCTTCCCGATGTCGGTGGGGGCGACCACGGTGCTGTTTGCCGGTCGCCCGACCCCCGACGCGGTGTTCGAGATCATGCGGGAGGAGCGGCCGACGATCTTCTGCGGGGTGCCGACGCTCTATGCCGCGGTGGTCGCGGCGCAGGAGGCGGCGGGCGGCAAGCCGGATCATGCGATCCGCCTGTGCACCTCGGCCGGCGAGGCGTTGCCGCGCGATATCGGCGAGCGCTGGGAGAAGCTGTGGGGAGCAGAGATCATCGACGGCGTCGGCTCGACCGAGATGTTGCACATCTTCCTGTCGAACCGTCCCGGCGACATCGTCTATGGCACCTCGGGCAAGGCCGTGCCGGGATACGAGGTGCGGCTGGTCGACGAGCATGACGAGGACGTGCCCGAGGGCGAGGTGGGCGAACTGCTGGTGCGCGGGCCGTCTTCGGCGGATGGGTATTGGAACCGGCGGCACAAGTCGCAATCGACCTTTGCCGGACATTGGACCCGCACCGGCGACAAGTACGAGCGCACCGCCGAGGGCCGATATGTCTACTGCGGGCGCACCGACGATATGTTCAAGGTGTCCGGCATCTGGGTCTCGCCCTTCGAGGTGGAGCAGGCGCTGGTCGAGCACCCGGCGGTGCTGGAGGCGGCCGTGGTGGCACGGGCCGACGAAAAGGGCCTGGACAAACCGGCGGCCTATATCGTGCTGAAGGACGGGGCCGATGCGGGCGTGGTGGGCGAGTTGAAGGATCTCGTCAAAGAGAAGATCGGCATGTGGAAATACCCGCGCTGGATCGAGGTGGTCGAGGACCTGCCGAAGACCGCCACCGGCAAGATCCAGCGGTTTAAGCTGAGGGAGACCCCGTGATGGCGACGCTGGATTGGTCCGAAACGCCCGAAACGCCGCTGGTGGTGAACGGGGTCACGCTGGAATACAAATGCCTGGGCCCGGCGCCGGACCAGGCGCCGACCATCGTGATGCTGCATGAGGGGTTGGGCTGTGCCGCGCTGTGGCGCGATTTCCCGGAACAGGTGGCCGCGCGCACCGGCATGGGCGTTCTGGTCTACTCTCGCCAGGGCTATGGCCAATCGGACCCGGCCGAGCTGCCGCGGCCAGTGGATTTCATGACGCGCGAGGCGGTCGACGTGCTGCCGCATGTGCTGGATCAGGCCGGGATCGAACGTTGCATCCTGTTCGGCCATTCCGACGGGGCGACCATCGCCGCGATCTACGCCGGCAGCATCGAGGATTTCCGCGTGCGCGGGCTGATCCTGATGGCGCCGCATTTCTTTACCGAGGAGATGGGGCTGAAAGAGATCGCCCGCGCGCGCGAGGCGTTCGAGATCACCGATCTCAAGCAGCGGATGGCAAAGTATCACAAGGACCCGGAAAACGCCTTCCGCGGCTGGAACGACACCTGGCTGAACCCGGCGTTCAAGGCGTGGAACGTGGGTGAGGTGATCGATTACCTCCGCATCCCGGTGCTGGCGATCCAGGGGCGCGACGACCAATACGGCACGCTCGCCCAGATCGAGGAGGTCGAAACCCGCGCCTATTCGCCGGTCGACGCGGTGATCCTCGACGACTGTAAGCATGCCCCGCATCAGGAGCAGCCCGAGCAAACCCTCGACGCCGTGGCCGAGTTCGCCGAACGGCTGGAGCGGATCGAGGCGGCCGAGGTGGTGCCGGTCTGACCCGCGCGCCCTATCCCCGCCCGGCGCATGCCTATGTGCCGGGCCAGACCGCGCGGCATCCCGAAGACGCCTTTACATATCTGACCGAAACGGCGCGGCCGGGCATGACGCCCGCCGCGCTTGCCGCGTCCGATGCCTGGCGCGGCGGCTGGCACTACCTTGAGACCGGCTACTACTGGGAGGCGCATGAGCTGTTCGAGCCGGTCTGGATGGCATTGCCGCCCAATTCCGCGGCGCGTGCATTCGTCCAGGGGGCGATCCAGGTTGCCAATGCCGCACTGAAGGCACGGATGGGGCGTCCGCGCGCGGTGTTGCGGCTGTGCGACATCGCGCAGCGCCATCTGGACGCCGCGGGCGTGGTCGGGGCCGGGGCGATGCAGGCCGATCGCGATCGGTTGCTGGAGCAGATCGCGCAGCTGCGCGGTGCGGCGAATCTCTCACTTCGTTAATCTGCAGAAAAGTGCAAAATAGTGCATACGCCATTTTGAGATGATGCGGAAAAATGCAAGGAAATTTCTAACCCATTGAAATTCCATGAGATAGAATGCGCATTATTATGCATAAACCTGTTTACCTGATCGGGCGAATGTCATAAAGTGCACCCAAGATACGACCTTTCAGGAGCGCGACATGTCCAAAGTGATCGACTTTCAGACCGACCCGTCGAAATACCGCCATTGGCGCGTGGAGTATGACGGCGAGATTGCCAATCTTTATATGGACGTGGACGAGAACGGGGGCCTGTTCGACGGCTATCAGCTCAAGCTGAATTCCTACGATCTCGGCGTCGACATCGAGCTGGCCGACGTCGTCCAGCGGATGCGGTTCGAACACCCCGAGGTGAAGGTGGTGGTGATGCAGTCGGGCAAGGACAAGGTGTTCTGTGCCGGCGCCAATATCCGCATGCTGGGCGGGGCCAGCCACGCGCATAAGGTGAACTTCTGCAAATTCACCAACGAGACCCGCAACACCTTCGAGGCGGCGGAAGAGGATTCGGGCCAGAAATACATGGCCGCGGTCAAGGGCGCCTGCGCCGGGGGCGGCTACGAGCTGGCGCTGGCCTGCAACTATATCATGCTGACCAACGACAGCTCGTCGTCGGTGGCGCTGCCCGAGGTGCCGCTCTTGGCGGTGCTGCCGGGCACCGGCGGGCTGACCCGCGTCACCGACAAGCGCAAGGTGCGCCGCGACCTGGCCGATGTGTTCTGCTCGGTCGAGGAGGGCGTGAAGGGCCAGCGCGCCGTCGATTGGCGGCTGGTGGACGAGGTGGTGCCGAACTCCAAGTTCGACGACGTGGCGCAGGAGCGCGCCCGCGAGTTTGCCGCCGCCTCCAAGAAGCCCTCGGGCCTCAAGGGGATCGAGTTGAAACCGCTGGACCGCAAGTTCGCCGAGGACAGCGTGACCTATTCGCTGGTCGAGGTCGCCATCGACCGCGACGGGCGCAAGGCCACCATCACCCTGTCGGGACCCGATGCCGACGCCCCCGCCGGCATGGACGAGATCCAGGCCCAGGGCAGCGATGGCTACATGCTGCGGCTGGCGCGGGAACTGGACGACGCGATCCTGCATCTGCGCCTGAACGAGCGCGAGATCGGGTCGTTGGTGTTCCGCACCCAGGGCGATCCGGAAAAGCTGATCGCGCATGAAAAGCTGTTGCTGGACAATGCCGACCACTGGCTGGCCAACGAGATCCTGAAATACTGGAAGCGGGTGCTGAAGCGGGTCGACCTGACCTCGCGCTCGATGGTGGCGATGGTCGAGCATGGCAGCTGCTTCGCCGGTATGCTGGCCGAGCTGCTTTGGGCTTGCGACCGCAGCTACATGATGCTGGACGAGTTCGAGGGCGACAACCGGCCGCTGGCCACGGTGACGCTGACCGAGGGCAATTTCGGCACTTATCCGATGAGCAACGACCTGACCCGGCTGGAAACCCGGTTCCTGGGCGAGCCGGAAGCGGTCGATGCGCTGAAGGCCAGGATCGGCGAGCCGATGGAGGCGGACGAGGCCGACAAGGCGGGCCTGATCACCTATGCCTTCGACGACATCGACTGGGAGGACGAGGTACGCATCTTCCTTGAGGAGCGCGCCAGCTTCAGCCCGGACGCGATGACCGGGATGGAGGCCAACCTCCGCTTTGCCGGGCCGGAGACGATGGAAACCCGGATCTTCGGCCGCCTGACCGCCTGGCAAAACTGGATTTTCCAACGGCCAAACGCGGTGGGCAAGGACGGCGCGCTGCAACGCTATGGAACCGGTATCCGCGGCGACTACAACATGGAACGGGTCTAACGAAACATCGGGCGCGCCCAGGCCGGGCGCGCCCTACGACATGGTGCCGCGGCATCCCTCGCGGGCCTATTTCAAGGGAGTGGACGAATGCTCGATCTGATCAATGTCAGCTATGACACGCAAATCCCCAACAATGTCGGGCTCAGCTCGGACAAGCGGGTTCTCAAGGCGCTGGAGAAATGGCACCCCGGTTACATCAACTGGTGGAACGACCTGATCCCGCAGAATTTCCAGGAAAGCCTGGTCTATCTGCGCACCGCCGTGTCGGTCGACCCCAAGGGGTGGGCGAAATTCGACTACGTCAGGATGCCGGAATACCGCTGGGGCGTGCTGCTGGCGCCGCAGGTCGAGGGCCGCACCATCCCCTGTGGCGAGCATTTCGGCGAGCCGGCCTGGCAGGAAGTGCCGGGCGAGTACCGCAACCTGCTCAAGCGCCTGATCGTGATCCAGGGCGACACCGAGCCGGCATCGGTCGAACAACAACGCTTCCTCGGCCTGACCGCGCCGTCGCTTTACGACATGCGCAACCTGTTCCAGGTCAACGTGGAAGAGGGCCGTCACCTCTGGGCGATGGTCTATCTTCTGCACAAGTACTTCGGCCGCGACGGCCGCGAAGAGGCCGATGATCTGCTGCTGCGCTCCTCGGGCTCGGAAGAGGCGCCGCGCATGCTGGGTGCCTTCAACGAGGAAACGCCGGACTGGCTGTCGTTCTTCATGTTCACCTATTTCACCGACCGCGACGGCAAAATGCAGCTCGAGTCGCTGGCCCAGTCGGGCTTCGACCCGCTGTCGCGCACCTGCCGCTTTATGCTGACCGAAGAGGCGCACCACATGTTCGTGGGCGAAACCGGCGTCGGCCGTACCATCCAGAAGACCTGCGAGGTGATGAAGGCGAACGGGATCGATGACCCCTATGACACCGACAAGATCCGCAGCCTTGGCGTGATCGACCTGCCGACGATCCAGAAAAAGCTGAACCTGCACTATACCCTGTCGCTCGACCTGTTCGGGCAGGAGGTGTCGACCAACGCCGCCAATGCCTTCAACGCGGGCATCAAGGGTCGCTACATGGAGCACCGGATCAAGGACGACCACAAGCTGACCGATGACACCTACAAGGTTTGGGACCTGGTCGACGGCAAGCTGGTCCAGCATGACGTTCCGGCCCTGACCGCGATCAACATGCGCCTGCGCGATGACTACACCCGCGATGCGGCTGGCGGTGTGAGCCGCTGGAACAAGATCATCGAGAAGGCCGGCATCGCGTTCGAGATGAAGCTGCCGCACGAGTCGTTCAACCGCAAGATCGGTGTCTTCGCCGAAAAGCTGTTCGACCCCGAGGGCAACCTGGTCTCGGGCGCCGACTACGATGCGGGCGTCAAGAACTGGCTGCCGACCCATGCCGACGGCGATTTCATCCAGTCGCTGATGAAGCCGGTAACCGAGCCGGGCCAGTACGCCAGCTGGATCGCCCCGCCGAAGGTGGGCATTGACAACAAGCCGGGCGATTTCGAATACGTCAAACTGCACATGGCGTGACGATCCTGCCCTGCCGGCCCGGTTGAGACCGGGCCGGACACCCGCCGCCGGGCACGGGTTTTGGCGCTGCGGGGACAGACGTGATAAGATGAGATTCGGGTTGGATTGAACCCGCCGCTTGCTCTCACGCCTGTTGGACGAGAATCGCATTTTGAACGGAGCCTCTGCCATGAATATCAGCAGGTCCAAAGCCGAAACGCCCCGTTTGAACGAGCTGTCCGTGGAGCTGTCGCAGCTGCATGGTCCCTGCGTCGGATGCAGCGATTGCGTCGGCCTGTGCGTGGCGCTGATCGATGCTCTGGTGGTTCCAGACGTGGTCCTGAGCAAGAAACGCGAGAGCCAATGAACAAGCCGCTGAAACAGCACCTTATCGACCCCGAAATCTGCATCCGCTGCTACACCTGCGAAATGACCTGCCCGCTCGAGGCGATCGAGCATGACGACAACAATGTCGTGGTCGACGCGTCGAAGTGTAACTTCTGCATGGATTGCATCCCGGTCTGCCCCACGGGGTCGATCGACGAATGGCGGGTGGTGAACGAACCCTATTCGGTCGACGAGCAATTCGAATGGACCGAGCTGCCCGAGCAGGAGGACATCCAGACCCCCGGTGGCGAAGCCGAAACCGGGCTGGAGGCGATCGACGACGCGATGGCGGCCCTTCTGGCCGAGGCCCATTCCGGCGCCGGCGGCAAGGCCAAGGCGCCTGCATCGGCGTCCAAGCCGACGGTGAACATGTACAACCTGGGCAAGCCGGCCGAAGCCACAGTTCAGGGCAACTTCCGCCTGACGTCGGAGGAAGCGGACAGTGACGTGCGCCACATCATCCTCGACCTGGGCAACTTGCCGTTCCCGGTGCTCGAAGGGCAGAGCGTGGGCATCATCCCACCCGGCACCGATGACCAGGGCAAGCCGCATCTGCCGCGGCTTTATTCGGTGTCCAGCCCGCGCGACGGCGAGCGGCCGAATTTCAACAATATCTCGCTGACCGTGAAACGCGAAGAAAACGGGCTCTGCTCGAACTATGTCTGCGACCTGAAGAAGGGCGACAAGGTGCAGTTGACCGGACCGTTCGGCGCCACCTTCCTGATGCCCGAGGACCCGCAGGCGCGGCTTTTGATGATCTGCACCGGCACCGGTTCGGCGCCGATGCGCGCCTTTACCATGCGCCGGCAGCGCGCCGTGGGGGCGAAATCGGGCGGCATGGTGATGTTCTTCGGCGCCCGCACGCCCGATAGCCTGCCCTATTTCGGGCCGCTGAACAAGGTGCCCGAGAGCCTGTTGAAGAAACACCTGGTGTTCAGCCGCATCCCCGGCGCGGACAAGGAATACGTGCAGGACCGGATGATGGTCGAGGAAGAGGCGGTTGCCGAAATGCTGGCCGATCCCAACACGCATATCTATATCTGCGGGCTGCGCGGCATGGAGGAAGGTGTCGAAAAGGCGCTGACCAATATCGCCGAAAGCATCGGACAGCCCTGGGGCGCCCTGCGCGACACCATGCGCGACGAAGGCCGCTATCACGTGGAAACCTACTGAATGAGCGGCGCAACAGCGGGGGCGGAAGCGCCCCCTTTCCAACATGAAATTCGCGTGACCTGGGCCGATTGCGACCCGGCCAGGATCGCCTATACCGGGCGGCTGCCCTATTTCGCGCTGGATGCGATCGACGCCTGGTGGGAGCACCACCTGGGCGGCGGCTGGTATCACCTGGAGCTGGATCTGGGCTTTGGCACGCCCTTCGTGCATCTCAGCCTGGATTTCGTTTCGCCCGTCACGCCGCGCCACCGGCTGATCTGCAAGGTCTGGCCGACCCGGCTGGGCACCAAGTCGATCGGCTTCCGCGTCGACGGCTACCAGGACGGAACGTTGTGCTTCAAGGGCCGCTTCGTGAATGTCTTCACGGTGTCCGAGACCTTTGAATCGCGGCCCGCGCCGCCGGAAATCCGCGCGCTGGTGGAGCCCCTTTTGCGCCCCGAATGAGGGGGGAAATCCGCAGGATAGTGCAGTTTTCACCACGAATTCGGGCAAAAGGGTTTGAATCGACCCCGATCCCGGTCTAGATTTTTGCAATATTTTTCATAACCGACCGGCAGAATGACCGAGATCACCAACTTCCGCGGCGAGGCGACCCCGCAATCGCAAGCGACCCGGCTTGAGGCCGAGGTCAGCGCGCTGATCCAGCGCGTGGGCGAACGGGTGCGCCGCGCGCGGGAGCGCAAGGGCATTCCGCGCCGGGTGCTGTCGGACATGTCCGGGGTCTCGCCACGCTATCTGGCGCAGCTCGAGGCGGGCGAGGGCAATATCTCCATCGGCCTGTTGCAGCGGGTGGCCTCGGCGCTGGATCACCGGATCGAATGGCTGGTCGGTGAAGAGGACCCGTGGAACTCGGACGCGCTTAGGGTGGCGGACATGTTCCGCAGCTCCAGCGCCGATTTGCAGCAGGCGATCCTGCGCAAGCTGAACCCGGAGCCCGCCGAAACCCTGCGGGGGCATCGCATCTGTCTGTTGGGGCTGCGCGGGGCCGGCAAATCGACCCTGGGCGCATTGGCGGGCCAGGCGCTGAACATCCCCTTCGTCGAGCTGAATGCCGAGATCGAAGAACAGGCCGGCATGCCGGTCGAAGAGGTCATGGCGCTCTATGGTCAGGAGGGATACCGCAAGCTCGAGGCGCAGGCGATCAGCCGCATCATTGCCACCCATGACAGCATGGTTCTGGCGGTGGCGGGCGGCATCGTGGCCGAACCCGAGACCTATAACCAGCTGCTCGGTCATTTCCACACCATCTGGCTGAAAACCTCGCCCGACGAGCATATGGCGCGGGTGCGGGAGCAGGGGGACGAGCGGCCGATGGCCGGAAACCCCGAAGCGATGGAGCAGCTGAAATCCATCCTGACCAGCCGCGAGGCGCTCTATAGCCGGGCGCAGGCGCAGCTTGATACCTCCGGTCAGTCGGTCGAGGCCTCGCTGGCGCAGCTCCTGGCGTTGATCGAAGAGCGCAAGTTCCTGGGCTGAGCATGACGCGCGCTCTGATCGTCGGCGCCGGGCCCGCGGGCGTCACCGCCGCGCAGCTGTTGATGCGGGCAGGCTATGACGTGGCGCTGGCCGAGCCCGACCCGGACACCGCCCGGCGGATGCGCGACATGCTGGGAAAAGCGGCCCTGAAACTCTCCCTTGTGGACGGACCGGGCGACCCGGCCGGCGCGGCGGTGCTTGTCGAGGCGCTGGAGGACGAACCGGAGCAGCGCGATGCGGTTCTGCGCCACTTGTCAGAAGGGGCCGCCGCCAATGCCCTGCTGCTGTCCACCGCGCTCACCGGGTTTCCCGATCACGTCATCGGGTTCCGCATCTATGCCCCGGCGCATCTGCGCTCGCTGGTCGAGATCGCCGCCGGGCCGACGGCGCCGCGGGCGCAGGTTGCCGCCGCCTTCTCCCTGGCCCGGGCGATGGGGCGTCGGGCGGTGGCCGCGCCGCACGACCGCCCGTCGATCGGCACCCGGCTGATGCGCCGGCTTTACGAGGCGGCCGATACGCTGCTGATGGACGGGGCGATCCCGCATGAGCTGGACGAGGCGATGGTGGATTTCGGCTGGGACATGGGGGTCTATGAGGCGCAGGATCTGATCGGCCTCGCGGTGGCCTATGCCGACCGCAAGACGCAGGCGCCCGCGCGCGATCCGAACCGCCGCTATATCCCGATCTCGGATCGCATGGTCGAGGAGGGGCGGCTGGGCAAGGCCGCCGGTGTCGGCTGGTACCGCTACCCGGGCGGCGGCGGCGCGGTGATCGACCCGCTGGTCGAGGATCTGGTACGCGAAGAGGCTTGGTTCGCCGGCGTCGCCCCGCGTGAATTCACCGCGCAGCAGATGCAGGAACGGCTGCTGCTGGCGCTGATCCAAGAAGGGGCGGCGATGCTGATGGATGGTACCGCGACACGGGCGGGTGACATCGATGCCGTGAGTGTCGCGGGGCTGGGGTTTCCGGCCGGGCAGGGCGGCGTGATGGCCTATGCCGACCGGCGCGGCGCGGGGTGGGTCCTGGCCGGGTTGGAGCGGTTGGTGCAGGAGGATCCGGTGGTCTGGTCGGTGCCGCAACGGGTCCGCGACTGCGCGCGGAGCGGGCAGCCTTTGTCGGGGTGGCCTTCCGCCCGGAGGTGAGCCTTTGTTGGCGGCGGGGCCTCCGGCGGGGATATTTGCGGCCAGAAAAAGACGGGGCGGTTGCGCCCGGGGGTCAGCCGACCGGTCCCGGTGGCCGCAGCCAGCCATCGGCAAAGCACAGCTCACCGACCCCGGCGAAGCGGGCCACGCGGGCAAGCTCGGCCTCCAGCCGGGCTTGTCGCGACGCGGTCCAGCGCAGGCCCTGTTCCGGCCAGAGCGCGGCGACGGCCAGCCGGTCGCGGTCGCGCTCGGCCTTCATGTCGATGCGGCCCACGATCCGCTCCCCCTCCAGAAGCGGAAAAACGTAGTAGCCGTATTTGCGTTTCGCGGCGGGAACGAAGACCTCGATCCGGTAGTCGAAGCCGAACAGCCGCTGCGCCCGGTTGCGGTCGCGCAGCGCCGGGTCGAACGGGCTGAGCACCCGCATCCGGCCCGGTGGCGGCGCCAGGCGCGCGGCCGCCTCCTCGAGGTCCGGGCGGGCGAAGACCCTGCGTGTCCTGCCGTCGGCGCAGGCGATCTCGGCCTCCACGATCCCGCCGCGGGCAAGCTGGTCGGCGCACCACGCCCTGGCCTCTGCCGGTGTCGCCAATTCCCAGAAGGCGGCCAGCTCGCCCGAGGTGGCGAAGCCCAGCCGCTCCAGCGCGGCGGTGCAGGCCCAGTCCACCGTCTGGTCCGGGTCGGGGCGGGCGTGGTCGGCCAACAGCCCCGCTTCGATCACCCGCTCGGTCAGGTCATAGACCTTTCGGAACCCCTCGCGCCCGACGATGCTGAGCGCGCCGGAGCGCCAGAGGAATTCCAGCGCCGTCTTGGACGGGCGCCAGTCCCACCAGCCGGTGCTGCCCTTCTGTTCGTCCTTGCCCAGATCGGACGAGGTGACCGGGCCGTGATCGCGGATATGGCGCAGGACGGGGTCGAACTGCGCTTCGAAACTGTGCCCCTGCCAGCGTTTCCAGCGGCTTTTCAGTCGCGCCGCGTCGCGGGCAAAGCGCAGGTGCCAATGCGGGAAGAACGCCATCGGGATCATCGCCGCGTCGTGGGTCCAGTGTTCGAACAGCGCCCGGTCGCGTTCATAGAGCCGTTTCAGATGCGCCGGGCGATAGGCCGGGCGCCGGGAAAACAGCATCATGTCATGGGCGCGGGCGACGGTGTTGATACTGTCGACCTGAACGAAGCCCAGCGCATGGATCACGCCAAGCAGGTCCGCGCCCCGCCCCGGGCCCACCGGCGGCGCGGCCAGCCCGTGGCGATCCAGGAACAGGCGCCGCGCGGCGCGGTTGTCCAGGCTTGGCCGTGCCACCGGCCTAGACCCGCTTCAGGGTGTCGCCGTAGCTGATCGTCGGGGTCAGGGTGATCCGGTCCTCGATCTCGCGCGGCGGGGTTTCCAGCCGGGCCACGATGATCTCGGCCGCCTTGCGCCCGATCTCCTTGCGGCAGGCGTCCATCGTTGCCAATTGCCGCGGCAATCCCTGCAACAGCTCGACGCCGTTGAACCCGGCCAGCCCGATCTGCCCGGGCACGTCGATGCCCTGTTCCAGCAGGTACAACAGACCACCGGCCCCGATCATGTCATTGGAGTAATACAGGAAATCCAGATCCGGCGTGCGCGTCAGCATGTCCTGGGTCATCTCGCGCCCCTTGGCTAGGGCCGACCCGCCCGAGTAAAAGTCGCGGTCCGCGATCTCGATCCCGTGCTTGGCCAGCACCTCGGTAAAGCCTTCGAAGCGTTTTCGCGCGCGGTGGTCCAGCGGCATTTTGGTGCCCATGAAACCGATCCGGCGATAGCCGGCCTCGACGATCGCGCGCGCCATCTCGGCGCCGGCGCGCCGGTGCGAGATGCCGACCATCGCATCCACCGGATCACCGTCGGTATCCATGATCTCGACCACCGGGATGCCCGCCGCCTGCAGCATGGCGCGCGACGCCTCGGAATGTTCGAGCCCGGCGATGATCACGCCCGAAGGGCGCCAGGACAGCATTTCGTAGAGAACCCGCTCTTCCTTCTCCGGCAGGTAATCGGTGACGCCGACGACGGGTTGCAGCTCGGTTTCCTCCAGCACCTGGTTGATGCCGGTCAGCACCTCGGGGAACACCATGTTCGACAGCGACGGGATGATCACCGCGATCAGGTTCACCCGGCTCGAGGCCAGCGATCCGGCGATCTTGTTGGGGACATAGCCCAGCTCCTTGGCGGCGGCGAGGACGCGGGCGCGGGTGGCCTCGGAGACGTCGCCGCGGTTGCGCAGCACGCGGCTGACCGTCATTTCGGAGACGCCCGACGCCTCGGAGACATCGCGCAGGGTGAGCGGGCGTTTGTTTTCAACCGTCACATTGGACCCTTTTTGCCGGAATGCCATGACGTTACCGCGAAGCGACGATGCTGTTCAAGCGCCCCGCAAACCCGGTGACAAGCCCGGCAAACCCCGCTAAACAGCCCGGCATGCGGCCCCGTGGCTCAACTGGATAGAGCAGCCCCCTCCTAAGGGGCAGGT
>NPIG01000160.1_pt1 | contig 74389 bp, 89 predicted proteins | sample 8637441 | NCBI WGS metagenome assembly NPIG01 (sample SAMN07420675, study PRJNA396082) | bioreactor metagenome | isolation source: sample BR6 brine-fed electro-methanogenic bioreactor BR | place: Japan: Kochi | collected 2016-06-14
AGGGACGCTTGAAGTTTCAACCTGTGCCACTCGCTGTGTTTCAACCTGTGCCACTGGCGGGGTTTCACCCTGTGAAACTGGCTGGGTTTCAACCTGAACAGCACCGGATTGTGACATCCCTAATACTGCTTCTTGGTTCATGTCTGCTTCTTTAGTTTCGATTTTAGGTGAACTTAAAGCCATGATCTGTATTCCTATGTGGTGTAATTAAATTATTTCTAACGTCGGTCTAATTAAATGTTATTGCTAACATGAGAACTCTAATGTTTGCATGTTTAAATGTCAATATGTACATTTAAACACTGTCAAAAAACAAGTCCTTCAGCAATGGTGTGTTGTCTTTTAAGAGGGTACTGTTGATACCGTCTCGCTTTAGTAGCGTTTTAATTTGTCTACCTGCGATGGTGCCTAACACCCTAACAAAGAACACGTTAACTCTGTACTTTTGGTTTTTCCTCCTTACTCTTGCTATTGCCTGTTCATAATCTTTAGGGGTTGTAGGTGTGTCAGCAAAAATTATATTGTTGCACACAGACTGGAAGTTCAGGCCAGCGCCCCCCGAAATCCAATTTATTACAATAACTCTACAGGTTGGATCGTGTAAGAACTTTAACCTGGCCTTTTCTGTATCAGATTCACTATTCATGGAAGATGGGTTTAAGCCCAGTCTTTGGCACGTTTCAACTAAAGTAGCAACGGAGGCCTTAAAATAAGTAAAAATGATTATCTTGTTATTTTTCGGGTTGATTCTATCTATAAACTCGCAAACTTTTTCCGTATGCAGGTTTTTTACAGGTTCATCTGTGAAAAATTCTGGAGATGATATAAGCTGCTTAGCAGTTGCCCTGACCATAGAATCGCTGGTCATCAACTTCTCTTTACCCTCCACTTCTAGCATACGGTCTTTCACAACTTGGTTGTATAGCCGCATATGCTCTGGAGACAGCCTGATAGTCTCCTCAACAAGGTTTACTTCATGCTCATATTTTGGGATAACCCGAACACTGTTCTTGTATAGCCAGTGGTTTAGTAAGTCTAAATCTTCATACCCTATTATTATTTCGCCAGGACCTGAGTCGTCTATAACTAAGTGGGTTCTTTCGAAATGCCCCCATGACCGGTAGGCCTCTGGGGTTTTTAGTCGAATCAACCCGTAAGTATCTTCTGGCCCCTTTCCTGAAGGCGTACCAGTTGCCATATACAGGGAGTACTGCCCCTGAGTCTCCCCTAAAGTGCGCCAGAACACTTTATGGTTTTCGGACCTCGGGTTCTTTAGGGCATCTGCTTCATCTGGGTAGAAGCAGTTGTACCCCCGTTTTTGTAAGAAGCCTGCATACTCGTTGACCACTTTAACTTTAACCGGCCTAGGTCTATGCTCTACCTTTCGCTTTACGAACCAGTGTTTACGAACATCTGCGTATTTCTTAAAGATCTGATAGCTCATAACTAGAATGTCTGGCCATTCGCCTACCCTGTCCCATTCTGAGATTAACTTTTCGCGTTTTGCTGCAGTTTGATTGAAGGGGTGGATCTTTACGAACTTACCCACCCCTTCAAAGAAGTTTGTAAACTCTTCGCAAAACTGAGGAATTAAGTTAGGGGGCATAATTGCCACACACTTATTCCCGTACACACATCTAACCAGCATATTAAAGTGCATTGGGTAGGTTTTACCTGCGCCAGGTTTCGAAAAGTCTGCAAACCTCTCATAGCGTAAAGCAGTTCTCATCGTATTTAACTGCTCTGGCTCGGGTTCGTTGACTACCAAAACTTCGTCGGCAACTCTTGGGGCATCCAAGATTCCGACATCCCGCATTAACTGACTTAAGGGTATGTTGTAGGCCATTAAACTTCCTCCACAACCTTAAACGCAAAGACGTTAATACCTCTCTTCTTAATTAGCTCCCTATCTAGCTTAACGAAAGGTTGAGGGTTTTCTAAATTTTTAGGGTCTACAGTGATGCCCTTGAAATACAGTTCGCCTTCTAAAACTGAGGTCATCATTTGTGGCGACTTAACGACTAGAATGTCCCCAATCTGCTTAACCCACTTGGCGTACTCAGGCTGAATTCTTACAGGGTCCAAAATAAGGTCTCCACCTCTTACGAAGTAGTGCTCCTCAGGCCTTAGGCAGATTGGCGCGTCATGCGGCTGTGCGGCCAACACGCCCAAACTTTCAATAATAATATCTGCCTCACTGCGGCTTTTCTCTGCGATGATCGACTTAGTATTTTTGTTAAGGTGCTGCAACAACGCCTCTGTCAGTGCGTCTAGCTCCTTTTGGCAGTCTATGGCCATAGCCTTTAAAGTTCGCTTAAAGAACTCTAAACCCATAAGAACTACGCAAAAGCTGTAGTGAGGCCTCTGATCCAGCTCTTCAGGGACTTTAGGTGCAAAGAACGACATCTGCTCATGAACCCAGTTTGGGTGGGTTGATAAGCTCTCAGTGACCATTTGCTTACCTACCTGCATAAGCAAGTGCCGGTTCCTGTATGTGTGCATGAACGACGCAGACCTGCCCTCAACGTTCCTGTTATGTTTTGAAAACCCAACCATAACAGACCTCTCTCGTATAGCGGGTCTGTCTGGTTTTTGTTCAGAGAGATAGGCTATCGGTCCAGACAGTCTCATCTTCCGTATGATCGGCCCCGAATCGTCCCCCCTAGACCCTATAGAGCCCTTGGTCTCTTCCATTGATTGCCAAGCGGATTTAGCCACCCCTGTAAATTTTTCATACGTAGCCTTTTTAACTGTGCTTGGGTTACATTCATCGATGATTCGCATAACTGTAGTGCTAGAGGCCACCATAGCTGAAATAGCGTAGGGCGTGGTGTTTTCCAAGCCTAACGGCCCATATTCCATTTCATAGTCACAACCGTGTAGATAGCCAAAAAGGTGCGCTGTTTTCGACTTACCCGAACCCGCATTACCGTACAGGTTTAATAGGGGGAACTGGTTTAATATGGTTATCAACTGAGGCTTAAGCATACAAGCTGCAGTCCAGCCTAGTATTTGTGCCACCACTATAGGGTCATTAATGTTGCAGAGGTGTCGTATAACCTCTGCAACTTTTTCATCCCCGGGCTTTGCCGGTGACACTTCATAAAAGTTAGGTGGACATTGCTGGGCATCTGCAGAACCACTCTTAAGTGCGTGTGTGCCTTGTTCACCTGAGGAAGTTATAGAAAACGCAGGTTCTACATACACCAAGGACTTTTTACTTCCCACCTTATGCCAGTGGATTCCGTAAGAAGGTACTTGGTGAATTTCAGTTACGCTTGTCATTTGTCCAAATACCGAGTTTTTAAGCCGCTGTAGCTCATTGTCATTCAGGTAGACTGCTATGTTGCCTACACCTAAAAAAGCTTTCACAAAGTTACCCCTAGACAGCCAAGCGGTGTCCAGTAGGGTCATTCTGTGCCTGCAGTGTGTACCGTCGTTATCCGTCCACACTACATCTGCGACTATTCCTGTACGTACCCGACTATCAAATTCTGCGTCTTCTGTGTGAAAACAGATAGGGTCTAAGGTAAACGTGGTCAGTTGCTTCTCCGCTTTACTGTAAACTGCGAAGTAGCCCTGATCTCTAGCCTCTATGAGGTCAAAAGATCCGTATTCCTCCCCCTTCCCGTCACCCTGTTTACATATAGGGCAATCGCCACAGGGCTTTATGACAGCAAACAACGCCCTTCTGGAGAATACAAAGTGTTTATCCGCGAAAGCGCGGTAGACCGCACCCTTAATGTGCTGAACTTTGTCGTATTTGGACTTGTATGTTGCGGATTTTACGTTTTCCGCCATCGTCTCTACTAACGAGATCCAGCTGCTAACTTCTTCCTTTTTGTACTTAGATTTAATGTACGCTGCCAACTGTAAGGCCGCTTGGTTGAAATTTGAGTTGTCCTTGTCCCCTTGGGTTATTAGCGCCTGAATACACCCGTCTTCATCAGAGAAATTACTTAGCTCTTCCTCTGGAACTTCTGTAACAGTTGCCAAGGTAGCTATGTACTTTTGTACATTTAGTTTCGCAAGTTCATAAATCTCTGCTAGCTTGGCGCATACTCGACCGCTGTTTGTTTGTGGTAGGTTCCTCGGCGCAGATACTAATCGGTCGTACATCTCTACGGTGATAGATTCTACTTCAGGGATAGTTAACGGTACTTTATATTTTCCGTTGGCCCGTTTTATGTTTGGGGTTCTCCACATCCTGCCCCTTCCGCAGCTGTACACCACCATATCCAGATTATCTACGTATAGCTGTTGAGCCATGTCTCTGTAAACCCAAGGTAGTGCTCTTACATTACGTCCCCCACCATTGAATACCTTCTGGTCTATTACGATATGGAAGCCCTTTTTACCTGTCGCCCAAACCCAGATGTCTTCATCGCTAACGTCCAAGGCCTGCAGTTTACTTATCAACTTTCGTACAGAGACTATAGACTTGTTCAAGTCGTCAGAGTCTATATCGAAATACAGAGGTCCCCTGTATCTCAATGTGGTAGGGTCGAACTCATCGCTTTCTTTAACCTCCGCTATCTGTTGGTTAACCGCCAAGATCGTAATCATTGGAGCTTTGTCGGCCAATAACTGATCTATAAAGTTCTTTCTATCTGGGGTCGTCTCCCAACGCGCTTTTTGGTCGTCAGTTTTTTGGTAGTACCGGAACATACTACACCTCGGCTTGTTTTTCAGAGATGCGCTTAATAAACAAGCTTAAAGGGCTTCCCTCCTTAGTCTTAGTTTCGGCACCTATGAAGTCTACAGAGGGGACTAAGCCTTTGTTTTTTAAGGTTCTGTAAACATTTCGCTTTGAATAAACCTCTAAGGAGAACTCTGCAAAGTCGCCCACCTTCAGACGGTTGTAGAGTTCTGAAAAATCGCTGTAATCTGCTCTAGGCTTCCGAAACTTTGGGTTGGTCATAGTCTTTTACCTCGATGAAAAGTGTTTAGGAAGTTACACGAAAAACTTGTTGCGGTTAACCGCAAGCAGTTTTCTTGGGCGAGAACTGCCAACATAGATTAACTTTAGTTGCTCTTTTAAGTTTTTCTGCCTTTGGATGTCTATAATGTCTACAAACGCATTGTCAAACGTAGACCCTTGTGATCTATGTAAAGTTATTGCGTAACAATGTCGGATGTCAGAGGCTAGCGCCCTGATGCTGTGGTAGGTTTGCCAGTCTTTAGTCCTTTTTGAGTATTGTGCCACAGTTTGTAAGTGGGACCACCAATCGTCTACACTGTCTGGGTGCAACGTCTGTACCTGAAGGTCCGAGACTCCCCCGTAAACCGGCTGTAGGATTAGTGTAAACGCTTTAAACTCATTACCCCCTGTGCCAAAGCCCGTGTATATAAAATCCTCTACAACAGCTTTTACTATGCACTCTTGATCGGTTGGGAGGATGACTTTACCGGCTTCTGGGTCTTTTATGACCCCAGCGGTTACTACCTTCTCCCCTTCGATGAAAAACGGTACGCTTTTACCGAAGTGGTGCATTCTCACCTGCCGGTTAAGCTCCTTAACCCGTTCATTTGTCCAAGCCAGGATCTTGGTTTTATCTGTGTCGTTTACGTCTACCTGCCTAACCGCTTCAGTTACAAAATGCTTTCCTAGAGTGTGGATGACTTTAGACTCTTCAGTTTCACCTGCAGGGATCTCTTTCAGCCTTGCGTTTCTATCTATACACTCCCTGACATAGGTAGCAAACTCTAGTATAGGTCCTGAGTTCCTTTCTACCTTGTTCAGTTTGTACTGCTCTCCCAAGTCGAACAGTTCACAGCGGGTTTCCTTTGGAGGAGGCAACTGGTAGTCATCGCCCATCCCGAGAACCTTAGTATTAGACCCACGCAAGGCATTAGAAAGGTGATCCAACGTCCTAGCAGACACCATGCTGCCTTCGTCGATTACTAATAAGTCGTATCTGCTGACAATAGGTTCCCCTACTGTGTGTATGTAATGGTTTTCTTCGTCAGGGAGTAACGCTAGGCCTAAACTTTTCGCTAAGGTCATGCACTCTACGTTAAAGCCTTGTGAGGTCGCTACAGCCTTTAATACTGCTACTGCCTTATTTGTTGGGGCCAAAAACAAAACTGTTTTACCTCCGGATAGGTACTCTAACAGTACCTGAAACACGCAGGTGGTCTTGCCGGTTCCGCCTGGACCTAATAGGTTGAAAAAACGGTTGGAGATGTTGTCAGGGGCGCTTTTATCTATAGGTTTGGATAAAAATCTACGGATAGCTAAGGAAGCGCTTCGTTGCCCCTCGTTAAGGTTGATCATGGTCATGGTCTTGGTCCTTATGGTTCAGCGTTAACGCCGATATAATTACGTTATACGGTTAAATAAGTGAATCTCTGAGTCTAGTCCGAATTTTACTGACCTCTTGTTAATTGCTATGGATTCTAGGTGTAAAGTTCCGCAGGTTCCTTTAACCTTTTTGGGCTCCTCACCTACGTAGAAAGAAGACTTTTTGCCGTCAATGGTAACTATTACCCCGTGGTTAACAGAGTCGATACCCTCTATTTTAAAATTAGAGTCATGCACGGTGAGGGTTTGACCCTGCTTAACTGTCAGGTAAAGCATCACCCACCCCACTTTCGTTTTGGTTAATACAATTTTGTTGACCCTGCACTTTTATTTCCTTCAGTTGTGCGGCCTGATACTTCCAGTTCAGAAGCAGGGTTACTACCCCTAGAAGTACACCAAATCCTGGGGCAAACTCGGTTAGAAACTTCAGTACGTCTGTGAACCAGTCAACAACCAGCCCTGTGCTTACTATGTACGACGCCGCTGTAGAGGCCTTTTGAACGATTACAGTTGTGTCGTTTGACATTACAGGGTTCCTTTGAAAGCTATGTGCGGGAGGTCGATGAACTTTTGATCTGACCTGTCTAAATCGGAGTCCCAGTCAGAGCCACTCTGAAGCTTGTAACCTAATGCCGCACCAACCCCCATAAAGACGCCTATCATTTTTTGGTATTCTTCGACCATTATCTGGTGAACTTTGGATTTACTGCACTTTAGTTTTCTAGCTAGCCGCGCCACCTGCTTTGGGTGGCCAGAAAGACTTTCATAGATGCGAACCCCTGAGTACTCATGTAAAAACGGCCAAACATCAACTGCGTTTGAGGGGAATACATTGTGATCGCTGTGTGGCCACTGGACTCTACTTGCTCCAGAGTTAAAAGCCGCTGTCTGAATTTCCTCAGGTCTGTGACCTTCTATCAAACTAACGTCGTACACTAGGATAACTTTGTCTACTATTTCCACCAACTCAGGGCACAACGTGCTACGCACTTTTAAAGATTTTGGGCCGAAAGTATAAGACATGTACAAAGCTCCTAATGTGTTTAAGTTGAAATGTACATTAGAACAAAGAAAAAGTCATCATTTGACGACTGTTAGAAGGGGGCGCTGTGACTTATCCTTAGCTTTCGCTTTAGTTATTTTACTGACGTACAGCGACTTTGTGGCTAGGTGGGGCTTATCTAACAAGTTACTAAGCAACTCCATAGCCAGATCGTTTACCGGTATCTGGTAGTAATGAGCCTGTATTAAAAACTTAGCCCAAATCTCCGGAGGGAACGATCTAATAGTAGTGTGGTTGAACACCTGCTCAAGCTCTGTAATATCAGAATGGACCTGAACAGCTAACTCTGCAGATACCCCCACACTAGATAGTTCGACTCCGAGTACCCTTGTCACCTCTCTTATGAACTTCTCCATTTCTAGTACCTTCAAACAGACTAACTACGTTTTTAGTGCTAACGATTTGTCTGTCCATTTCTGTTTTTGGTACTGGTTTAACCGCTGAAGCTATAAGGTTTGCCATAACTCTACCTTCTGGCGAACCCTTTTTAACTTCCGTAAGTAACCAAGCCCAAAAAGATTCCGCTAATTTATCATTGAGGGGTTCCGACCCTAACGCTGACACAATATTAGGGTAAGAATTCTCTATGACGCCTATTACGTCCTGGATTTGGTCATTTGTTAAGCGCTCTGCCCTCAACAAGGTCTTTAGTTGGTTCATACTTGGTCCTTTAGTCTTTAAGTTCGTACCTGTCTACAGGTTCTCCCTTCTTAATCAAGTAGTCATAAATAGCCTCAGTGACCAGCTCTTTCATAGTTGTATCTTCATCTGTAGCTAAGTGTTTAAGGGCTTTCTTGTATTCTGCAGGGATGTCTACAGGTAGTCGAGTCAGTTGCGTTGTGGGCTTTACCAGCGCACTTAGCGCCTCCTGCATTTTAGAGTTACCCAGTAGCGTGCTTTTCTTACTTGACATAGTTTAATATCTCCTCGATTAGGCTATCCACCTCTTTTCTAGCGACATCAGAAAGTGGTAATTCCGCAACGGTTCCTCCGGAAGTTAATACTTTCTGATACACCACCCTGTTTCTAATTCTTGACGACAGGGTTGGTATTTCAAAAGCCCTAAGGTTTTCTTCGACTTCTTTAGATAAGGTTGTGTTGGCTATCTCTCTCGAAATTAAAAACGCTGCTTTAGGTTTATTTTTATTAACTTTTTGGCAGGCCTTTACCAACTCAACAACTCTACTACTTCCGTCAGTATCAAAAGGGCTAGGCTGAACAGGGATAACAACTAAATCTGCAAGGGCTATTGACTCCGCCACTAAGCTACTAATGTCTGCGGCATTATCTACTAAGATAATATCAAACACGTTTTTTATTTTTTCATAGCTAGTTTTAAATGATTTGCCCTCAGCTACTAGAGGTATCTGTTTCTGCTCATCTCTTTTATTATTCCAATTTGTGACTGAGTTATTTGTATCTAAGTTAACAAGTGCTACTTTATACCCCAATTGAATTAAGCCTGCGGCCAAATTGGTAATTGTAGTAGTTTTTCCTGACCCGCCCTTTTCATTAACTACAGAGATTACAACTGCTTTCTTCTGTTTGTTTAACATCTAAAAATCTCCAATGAGTTTTATATTCCTAGTCTTCCTGACACTATTTTTTAAATGCTTGTAAACTTTCTTAGCCACTATTATCTCTTTTGCGTACAGGTCAGAGTGTTCTAGTAACTCTGGGTTTTTAATCCCCAGTAAGTTTATAACGTCAGCCTTTACTTGTGTCGGTAGCCGGTACTCAAAGCCATTGCACGAAAATTCGCCGCACACTTTTAGTGCGTACGGCATAACTACCTCTACCCCTCCGGACAACTTAAACGAGGAATTCAACATAAGGGTAAGTCTTCCGTAACCGTCGATCATTTGGCTTACGACCAAACCTTGTGTTCTCATTGCGTACTCACTAAAGTCCATGCTAGTAATCCCGTAGGTTTTTGTGCCTTTAGATGTCACCATGTACTTATGTCCAAAAGGGTATACTTACAAATATATAGGGTAATGCAATAATTACAAGAGATAAACTACGTAATTATGATAATCCAGCCAATTACTTTACGAACAGTCTTGTGTGAGACACTTTTGTAGTCACCACTGAGCAACTTGGCTATCTTGCGGTAAGAAAACTTGTTACTAAACCGCAACTTAGCCATATCCTCTAACGCCTGATCGTACCAGGGTTCACATTGCAGGTACCCTTTTTCATCGACTACGTAACCCCAAGGAACCCTACCACCCAGAAACTTCCCTTGGGTCTTGTGTAATGTCTTAACCTCCTGTATTCGTTCACGAATCCTGTTTCTCTCTAACTCCGCAAAAGCGCCCATAATGGTGAAAAAAGCTTTCGCCATGTAGCCGTCAGTGACTTCACCCCCTAAGTCCATGATGTACAGTTTTATACTATTGGACTTAAAAAAGTTAACCACGTTGAGAGCATCACTGGTGTCCCTGAACAGGCGGTCAAACTTTGTAACTAAAACAGTGTCTCCAGGCAGCAAGCTTTGTACAAGCAAGGCTCCCTGTTGCCGCTCCCCAAGGGGAACTGAACCAGACACTCCAGAATCGACAAAATGTCTGTCTAGCTCCACTTCGAGAGTTGTGGCGTAGGCTTCTAATGTCCGTTTTTGCACTTCTAACGAACTTTCTTGCTCTAAGGTCGAAACCCTTGAGTAGGAATAGACAGGCATTTTTAAGCTCCTTAAACGCTCGAAACCCTTAGGGTATGTAACATTTCTACAATAGGCTGCATAATTGACTTTACATGAGGGTACAGAACTGACTGCCCCAAGCCTTCGTGCCCTGTAGTAACCGCCACACCATCAACTAACATTTCTGGTATACCTTTTACTTTGGCATGTTCCAATGGAGTTAACAGTCTTTCTTTGCCGTCCTCTCTTACAACGAAGGGCTCAGTGCTACGCCGCTTGTTATAATGCCTGCCTATGCAGCCCACCTTAACAGATTTTTCATTTACCAATTGTCTTCTGAAGCCTTTACCCGCTGCAATATCGGCACTTTCTTTGGTTTTTAAATACTCGTTATCGGACCACCGAGGATCTGTGTCTGGGATAGTTTCTAGTACTTCTCCGAGGTTTTCATACTGTCGCTTCTGGGGTCTAATTCTTAGAAAGTCTACAAGGTTGGACAGGCCTTTACTGACCGCTGTGAATAAATATCGTTCCCGATGTTCTAAAGTACCTGCCTCCTTGCCGTTCAGTATGTACTCAAAAATAACGTAACCTAATCGCTGCAGCTCCGCTTTTAGCAACAGGTAACTTGCAGAGTTTTTGGCTTCTTTTACATTCTCAGAAGAGATCACGGCAGGGTTGCTTTTACGGATAACTTCACGTATTCCAAATATGGCCGTCGCATCTGTTGGGTGAGCTTCTGCAACACTGATAGCATTCTTAGTTTTACCCGACTTTGAGTGGCCGGTACAGGGGAGTGAGAAAGAAAGTAAGTCAACTTCTGTCAGTAGTTCAGGCTTAATCTCTTCTAAAGATGCCTCAAACAATACCGTTGAAGGATCGACGGCGGGGTTATTATCTGAGGCCACTTGAATATATTTACCTTCACGTTCAATTACCCAAGAAAGTGACGCTTTAAAACCTGCGTCTTCTAAGCTTTCATGTATGGCCAAGGCTGATACCCCGATGCCGGTACAAGCAGAGCCTTCAAGTATTGTTCCCGACTTTATATTATCTTTTAGCCTTTTTTCACGTCTTTCTTGGCTGAGGTCTTCATGGTGAGCGGATATTATTATTGCCCCACAATAGAACTTTACTTCCACTCTAGTGCCAACGTCGAACTCTAAGTCTTTTTTGCAGATGTCTATAATAGGCACTATTTTATTACTCTTTTTCCGGCCTGAAACTTTATAAGCCCCACCTTTGTTTAGCGTCAGCTTAATTACTCCGGAGTCAAATTCCCTGTCGTAGTAAACTCCTGCCTCAAATCCACAGTCTTTTAATCTCACCCCCTCAATCCAAAGTCTTTTTGAACCTTTGTGGTCTTTAACTTTTGTATAAGAAACTTGTTTCATTGTGTGGTCCTTTTGGTGGTGAAACCCAAAATCAAAATAAGGCAGATTTAGGTGTGTACTTGAATGGGTCAAATTTTCTTTTTGTTACCAAGTTACAGGTTGACTCTAAACTGTCCCGCTCTGCTCTTTGGTAACATAAACTCCGATCTTTTAAAGTCATTGAATCCGCATTTCTTTTTAGTGCTTCCATCCCTTTTAAAAATTCACAAGGTTTTTCAATTGTGTACATGGTTCCGAGACAGAAAGTTAGGTATTCGTGGCTGTGGCGGTATTTCTCAATCTTCTTAAGTAGCCACTTTCTGTACTGCGCTGCTTTAAACTCTATGATGATCTGCTCTCGCTTTCTGCGAAGATCATCATATTTAGCCCCTTGTGGTATGTACTCGAACTTTAGATTCATCGCTTCCAGCTGAACCATTTCAAACATTTCGTGGATGTCTTTAAGGATGTCGGTATCAGCTTTCTTGTTTGTCATTTTATGGCCTCTCTTCAAGGTTACATTGGAACCTTGCTATTTCGGGGTAAAAGAATGGAACCTTGCAAATACAAGGTTCCAAAAATGGTTATTTGTACAAATACACTTAGGCGTTAGTCGATGCGCTTAGCTTTCGATTTATTTCATTTACTAGGTTCACCGGCACTATCTGAGTACATTTTGGCTCTTTCTTGGGTACATGCACTTCAAGATCAGGGGCCAACTCAACTAATTTTTTCACTGTTGAGACAGAGTTTAGGAGGTCTTCAAGCTGTGAGGATGTCTCGCTTATGTCTTTTACAAGAACTGCCAGCCTACGCAGTGTGATCCTTGGAAGTGTCTTAGAGCCAAACTTAAGACCCTTATCGTATAGCTGTTCTGCTGTGATATTGAATGTCTTGCTGTAGGCTATGCTAAGTAACGAGCTAGTCTGCGAGTATTTTAAGCCAAAACGTTTACCGTCATCGTCTATGTCATAAGTATTAGTTGACCAGACTAAATCTACGCCTTGGCGTTTGAACAAAAACTTATGACCTATGGAATCAAATAGGTCCCCAAAATAGACCTGCGCTAAGCAACTGCGCTTGAAGATGTACGGCTGAACCTCTTCTGGGAAAGTGGTTGCCTTGTTGTGAGTGCCCCCATAGTGATCTTCGAGCTTTTGATCTAAAAAGGCTTCAACCTCTTTAAGCTCTTCTTGTACTCGATCCGAGAACAATTTTCTCATTGTTGATTCTAAAATTTCATTACGGAGACTTTTGTTTAGTCGTATTGATGCCATTGGTTTGGTCCTTTTGGTCAGTTAAGTAAATCTGGAGCTTTTGCAGGTTTTACTTCTTTCAATTCAATTTCTGGGAAATGCCTGTTTCTAAACATCTCCCAGAACCTTTCTTCAAGCTTTTCATTAGGTGGGTTACGGCGTTTGAACTTCCCTTTAGGTTCCCTGAAAACTCGGCTCAAGTGCTCTGCATCAACCCTTCGGTATCCTGGAAACCTCTTAGCCTTTTCATGTAAGCCTTTCACGAAGGCGTCTGGCTTTGGGCTAAGTAACGCTAATGATTTTTCGTACTCTGTCACTACACCCTCCCTAAGACGCTTCCTTCGACTGTCGTAACAGTTCGCGGCCCTTTCTCGTCATCGACTCTACGGCTTCGTTGGCGTCTATATCTTCAATGTTAAGTTCAATATCATCGCAAGCCTCACACCCTGGATGGTCAGGGTCTCTACAGTCTGGGTGAGCCAAAAGTTCGCTCATTTTTAGTCTATCCGCCCTCGCTAAGCACCGAAGAAAATCTGATTCGTACTCTTGGTCAAAGTCCATATCACACCTCCAAGTTGTACCGGTTTCTTAGCCGCGCTTTCTGATCGTTGCAACTGGCCTCAAGTACTGCCAGAATCGCTGCCTTTGCTGCTTCCTCTACATTTTTTCTGGTGTTTTCATCTATCCTGCTTAAGCCGTTACTGACGTTAGATACAATCGCTGAGGCGCGTGTATTTTCGATCTGTTCTAAGGCGTCCTGAAATCTTTTTAGCTTTGAGTACTCGGAGTTGAGTACGTTTAGTTCACTTACCTGCATGGCTCACCTCCTCGGCTCTCCACGCATCTGGTACGTTGTAGCCATATTCGAAACCGTCGAGGGTGTCTAACAGGACGCAGCCTGGGGCATCAGAATAAAAGGGTCGTGCGGTCTTAGTCGTTTTCGGTGAGTCGAAGATGAAGAAACCTAGTTCTCCACCGATGTAAGACGTTTGGTAAGAAACATCTTGGTATATACCGGATACCAGAGGCTCTAAACACTCAAATTCTAGTAACTCTGCAATAGTCGGAACTGTTAAGGGTTTGGCCAGAGCCCCTTCTTCAAACAGCCCTGCCCCCGAACAAGCTACTTGCGCTTTCTCTAGCTCAGAAAGAAACTCGCAAGCATCAATAAAGTCGGTTGTGAGACATCCTAAATTCTGCGCCACTGTGCAGACATGCTCTTGATAAGAGTGGTTAACTGCCTCCTTGCCGTGAAGTAATTCTGCAACAGTTTTTTGATTCAAGGCTCTAGCATATACATACCCATAAGGTATGTTAGTAGCGGGGTTTTCACCGGTTAACAGTAGGGTCATGGTCATAATTAGTGTCCTTTTGGATTGTGTTATTACACTAATGCACAAATGTACATTAGTGTATAGTTAAGTCAAGGGTGTTGTCACAGAATTAACTACGCCTGTGCCAATCCCTGCAGCATTAAAGCCCTTGCACCTTCTGGCCTTAGCTCAGAATTAAACTCAGGCCAGGGAACAGCACTATTCACTGAATGTAGGAAGGCTCCTACATAGTTGTAATCACTTTCAAATTGATCACGCTGATCATCGTCATACTTAGCACACCAGAGCCGATGTGCGGGATGAGCAAACAACATGATCGCTTGAGACTTCGTTAGCCACAGCGCTTTGTCAGATTGCAGAAACAACCACTTTGCAGCGATCACGGCCTGATCGTCATCGGACAACTGTTCGCCGTTCGGCAGCTCACTAGGTAGAATGAACGGATCAATGGCGGTATCCAGTGTTTTAACGAATACTGTGTTAGTTCCATCGTGACTAACAGCATATGGGAACTGCTGTGATAGCTCCCATGCTTCCGAGCCTTCAATCTCTTTCTGACTACTTTTATAGATGCTCCACATATCAAGCACCTCCTTGAGCTATTGGGATTAGGTGTTTAACGGATATATCTCGTATTACTATGTCTGTAGCACCACCTTGCCTTTTAATATATGCGTTAGTGACGTTATGCAGCGCTAGCATATCCACCTCATGCTTACCAACAGTGCTAGGCATGACTCCAAAGTCTGAGAAATTTAATAAACCAGCTCTATTCTCTACTATAGTGTAAGAAACCCTGTAGATTTCCCCCTCTACAAAGTTAGTAGTTAGATCTATCTCTTTTACGCCAGTAGCTGCCGAATCAGTTTTTATTAAGTGCTGTCCCACAACCCCTTGATAATCTATTACCGACTGCACTTGTTCAACAAAGTAGTCTACGGAATGGCTCCACAAATACTTACCCAACCAATTCGCCCCAGAATCCACTTTTGTGAACTTCTCTGCATCGTCTTGTGTAACATTGATAGCTAGAGCGTAAGGGTAGCCGGAGGGGATTTCACGGACAGATATGTTGGAGATAGTCGCGTTAACCACTTCACCTGAATTACTCCTAGCGAAGCCTATTCTCGTGCTTCCTGAATCATTAGCAATCAACAAAACATTAGCAGTTCCAGACCCTTTAAGTTTCTCAGGCTGCACTCCATTTGTAGAGGAATCTATCCGCATCCCGATTTCCTCATCAGATGTATAATCAAAGGTGGCTAGATACGACTTACCATTTTCTGGCACATCGACAAACATATCTGAATAAACACCGTTGCCTGCTAGTGTATAGCTACCATCACCGTTGTCAGTCCACTGTGACCCAAGTGTGGGATTAACCCAAAGCTCCCCACCCAACACCGCAGCCCTATTGCGAACCACATTGCCCTGAGTCCAATCCTCATCAATGGGGTAGTCTCCGACTAGGGTTCCAGTGTTTCGATCACCGCCGACCCAGACTTTTACGTCGTAGAGTTCGCCTGTGAATAAGAGAGCGTTCCATTTACCCACGCTATTCACGATTATCTCCGATAATAAATTATCGTTTGATATGTTCGCTTCTTTGTTGCCTACAGATAGGATTACTGTGTTACCAAGCCTCTTGAGAACTATTGTGTTGACACCCTCATATATGCCATTTACTGATAGATATGAGCTGCTACCACCAATTTTAGGAAATTGTACAGTCACTATTCCATCTGCCGAGGAATTTTGAAAGATAGTGAAGCTATTTAATGAGCCCATAGACCCAATAAATGGCTCGTTTGAAGTCACAGTTTGTTTAACATAGCCGTAAAACTCTATCTCAAAATCTTCCCCTGCAGCTATCACTATAGGCTCACTCAGCGCAAAATAAGCCCCTGCTGCTGCATGGATCGAGGTTATGTAGCGCTGAACGTGTGAAGGTTTTTTGACTTTCCGGATGGCTAACACTACCGCCATTGACAGGGGTTTTAGTTTAAATCCGACCATGCTTAGGCACCCTGAAAACAGACTATCTCACCAGGGCCTTCTACACCTTTGATGTACACTTTCCCTGGCACCATCCTTACTAGGTGGTCGCCCTTATTCATCTGGATAAAATCCTTAGTGTCTACATCAGGGGCTTGCTGTCCAATGTGGACCCGAATATGCCCCAAAACTGGAGCCTGTGCCCAAAACTCAGAGGTCTCTGAATTGACTATCTCTGTGTATTCTTGATCGGTGTAAGGGATAACTGCCATCTTTTTCCGCCATATGTCCTAATGTACAAAAGTACATTTTGTTAATGGGTTGGTTAAAAGTCAACCAGTAACAGGATAGTTAACGGTATAACTGTTAAAACCATTGGGCCACGTCTACCGCACTAAAAAACAAGACTAGGAGTAACGATGCCACTTGCAACGCTGTAATGGCTTTTTTACTTAATACAATCATAGTCACCACACTGTTTAGTTAAAAATGTACAAAAGTTCTTTTGTACATTAACACCCAAAGCTATAAGGATTCAATCTTACTTTTCGCTATCCATGTAGACTTATCGTTCACATCGACGTGAGCACAGTAGTACTTACCTAAGTACTCTGCACACTGCAAGGTCACACTATGGTCGTAGTACTCACTCATGAGGAATTTATTCACGCCTTCAGAGTCTGTGTGCCAATTTACAGGCGGAAGCACCCCCAGATAGTTGTCCCAATCATCCCTCGTTACTTCTTTCAGCTGACGCACGGCCAGAGCTTGTTGGCGACGCTTATTTACGTAGTCATCTTCACTCATAGTGATAAACTTACCTTTCAGAGGGACTCCCCAGAATTTCTCATACTCTGTGTAGCTTCTAGCTACCGCCTCTTCTTTTGTAAGCCCGTCCTCTCTAATAATGTCAAAGCAGGAGATCCCGCCGTCTAGGGTTTCGGCTATTACATAGATTGGGGTTGTTTTATTAGTCATAAAAAGTTCCTGTATACTTGTTATTACATCAATTGATTAATAGGTCGTCATCATGGCCAGCACTAAACAGCTAGATCTGTTCACCTACTACGTTGCAGAGGCTTCCTTCAAGCAGGAGTTGACCGGTTTCGATCTGCCTTTATTTTCTTTAAGTAAAAAGCCGGATATGTCCCCCTTTTACTACCAGAGAGAAAACTATTGCTTCACCATTAAGCCTTCTTCTATTGGTAGGGCTACCCAGTTTGATAAAGACATCCTCATCTACGCCGTTAGCCAACTGGTTCAGGCAAAGAACCAAGGCCACCCTGTTACGAATAAAGTAAGGCTTATTGCGCACCAGCTACTAGAGGCTACCAAGCGAGGCAGTCACGGTAGGGCTTACGAACGTCTGGCTAAAGCTGGGGAACGGTTGAGAGGTACAGTTCTGATAGAGGAAAACCTAAACCTACCGGATACCCACAGGAAGCGTAAGACGATATTTGGTTTCCTACAGTCATTCTCTGTTGAAGAAGGTCCTGATGGTCGGATGCTTGCTATCGAAATAGAACTTAACTCCAGAACCGTTGAAGCTATCCAAAGCAATAGTGTACTCACAATGGATGAGCGTTATTTCGATCTTACCAGTGCCCTAGACCGCAGGATGTACGAGGTTATCAGGAAAGGTCATGGCACCAATAAACCTAGGTGGGAGATTGGCGTAGACAAACTGCAAGGTCGAGTTGGGTCTAACTCCCAACGGAAAGAATTTGTCAGAATGTTAAAAACCAGAATAGAAAAGAACCTGATACCTGGGTACGACCTAGAACTCGACGGAGAGATAGTCAAAACTGTCAAAGTAGAGGCTTTAGATCTGACAAAGCGTAAATAGTTATACACAAAAATTGTGAAAAACCTTGTGCAAAACTGTTTACACCCTGTTAATTCGTTCGTGCTATTACACACTTTTCAATTCGTGCTATTACACACTGATCTTCGTGCTATTACACACTGATCTTCGTGCTATTACACACCTATCTTCGTGCTATTACACACCAAAAATCGCTGCAGGCCTTACGGTTAGCGGCCTGCAGCGTCTGAAACATATAAACTTAGAAACTTATAAACAAATCTTATTATTTAAACAATTATTTAAGGGTTATTAAAATCGTTCAAATAATATACAGATGTTCTAGTAAAAGTCGTCTATAGCTTCAGAGTCGTCAAGAGTCCAAATCTTAGTCTTCGTTACAAAAAATATTCCACCTGCTGCACAAGCACCAGAAGTGCCCCAAGTCCAAAACTTCCTAGATCCTAGTTCTTCCGAAAGTACTAAACGGGTGTCCGGTTCTTTAACACCACTAAAGTAGCCTCCGGATACGGAGGTTGAAAGTTCTGCTCCCGCATCTTCAGGAATCCTATGGACGTGTGCACTTGCTTCCATACATACCCTGATTTTCTCTGTATCGAAGAGTTGACCAACGATCATTGGGGTAGTTATAACGTCCCCCCTTTTCGTCAGGATGTGTACGTTATGGCCGACGGAGGGAGTAGTTTTTTGTAACAGGTGCTCCTCTACTTTTGTTTTCCACTCTTTCCAAAGATCAAAAGTTTTTTCGAACAGTCCGTGGTTGCTGATGTAGTTTGAATTGAGGCTGATAAACTCTTTATGCTCCTCCGTTAGATCTTCAAACTCAGGGAAGCTTTTGATGTAGGCTCTACGCAACACACTACGTATGTAATCGTCTTCGTTTAAATTAAACATAGTCTAGGGTCTCTTTTATTTGTAGGCATGGTAAAGACTTACAGTGACTTTTGCGTCTTCAAACACATCCACGTAGGTCTTTACTTTTTTGAAGGTCATCCCAAGCTCCGTAAACACCTTTTCAGCGGTGTTTGGCACAAGGGCTATAATCTCACCAGCTTCATTAAGCAGGCTATGAGCAGCTTTTAGGTGAAGGCTCAAGCGCCCTTTTGAATATGGAGGGTTCATTACTACCTTATCGAACCTCTGTGGGGTCTTGTTAGCCCACATCAAGAAGTCGCTATGAACCACGTCATGTCCCTTTTGTTTCAGGACAAAGGCGTAAATATGGGCAATTTCTACACAAGTTAGTGATTTACACTTACCCTGCATAAGATCCGCTACACCCCCAACCCATGCAGAAGGTTCCAGAACTGTGTCACTTTCTGACAGGCAAGCTTCTTCTACCATCTCCTTAGCTACCCATTCTGGAGTTGTATAGGTTTGGTGAGACTTCTGTTCGGGGAAGACCCCTAACCGCACAACCTCAGCTAGAGCCTTTTTGACGTTGTAGGAGAAACAACCCTCCCCGTAGAAAACTATCCCATTGGTGTCTTCTTGCTTCATCCCTAAGCTTTTTAAGATATGGCGGGCTTCATCTCCGGCTTCTTTGTCGTTTTCGCAATACAAAGTTTTTACCCAGTAAGAGTTTGTTTTCTCAGGGTAAAATGACTTTTTACCGTCTTTTACGTGGGGGTACACCCCGCCTGGTTCTAAGAGCCTACAAGAAGATAGGAGGTCCAGTGTCTTTGGTTGGAGGAACTTCTGAGTTAGGACAAATTCCTTCATCTTAGGCTTCTGCTGTTTGAAGCTAGCGGGAATCTGATTAGGGTAGAGGGTACTAAGTATCGCGTTAAGTCTCCAAGCTAAGTCAGGGTGTACCTCAACATGCACCGTACCTTTCTTATACCGTCTGATTTTAATAGTACCAGCATCAAATTCCCGCCATTTGCCGTCGGCAGGAAGTATTGTGTCAACGTTGTTGAGTGCGTGACGCTGCCCCTTAAGATCCCGACCGATTAGCTTGGCTATGATGTAGCGTAAAGTGGCAATGGCTCCCCATTTATCGTAAGAACTGTATGAATACGTCATAAAAATCATACGCTTGCTAAAGCCTTCCGGCCTGTTTGTTATGTGTGTGCAAGACAGGTTTTTGAAAACCTCATCTACCATCTCTGCAAAGAAGCGGCTTCTTTGCAGTGTGAGGTGCTGAAGTGTAGAAATAACCTGAGTTCTATCAAACGGGGGTGTGTTTTTCTTGTCTATGTTCTCCTGCCATTCACTCCGAGCGCTTTGCGTCATAAAGTCTAAAATATCGGTTTTGCTTATCAAGGAGCCCCAGTACTCCGCAGATAGACTGGCACGGATAGCCTCTTCGTCGCTGCTGAATTTAACTGAACTTGCTCGAATATCTTGAAGCATGTGATTACAGATGAGCCCTGCCGCGCCCTCGTCTTTGATCATTCTTGAGATACGTAAGAGTTTTTCTTCATCCCGCTCATAGGCGCTTATTATTTCGTCTATAGTCTCTGGGTTTACTGGGGCGAAGATCTCTTCCGGTGTAACTGCTGGTTTTTTATGGATTACTAGATTAGTCATGGTCATTGGTCCTTGTGGGGGTGTTACGTTTAACTTTTTCTTAATTCGGGATTGTCTGGCCAAGTTTAGGAATTTGCTGGATCTACCTAGGCCTTTTGTACTTCCAGCAACAGCTCATTAAGTAGGTCTTCAGAATCAAACCCCAACTCACGATCCATTCCTGTTTCTGCAGCGTAGATACCGAGTTCTTCTTTCAGGGTTTCTTCTGAAGTTTCGTCTTCCTTGTTTAAACAAAGATGGGCTAAAGCTAATAGGTGATCAGTGAATTTAGACATGCTGTCACCTAGCCATTTCTTAATTCTGGATTGTCTGGCCAAGTTGGGTAAGCGGTGCAGAATTTTGCGTTTCTATCTAACTCTCCCGAAGCCGTTGTCAAAAACTCCGTATTCGCTAGCCAGTCTTCATCGCTTTCAAACTGAACGTTGTACCGGTTGGGCTCCTGTAAAGCCCACATAGGCACATTTGTTTTCGTGTACCTATGTCTAAATGTACGTAAAGCAAAAGACTTATCGGATTCCGATAGTTGATTACCTCTCATTTTTCACCGTCCTTTTTAATCACTGATGATAGGGGTGCCGCTGCAAAAGCTACGTACAAACTGGTAATTATTGTTAAATACCCAACGATCATGATATTTAATGCGTTAGACCCGTCTAGGTAGTCCAATAGAAGGTGCCCAAACCTATAAATTAAATAAAACTCTACCAAGAGTATCCCAAGCAAAAGAAGAGCACTTCTAACTCTTCGGTAGTGGAGCCAACTACGCCATGCGTATTTTGTGGCGTAGACTGCACTTACCTCCACCGTAAATTCTTTTAAGCCTTTGGTTTTTTCTGAGCCCAAGGTCTCAAAGTAGTTCTGCAGGCGAGAGTTTACGTCCCACCATAGGTAGATTACGCCCGAAAAATAGAACAGAAAAATCACTGCTAACATAAGTTCACCTTGTCTTAAGAAGCCCTAAGTAGGAAGCTTCCTACTTAGGGCTGTTACTGGGATTCACTGAGAGTCCAAAGCTTCCAGGGAAGGGATGTTTAATTCTGTGATGCTACCAATGCCGAAAGCCGCCAAGATCTGAGTCTGTGCAGATTCTTGCTTCTTGGCGTTCAACTTTTCCTTAATCAAGTTGTCTCGGAATTCGAGCTGCCCAAGAAGTTTTGAATCTACTCGCTGGAATAACCACTTGTAGTCTATGTGCATGTCAGACATATCAAATTTAGGAGTTTCATGGACTTCTACAACCTCCATTATCGACACGCCTTTAGCATTGCCAGTGCGTACCAGACAGCGATCCCCTGGCGTTAAGGTACGTGCTAGGGTGTTCTGACACTTGTAAGTGTACGTGGCTTCACTCTTGTGGTTTGGCTTGCACACTACTGTGGTTATTTCATCGGACTGTGCAACTCCGATTACCGCACTCATGTTTACTTGCATGGTCTTTGGTCCTTATGATTCTAAATAGTGCTTTTTCAATTCTTCGCACTCTTTGTTGAACATCGCTCTGTCAGATGCTGCATAGGTTATGCAGCTACCTTCACAAAACGTGTAGACTTTTAGCCTTTCTTCGTCTGCGTAAGCAAACTCGTAGGCGTCGTCATATAGTCTTTTACACCCTTGGATTTGATGTTGATCCTCCCTATCGCCTAGGTAGCGTGTAATTTCGCACCCAGAGTCACTTAGTTCTGGAGGGAATGCCCCTTCCAGAGCCCTTTTATTAACCTGCAAAAGCCGATGCCTCATACGAGCCTTTTCAGCTCTCTTAGACCTTACTGTTGAGAGATACTTAATCTTTCTGTGCCTAGAAAATACTAAGCTCAAGGACAGGTACGTCCTTAGGTTTTCCGCCTGATTTCTATTGGCTATTTTCAGATAGGCATCCCACTTAGCCTTAGGTAAATCAGCGAGACTAACAATCGATATATTTTCCAAGGTTGAACTCCTTGGGCTTATGTACATAAGAGTAAATGTACATAAGCCCTTATTGTTATGGGTCTCTAGTTAGGAACCTGTAGTTTTTTGGTATCGTGCCAGTTTCTAGGGTTGCAACATCCACCTCAGTTTTTTCCTGAGTTTTAGTATTTACCACGCTAAACACTGTGGCGGTTGTTCCGGTTCGCTGCATCGCTAGGAACGCTTCAGCCGCCGCCGCTTCCGGTGTGGTGGATTCACAGTCTATTACCCAAGACACTATGTAATTGTTGTTCTTGCTCATGATCTAACATTCCTTATGTACATAACTACCGCTAAACAACCTTTATCATTAGTGACTTTTATCTTATCTAAGAAGATCCCAACGGTAATGTCCCCACCCATTTGAAGTGCTTGTTCCCAGAAGCGCTTATCTACTGCTATAGACGCTTCTTCACCGGTTCTGGAGTCTTTAGCTGTTAAGATCACTGCAAAGGTGCAGTTATTTTTGTGGGTCACTGTAGTGTGCTCTACTTTAACCTCGCCCAAAGGTGCTGACACTCCGTCTACATCCGCAGGGATTACCCTTTCTATCTGTGGGTATGGCCTATCCACTTTTACTGCATGTTTACTTAAATTGTAGTAGTTCTCGTTCTCCCACTCTTCCCCCTCTGGGATAGGTGCTATGTGGAGTCTAGCGCCATCAGTGGCTATGAACTTGCCGTCTTTTACGTAAAGTTCATTCAAATGGGCTCTTACGTCTTTGATCCCCGTTGCAGTGTAAACCCACTCATACAAACCTTTTGGGTTTTTAGGCTTAGAGGGCACAAAATAGTTATACAGTGTAGCGTAAGCCACCGACTGCTCTCTTTCTGAAAGTTCGCCCAATGCTAGCGACACAACTGCCTTTTGAGCATCTACTTTTTTAATTCTTCCAGTTTGGGCATTTGCCGCCGAAGTTAGGTCTTTGATCGATTCGTATATCATGGCTATTCCCCTTTGTACGCAGTTACTTTTTGAAACTCTTCTTTTCCTACCCAAACAATAACGCCGACGTTTTCTTTGTCATTATCCAGCGCAGTTAGGAACGATATTTTGGTCATAAGTGCCCTTATGTTAGGATGTTTAATTGTTTCTCTCCCTGATAAACAACCCTCTAACATCTGGTGGTCACACTGCCTATTGCCAGCCCTCAAAAGTACATCGACGATGCCCTTTGTCACATACCTGTTGGCTATAACCTCCTCCGTCACTTCGGAACCTAATATGTCGAAGGACTCCAACAGGTCTGCTAGGCGGGAATGGAAGGTGGTTAAGTCCTCGCCTTCTAGTTCTTTATCGGCGTGTCTGAACACTTGAGAAAGTGCTATTTTCAACTTACCAATGTCTTCAGGGGCTACGCCCTGTTTAGTTTCTGGTTTGGTCATGGTCTTTACCTACTAAGGCTTATAGTTTCTGTTCAATCCTGAGATCCAAGCGTGAACAGTGGAATGGGGAACGCCAAGTTCTTTTGAAATGCGTCTAAACGAGTAACCTTCTGCTCTTAGTTGCTTACACTGCTCTACCTTTTCGTCAGGGTATTTTGTTGCAGGGTTACTTTCTCCATACTTGGTTGCGAAGATTTCCTTCCCTGACGCTCGCATCTTCCTTAGACAGGCTGCTACAGAGTCGTAGGATCTTTCTAGGTGTGTCGCCATTTCTACACAGGACAATTTTTTAGCGTGGCTCTCAACAAAAGCTATCTCAGAGGTTGTCCATTCTCTAGCTACATACCCACCTTGGGCTTTTGTAGCCTTTTTAAAATCTGCTATGGTTGTTTTCATACTTCACCTTCAACCTACTGCTTGGCTAAAATATACTTCTCACCTAAGGTGCCGTGGGCTTCAAGCTTAACCACCTCTTCTTCTACCAGCTCGCCAAAGGCAGATGCCCAGTCAGAAACCTCCGACTGGGGAGCTAGCATCAGGATTTGAAATCTGGTGAATACCGTATTTTCTTTACTGGAGAATTTTCTCTCTAAGAGTTCTTTTAGCTTTGCCTTTACATCCCGCTTTCTGAGTTTAAGATTTCTCGCGTGAAGGTTAAGGAGTAATTGGGTGCCATCGTCGTGCAAGATAACCGCAGCGGTATGGGAAATAAATTCTAGTCTACCTACCCGCCACTTATCCGCCTCTTTGTCGCCTACAGCGGAATACTCGTAGTTCTTAGGTGTTTTAGGTAGCCCTTGGTCGGCACCTAACCAAACATCTTTTTCATCCCAGATGCCTAGTAGATTTTTCGGCATACAACGGGTTGACCCAATCCGGTCTTCTGGGCTGTTTAGATAGCGAATACCCTCCGAATCGAGTACTACTGATTGAAACTCAGTCCAGTTTTCTTGGTAGTGCTGCTCTGGCAACTCGGGATAGTTGCGGTTTATAAAACCGATAATGGTTTTCATTTCTTTATTACTAAAGATCTCTGAGGTAGGTATCCTTAGTTTGAAGTTTATGGTCATGGTCTTGGTCCTTATGGAGTTGGAATCTCCTCGCTAAGGAGGAGATTCTTTAATTTTTGTTATGCTTAAGTACTTACAGTGTTTCCAGTTAGAGACGCTGTAAGTACTTCAGTGGGGCTGTATCCTTGTTCTATTGCTTTTTGGATAGTTGCCTGTTCATACTTAAGGCCGTTAGCGCTACATCTCGCCATAGCCGCCACAGACAGAACAATGGTTATCCCAATCGTTGGATAAGCTAAGTTCATAATTATGCTGCCATTGGTGGGCGTGGTGTTTTGAACGGTTTGGTATTCACTTCCAAACCCACCACTTCAAAATCTTCCCACTTGAGATTTAACATTTCTTCTAGGGAGCTGATCTCCGGCACACTGACTTGGCCGGATTTACCTAACTCCCTTTCCAGCATCTCTTCAGCGTACTCAATTTGATTGTTGTAGATGTGAATCTGAGTTAGGTCGTTAGATAGGACACCCACTTTCATACCCAACAATTGAGCCATGCACATTTGATACAGTCGGTATTGCTGGACTGCAAATTGGAATCCAAACACACTATCCAGAGAACGGTTGTGTACCTTCAGATGGAGTGTGTCTTCTCCTTGGATGTTTGGTAGAACTACGAACTGATGGTCGTACCAGCAAGGTGTTAGCGCCATGAATCGAGACGCTGAAGGATTCCAAAAGGTAGTCAGGTGTCTTCTACCATACGGGTCATTTTTCAGGCCTTCGTAGACCTGCACTAACTGATCCACAATATCTAGGGCGCTATCCGCCAGGTCTTTGTTAAAGCTTCGCCACTGTGAACCATAGGCCAAGCCCATATCCCCTTCGTCAGTTTCTGTAAGACCACGATTGTCTAAGAACTCACGCGAAGTATTACCTTTCCAGAAACCGATACCTTTCTCTTCCAGTTCTTTTGTTTGGGTTTTCCCATTCATCATGAACCAGAACTCTTCGAAAGCCATCCTAAGGGGTGCAGGACGTACGGTAGAGAAAGGAAACTCACCTTCACGATAAATCACTTTAGCGTCGAATAGAGCGATTGAGCCGACTCCTGTGCGGTCTGGGACAGATGCACCTAAACGGAGGATGTCTTGAATCATGTGCAGATAGCCGACTTCACCCTCGTATACTTTTCCGTTAAACATTATTGATCCTTTTTGTAAATGAACCAAAACACTCTAGTGTAGGTTTCGCCTGTGAAACCATAGCCAATTTGGTTTGTGCCTGGGGTTGTAGGTAGGGTCGTTAGGAGGTAATTACCTATTCGCATTCTCTAATTTCCTCGCGCATACCAATGCGCTGTAAGTTTATTTCGCTGGCGCTCAAAATAAGCGCCGCATTATACGACTTCAGTTTTCTCGATTAGATGCAAATCCGAATCAAGCAGTTCAGCCCAAACGCCCCATACACCAAGCTTTTCAAATTGATGCCAGTTACCGCGCTTGCCGATGTATTTCAGGCGTTCAGACTGGCATTTGAAGTTGTATGTTTCGCCTATTTCTAGTTCCATTACCGTGCTCCGGAGATGCTCGCCGTATAGCAAAAATTTCAAAGAGGTGCTGCGCTTGCAGCACCTAAATTAGTTCTAACTTGCTTTTCTGCTTTAGTACCCCTTATCGGGTTCTTTTAGCGTCTGGCCTGCTAGGTTGACTACTTGGAAAGACCGTTTAATCTCAGATTCTGGTTCGAAATAGCACCCGTCGTTACATACGGTGTACCATGAAAAACTATCTGGTATCTCTTCCTGTGAGCAGATGAGTAAGTCTTTAGGGGTGGTTACTTCCCCACCTTTGTGGATCTCTTTTACTCTGTAATATACACGGCAAAATCCAGGTTCGTCCCAAGCGCGTTCTACTACTAGCTTATCCGTTTTTGAACTTACGCCAAGGTTTTGAGGCCGCGAAGGAGTGGTGGTATTTTGATTGGTCATGATCTTTGGTCCTTATGGATTAATGTACAAATGTACTTTAACTTAAATGTGTACTTATGAAAAGTTGTTATTTCAACGGTTTTTAACTAAGGGTACTCCCGTCTTCAAACAGGAACTCACCATAGGTTGTTGAGGTTCCCCCTACCTCCTCGGCTGCCCCTGCAGCCACCATAAGCGTTGCTGCCCGTAGCGCTGAAGCGATATTACTATGGTCCTCACGAATTGTTTGGGCTAGGGTTCTAGGTCCCAGCTCTAAGTTGGCAATATTGATACATTGTGCTTTGGCACTACTCGCGGGTAGGGTTTTTGCAAACTCCAGCATTTTTTCCTTAGTGTCTTTAAGCATATTCACCTCTCACACACGGCAAGCGTTTAACAGTTGGTGTCCTTGAGGGGAGACTGTGTAGGTAACCCTCGCTGCACCGGTTATTGTCGCAGCGTTATCTTGGATAGTTTTCGTTATTAGACCGTAACTTACTAACCTGTCTATCGGCCTATCTAGGAAAGACTTCGAGGTCGTACTACCGTTTATTATCTCTAGTAGTCCGTTTTTGCCGTTGTCCGGATGATTAAGAATCGACAAAAAGATTTGAAGATCCAAGAGTGACATCCTAGGGTTGGCCGTGTCGTCTCTTTGCATCCCTATTAGTGCGGTTGCCAGTTTCAAGGCGTCTATATTTTTGGTTAGCATGTTACGTCCCGTATTTAGAACTCGGTTTCTTTAGGTCTGTCTGATGTTAACACCTCAGCATCGTACAGTAACCGGTAGGCTGAAATTCCTACAGGGTCGGAGGTAAAATTATCTTCATTGAAAAGCGCACTGAAGATTTTCCCGTCTCGGTACTGTACAAGTACCCCGCCTTTTAACTGGAATGTGAATCTACCCTTTTCCGTATCAAAATCTATGAGTAAGGGTGCGGTTTCGTCTATTTTGACCACCTTTACGTTTCGCAAGGCAACTGAATGAAGTTCTGCCGAGTCTCGAATGGCGTCTTCTAGTTCGCTCAGATACTCAAACATTGGGTTCTTAGCTTCCACAAGTTGTAAGATGAACGCATCATCATCATGCTCCCGCACCAGTGCCCCGCTGACATCCCGAACAATTACCCTCGTATTTTCCTTCACGTCGGTGCACCAGTTTTTAACGCTTCCACCCGAAGAGAAACCACCCTTCAGTAGAACTACTCCTTCGCCTAACTTAGCTCCTGAGTCCCGCCCAAAAGCTCTGGCCAAAGTTCTACCAAACACTTCGATAGGCTTACAAGCACCCATACCCTTGGCGTACTTCGGTATAGTGATTTCCACGTCTACGAGGTCCGTTATAAACCCATCGTGTCCCAAGCAACGTAAGCAGGCTGATCGAACCAGAGTTTCATTACGGGCATCAAATGACCATACACCTCCGGTATATGCGCCTCCCAGGTTTTTAGCGTGTTTTACAAACTCAGAGTTGTAAATACTCTGAACTGTAATGACTTCCCCATTTACTTCTATCTTTGGTAAGTTCATGGTCACACCTCTAGCTATCTTCTTCTACCAGTTTTTCTTCAAATCGGTAGATCTTGTCGGCACCGCAAGAATCACAAAACCCTGAATCGTAGACTCCAAACAACTCCCAGTCTTGGTCATCCACGCTCCATTCCACCTTAGCGTCTTTGCGGATCTCGCTACTACCGCAGCTAGGGCACCGAAGTTCCACGCGCTTCCGAGGTTTTTGGGTTTCTGCAATTGCCTCCTGCGCCAGTATAAGACTCTGAAATTTTGGGGACTCATTAAACTCCCTAAGGGTGTGGAGTATAACGGTTGTCCGGTTTACCTTTTTCCCTTCTAGTTTTTCGTAAATATTACAAAACGACTCTACTAGAATATGGAGTCTAGTAAACTCTTCAAGTACTTCACGCACTTTTTCACTGTCAGTATTAAGCTGAAGCATAGCTGTAGAACCTCGTTAATATTCTGTTTGTGTTCTGGCAGGGGGCTTACAGGGTTAAATGCAATCCCAACATCCCTCGATCCATAGTGTGCAACTCTCCGGTGCTGTTCATAATCTTCCGCAACTCAGATTCACCTCCCGCAATGCCAGTCACCGCTGCCACTATATCCAGACGGCCATCTCTATCTGCCTTACGAAGAGCTTCACGGATTATATCGTCCATCTTTGGATCTAAGGTGTACATTGTTTAACCTCCTCTACCGTTCCACTTTGAAATGATGTGCTCAACAGCTTTTTTGTGTGCAAGTTTAACGCTGTCTAAGTCCTTTTCGTCGTATTCGATTACTTCGTCCATACACCACCCCTCCTCGGCTTTATGTGTAGGGGTTAACTCAATCCCACAGGCGCACTCAATGCGGTAAGTGGGTGTTGTCGTGTTTGCCAAACGCAGATCAGAGCCTCCACAAAATTTGCAGTTGTTTAAATTGGCTAGTTGCGCGGCTTCTTTTACTCGTTCCATAATCCCATAAAACCCTGACTTAGGGCTGCCAAAGTACGTTATATTGGCTAATGCTTTTTCCATAGTTAATCGTCCTCATTATTAGTTTTTGGTTTGGGCAGATCCACCGTTAAAAATGTGCCGAATCTCCTTGTACTCTTCAGCGGAGATTGTCTTTAGGTGGACCGGCTTACTTTTCTCTTCAACTGGCAAAGGTTCAGAGTTAACAACGTCACACCAGTTACGGCCATTTCTTGGCGTGATTACAACATCTTTACCATTAATTAGTTTTCTACCCATCAGGCCACCTCATGGTGTTCTTTGAAGTTTTGGTAAACAGGGAACCCAAATATGTCACCCCGCATAGGATGTTCTCGGTACTGGTCTTGCGCTTTTCTTAGCACCGGATCAATGGCGCGCTTACAATCGTTGTTTAGTGCCATAACGTACCCTATACACAGTTCTTTAGCTGTTATCTTCGAAGGGTTCTTTTCTACTGCATCGGGGTTACGCATATGGCAGGCTAGTCGGGTTTCTCTGTGAACGGTAATGGCATAGGTCTCAACGTCATTACCACCTAAGTAGCCCCGTAGAGATCCTTTTTTCCAAGGGCACTCTGGGCACGGGTTCTTACAGTTCATGGGGGGGTGTGTCTCCTATATGCCAGCCTGTGTAGTAAACACAGGAACCTGTTGGGTTTCGCTCACCATTGGGGATGACAAATCGGCATAGTCACTAATTTCAATCGCCACCTTTACCGGTAGGGAGGTATAGAAAGTAACCTCCCGCTGGGGCGTGATATGGGCAACTGTTTCATAGTCCCCGTCTTTCACCGACGATTTGTTTGCTACGGTTATGCCGTTACCTCGGTGGCAATACATTAAGTCGAACTCGGGTGAGTTCATCAGTAAACCTCCCCTTCAAAGTCATGATCTTCAACAGGTATCAAGCTCGATGCCCAACTAGCTCCGCTAGGCGTTTCATCTTCTTCATCATCAAAATCCATAACCGGCAAGTCAGCCTCGTTAGGTTCTTCTGGAGTGAGATCCATTGAACGTATCGGCTCCTCTTTCTTGCGCAGGTGCCTTGCGTAAGGCTCAAAGTAACGGCCTAAGTAGGTAAGGCCACTGATACCTAATCGGTGGGCTAAAGCGTCTGCAAATTGAACCGCACTGCTTTCTGAGATTCTTAACCGATTGGTGTACTGGCTCAGTTCCATCACCCACAAAAACAGTTGGTGTGCAGGGACGCCGGAGATGTCAGATATAGCCAGTAGCGCGGAAGCGGAGTAATTAGAATGCGGTTGGCAACTAATCACCTCACGAATTACTTCAGCTCGGTTATAGGGTGCCAAATCCCCCTTCAACTCTTCTTTTAAGCGCTCGGCCTGTTGTGCCTTCTCTGCCGCCCACGTCGTTATTAATGTTCGAGGTCGGTAATACAGATCAGGGCTTTGCATGACGACCTCTAATTCCGCTTGGATCTCATCCTGCCACGTATCAGGGTGGGCGGTCTGAGCAAGCGCCCACGGGGTCTCAGGGTGTTCTCTGAAGCGCTTCATGAACTCCATCACCAAGACCGGCATCAATCGGGTGCGCACCTTCTTAGATGGGTAGAAGTCACAACCATACTCAGATTGAAGGCGGTACCAGGCGTTGTGTGACGGCAGTTTGTCAATGGGTGCCGTACCTATCGCGAGGTTGAATTGCTCCTTGTACTGCTTATCGAAACGAAGTGCTAGCTCTATGGACTTGCGGGAAGACAATCCTGTACGTCGTAACGCCATCATGGGGGATACTGGCGTGTTAGGCGTTTCGTTAAGCGGAGGCTGAGGTGTTACAAAGTCCTCCAAGTCCATGTTGAACACGTAGTTCTTATGAACTTCCTGCATGTACTTGCAGAAGTCGTGCAGATGAAGTTTGTCTACCAGCTGCCCCCCTTCAATTTTCTTCGTTTGAGAATCCCACCAGATCTTGATTACCCGTTCTGTTTGAAGTGCTGCCTGACTGTTAGGTGGCGCATTATTCACAGCCACCTGAATGATGTCGGCCATCACGTTATAGGGCGCGTGATCATTCCGGCGGTACTTGGAGAACTGTTGTCGGGTTTTACCTATTTGGCGAGCGAACTCTGCGGCGTTGATCGGCGACAGGTTCACAAGGGTGTCGATTATCAGCATCAATCTGTCCTTTTGTCTGCATGTATGTTTGTGTTTTGGTGTGAATGTACATTGGTAACACTTGAGTTTCAAGTGGGTACAAAAAGGGTTTAGAAATTGGATTTCGGGGCTGTAGGGGCAAAAACCCTTGTCGGTGATTACGCTGGGTACAAATTTTCCAGCAAATCGAACAAGGTGGGTACAATTTAGATGACAACTTTTAGAGGTAGTGGGTACAGGTTTTGACTACTCTGAATACATTTTTGGCTGTTTCGAACCTGCCCGAGAATATCGGTTTACTTGTGGTTACAAATCAGATGTTTCTACGGGGCAAAGGGTCACAAAAATAGCCAAAATTTTCAGTGTAACTAGGATTGTCTGTTTTGTGTGTAGAATTGTCTGTTTTGTACCTAGGGGGTAAATTTCACCCCAAAAAACGCCCAAACTTAAGCTTTTTTGTAACCAATGGCTTTTTTGCCAAAGGGTACTTTTGAAATAAACCTGTACCTATAGGTAAACTCGGCTGTAACCAGTAACAAAAGTGTACCTACGTGTTAAGTCATTGTTTGTCGATTATTGAGTGTCAGAGGCGTGATCAGGGTAAGCCACCTTTTCTTATGGACAACTTAGCATTGGGGTCTGGAGACCGCATAAACCCTGAAGCAGGTTAAAAAATTTAACCATTTCGTGAAACAATTTGTGATTTAGAGGCTGACCTTACTAGGCAGTGTGTCCCTGAATGTTGCCTAACGTATACCCGCAGTTGTCTGGATTGTGCGTTGAAACTTTTTTGTACCTACAAGTTCGATTTTCGGGGAAAAACGTATCGGGTTGAAACTTTTCTGTTTTTTCGCCAAAAATTGGTTAAAAAGTAGCCAAAAAAGCAACGGCAGCATCAGGGTTTGCAGGTTAGTAAGCACTAATGGAAACGTTAGTGTTCGCTAACCAAACATAAACAAACGGGGGCAGATTTTGGGTGTGCAGAAAACACAGGGCAAATGAAGTTGTCTCGCGGATAGTTATCTAAATTTCAAAAAAAAAAAAATCGAACAAAACAGACAACAAACACAAGAAGACACTACACCCTATTAGTTATATATATATTTACTATTAATAATATATTTATATACATATAGGTATAGGTTTGTTTCCTCCTAAGGGGCATAGGTACATAGTGCACCGTGAAACAATTCCCTATGTACCTATGCCCCCTAATCCCATGCTAGTACACATCTGCCTACATCCCAGGTTCAGGGTCAGGGTTATTAGCTTTCACTAAACCTCTGCAAACTTAGGGGTCAGCGCCGCAGCCCGACCCAAACCTATGGCCACCTTTACAGGTGTAAACACATGGCCACCTTTACAAACTAAAAACCCGATGCAGAGTTATTAGCTTTCACTAAACCTCTGCATCGGGTTGACGAAGGCGCTCCTGCCTACGCATAAGCCCACATAGGGAGCGTATCGGAGCAGGGCTATACTACGGGCGTATCAACACGATACGCTTCCAATATGGGCTTATAGGCAGTGATAAAGTCATCCACTGACTGAATATTGTTAGCAGCCACCCATTCCGCCAACACTGAGGTCGCAGGTTCTCGTTCAAGGTATAGCAAGGTTGCGTAAGCGGGATCACCTGCCAATTCCATCTGCAAAACGCAGGATCGGAGCAGGTCTACAATCCCCGTACCGCCGCAGGTATCGCACTGTTTACCGGTACGGGGATTCCTACCCCTTAGACATCGGGGGCAGTTAGATTGAAGTTGTCGATTATCTGCCATACTTTACCCCCCAATCAGCCGATCTTGGTGGCGTTTTAGGCGGGAAACGGCTTCTTTCTCCAAAATTGCCAACTTGTCACGACGACGACGGCACAGGTACTCCAACTCTGACTGTTTACAGTTTCGGGAGAACACCTTAATTTCCAACTCTACGCCGTGCAACTCTGCTTGAAGTTTAAGCACCTTCTCTAAGAGTCGAGTTCCAAGCTGACTTCTACGCTTAGCCCGTTCCTTGCGTAGCTTTTTGCGCTGTACAGGGGTTAGGTCTTTGTACAAGACTTCTTCCCCTTTAATGTAACAAAGTCCAGCGGGGCGCTTTTCCACACGGGGGTTCCCCTCTTTGTCAGGACCTAGATCGACGTAACGGACACCGCTTTTAAGCTCTTGGCGAATTTGCTTCTGTTCTTTTGAAAGTCCTAAAACTGACATAGTTACGCCTCCATTGTCTGAGTAGCAATTAGAATTTCGCAGCCGTCTACGGCCATCCCTTCAACAATTTGGTCGGGGTTGAACTCGGGCACCGCTGAATCCACGGTTTCCATAGCTGCTATGAGTTCCGACATAGAACGGACTTCGAACTTAATACCTTTGTAATTACTAATGATGGTCATGGTCTTACTCTCTATTAACGTGGTGAATAGCTACCCACCTACGCAGTTTCATACAGGCAATAAAAAACCCGAAAAGCGGGGGCTTTTCGGGTTTTTGGGTTGTGGGGTGTATAGAGGGGGGCTTAGGCGTTGGCGACCTTAGCAGGGGTCGCCACCTTAACCGCTTCCGCCGCCGCTTCAGCCAGTGTCAGATCAGGGTCGATACGGCTATCTGCTACCGCTTCCGGCTTAGTTGCAGGAGCTAGGGCGTCTTTTAGTTCCTGCTTAGCAATGACTAGGGCAAGATTAACCACGCTAGCCACTAACGCGTCATGCTGTATCTTCTTTTCTTCCGCCGTCAATAGCTCAGTGTCTTGCAACTGGCTGAACTCTGCTAGTAATTTGTCTTTTAGGGACTCTACGCCCTTAACGCTGGCCTTGGCCTTGTATGTACTAGCGTCCTCAGTTTTGACCGCTTTTAGTGCCATATCGAGGAACCCTGTAGAGAACGAGAACGATTTGGATAACTTGCGTTTTTTCACTGCTTCCTTACCTGTAGCGGTAAACGTGAAGCGCCCCTTCTCCCCGTCAAACTTAACGCCGTATAAGCATTTTTGCTGAAAAGCAATGAGCGCTTTTTGATCGCTTGTTTGTGCATCTTTTGAGGTTCGCCCCCCTAGTGCTGCATATAGGTTATTCAGTGGGGCTATGTTGCAGTCTCCCAGTGTAGACGCTAACGCTAAAATATAAGGCGAAGCAGTGTTTAAAACTTTCTTCGCGTCCCGAAGCGAACCGCCGACCGCTGATGCTAACGACTGTGCCCCCTGCACTGTTACGACGTTGTACTTTTCGTTGTTAAAAGAAATTAGCTTGCTTTTTGGTAATTTGATGATGTTGGTCATAGTCTTAGTCCTTATGGTTTCTTGTGTCTTTGTTTGTTTGTGTATTTGTACATTCTAAAAGGTTAACAGATAACCCACAGCTAAAAGTGGGTTATGAATTAAGCATTTAGTAAGGATACCATGTTGTTAAAGAACGTCCGCGCTTGTCTCAATAGGTGCCAAAAAGGGGGAGTTTATCCGTCAACACGGATAAAACAGCGTCATATAACGCCGGATCAAGCTTCCCCTTTTAAGCCGTTAACCGTTCCGTTTAATCTTTAGCCAGCAGGCAAAGATTGGGCGCAACTTCCCCTATAAATTGGGAGCTACACACGGACGGACTAACCCCGTCAAAGTTATGCCCAGATAGGGCAAAGGAGACAAAGCTAAACTATTAAAGAGCGGTCAGGGTTCAGGCGCAAAAAAGGCGCAACTCCCCTGTAGAGCCCAGCGGTTAAGCTGTTCTCTTATTTGATGTGCTCAGTATAAGGGGCACAGGGACATAGTGCCAATTAAATAAATTAATGGTTATGGTTGTTTTAATAGATTTTAACTAACCCCTACCCCAAGTTTACAATTGGTTATTTTCCGACCAGCGCGCCTAGGTCCCCAGCGAGAATTTTTTCTAAAAAATAAAATCAGGATGTCACTATGTCTCTCTATTAACACCAGACCCAGACCCAGACCCCGACCCAGACAACACAATTGAACCTGAAGCTAAGTGTATCTTTGTCGTTTATATAGAAATGTCCTATTGTACAAATGTACTTTTATGCTATTATCAAATCTCGATGCGTGGCACCTCTCTTGCTCACCACTGGCCACCTCGACTGGTGGTGAGCAAGTTTTGAACTCGCATTAGTTTTTCCTTCAAAGTTAGTTCCTTTTTAGCCCCTTTAATCAGGGGCTTCTTTTTAGTTACCACCAGAAAAACATTAAGGATTCTATATGTCAAAAGTGACCTCATTCCACAATCGCAGTAAGGACGGAAACCCTTACGGAGGCAAGTACATGGGTATCGGTTTTGAAATTAACTGGCAAACGGGCGTAGTTGAAGACGGTCAGCAAAATGGGGCATTCCCTACCGATATTTTAGAGGCTGTGAAATCCCGACTAGCCCACTTTCAAACGACTAAGTTTGCTTGCGAAGAAAACGCACAAGCCATCGCCAATATCGAATCTGCAATCAACTGCTTAGAATCGCGCCTGCTACGCCGGAAAACTGCAGGTGTCGAAAATACCCACTTAGAAGATCCGCAATAACGTATTCCAAAAAATGTTACTATGTATTAAAGTACAAATGTACATAGTAACATTTAGGAAAAAATTCATGGCAAACACACCCACCCTCCTTAAGTCCGACATGATTACTCGGATCGCAGAGCAAGCAAGTATTAACGAAAGTGCAGTTAAAAAAGTATTAGCTGCCCAAGAAAGCGTAATTTCAGACGCCCTGAAAGAAGGCTTAACCGTCAAGTTTTACAAACTGTTTACAGTGCGCCCCGTTACCCGCTCTGCTCGACTCTACTTTGACCACCGTGAAGGTGTTCGTAAGGCCGTAGATGAGCGAAAGGGTTTACGTCTAAGAGTTTCACAAAGTTTCCGAAATGAGTTGAACGGTTAAGTATGAGCAAAGATACCCCTGTTTTTGATAACTCCGATTTTCACAATGCTGGCCCCGTAATGCCTACAGCAAGAGATCCTATGCAAGAACATAGTGCGCAGTTTGACCTAGACGCGCAGGTTAGCAAGATCGTTGATAAGCGCAGTTCTGATTCTCAGGGGCACCAATCTTCGCCAAAAACCAACCTAGCTAAAGCGTTTGAGGAAGTCCTGCTAGCAATCCAAAGCGGAACTGCGCCTGACCACCTGACGAAAGAACTGGCAATAGTTCTGCCTTCCGATGTGCTAGACGATTATGACGAAACCTTCGACATGAAGCGTGAGATCGGCATCCAAATGAACATGATCAAAGGCCTTCGCCACAGCGTTTTCAAGCCAAATGGCAGGCTTGAACCTGGTGTGGAGTTTAAAGACGCCAAGTATGTTCTTGAGTCCTCTAACAAGATGATAAGCGTGTTAATGAACCACCAAAAACAACTAATAAACGTTGAACGAATGCAAGCGGTAGAAGCTTCAGTCATTGACGTTTTAGACACCATGCCTCCAGAGCACAAATCCCTGTTTTTGGAGAAGCTTAAAGAGAAACTCGCAAAGTAATCAGGGGATTACAAGCTTGACTAAATTAACGCTACTTCTAGCTGCAGTTACGGTAAGCCTTGTTGCCTATATAGGTTTTCAAGTGACCTTAGCGGCAGTGAAAGTACTAACCGGAGTAGGTTTGGTGTCCATTTTGGGTGCTTGGATCTACATCAAACTAAAGAAGAAAAGGAAGACCCCGTGAGAAAGAAGAACTTTAGACTTCATTTACTAGCCGCGCTTGCCTATGCGCTTGCTGCACTTGCAGCAACCCCAGCACTAGCAGTTGATAGCGTCATTGCCGGAGGTCCAAGTAGCGGTACTTACTACAAGGTTTGGGCTCCAAATCTGGCAAAAGGCTTGAAAAGTCACGGTTTTGAAACTGCAACCCTCAAAACGAAAGGCTGTGTAGAAAACTCAAAATTAGTTGCCAGTGGTGAGGCCGACGTAGGTTTTTGCCAAGGTGACGCCCTGAAACACGCAATGGCCACTTTCCCTGAGGTAGCTCAGAACGTAGATATTTTGGGCACGTTAGGCAAAGAATGCGGTTATGCAGCTGTAAATACTTCCGGAAAACTAAAAAGTGAAGATGATATAGGTGAAGGTATCCGTGTAGCCGCACAAAAGAACGGATCTGGTACACAAGCAGGTTGGGCTTACATGCAGTCGTTAGAACCAGATTACGCAAAAGCTACAACCACGTATGACTCTGGTTCTCGGGCGCTAGGCAAAGTGGCTTCTGGAGAGCTAGATATGACCCTATGGTTTACCTCCCCACACAACCTTGATCATCGACTACTTCAAACCGTGTTAACCAACGATAGTCTAAAACTGCTTCCTCTCGATGACTGGAGCCTTGACGACAAATTGCCGAATGGTAAGTCAGTCTACACGTTAGAAACTGTGACGGTTAAGAAAGCCGGATTTGGATTTGATGAAACGATTACAACGTTGTGTACAGATGCCGTAGTTATCGGAAACACGGGTGCGGATGAAGAATTGCTGGACACTGTAGCTGACATTGTGATGCGGAATTCAAACTACATTCTAGGTAAGTAGCTCTTAGCTTTAAGTGGGTGAGAGTTAGGGACCAATCCAACTCTCACCCGATTTTCACCACACGTCAGACCATGACCAAATGTTCAGACGTATTAACACTATAACAAATAAAACCTGTTATTGCGTAGTTTGTACAAAAGTACATGAGGTTTTTTATGTCGTCAGAAATCCGAGAAAGTCAGATGATCGCTAGCGACTCTGTTTTATTTGAAAAGTTAGAGAGCGATTTAACTGAAGTTATTTCTGTGTTTAAACGGTTTCATCATGCAGTTTACCCGAGGGTGCGTGTAGATCTTTACTTGGCGTTTTATGACGAAGAAGACCTAAACGGGCTACCCTATAACGAGGCCATAGCCCATATGCGTACCAGAAAGCTACTAAAAATATCGGCAAGTACGTTTAAAGGCAAGATTGAAAACCTCCAAGACACTATTCAATTGTTCTTAGAAGTTGGAACCCGTCTTAAGAAGTCAGGCATTTTGGGGGCCGTACAATGAGGGGTGGTGGATCGCTATCGGACGGATTCCTATCTCGTATAGAGATGGCTGCAGGTACCAATAACACAGTAAGACACTCAGAGTGGGTTACTAAGTACACTATGTTAAATGGTGCGCCGTTTTCTTTTAAAGATCATGAGATGCAACAGGCTATTTTTGACGACTTAGCCTCAAGAATGTTTGTTAAGAAACCTTCTCAAGTCGGTATATCTGAGATGATGGTTAGGAAAATATTGACCATATCTGGAGTTATGAAATACGTAAAAACAATCTATACCCTACCGACCCGCCAGATGGCTCAGAAGTTTTCTAAGGATAGGATTGATAGTGCTATCAACCAATCAGAAGTACTTAAGGGGTTGGTCAAAACAGCGGCTAACTCCACAGAACAAAAGATATTCACTAATGATAACGCACTGTATGTATCAGGCACCGTAGGTGCCACTACCGCTATCTCAATACCTGCTAACGTTGTAATCTCGGACGAGTCAGATTTTTCTGACCAAGAAACACTTTCCAAACTCTCTTCCCGTCTCCGCCACGCACCGATGAATCCAGACGGTTTGCGAGGCTTTAGATACTACTTTTCTACCCCAACTCTCCCTAATTTCGGCATATCCGAGGGGTTCGAGACCGGTGATCAGAAGTATTATATGTGCAAGTGCCTACACTGCGGACACTGGTCAGCTCCGAACTGGTATAGAGACTTTGTTGTACCTGGATTTGATGATGATATAACGGAATTAGACAAAAACCGACTCCTATCCTTAATGGATAGGTACGATATGTCAAAAACGTACATAAAGTGTGAGAAATGCGGAAAGGACTTACTAAGCTCTTTGCTGAATGTAGAAGGTAGGGAGTGGGTAAAAACTTTCGAGAATAGGGTTATAAGTTCATATCAAATAAGCCCTTGGGACGTGCCGGTCTACAACTCTCCGTATTCTATCCTCACCCAAATGACGGAATACCGACGTACTATGGACTATTACAATTTTGTATTAGGTCTTGAGTATGAGGATGCTGATGCCATCTTTCTTGAAGAGTTCTTTTACACAGAACCTAATAGTGTATGGGAACGGTACATAGAGCAGGAAAAACATTTACGCAACATTATTACTAAAAGCGTTAGAAGAGCCGCAGGTATGGACGTTGGTAAAATACTCCACTTGACCATAACTCAGGCTGTAGGTAAGTACACCCACTTAGTATGGGCAGAAGAGATCCACCACACTGCACAAAAGCCAGCTAAAGAGCAAGTCCTACACAGATTCGCATTCTACGGTGTGAGGCTGGCCTGTGTAGACTCGGGGCCGGATATTACCTTGGTGCGCCAGTTAACTGAGGAAGGCCCCGCCCAAGGTACTAAAGTTTACGCTGTTGAGTATGTAACAAAAGTTAAGTTACAAGACTTTGAAGTGATGGGTAGTGAGCCTATTGTAAAAGCGAACAGGACAGAGACTTTAAAGTCTACAATGAAGGAACATAACCTCAACTTAATACGCTACCCTGCAGGGTTCTTGAACATCCCCGTTTTGGAAACATTCAAGAAGCAAGTAACCGCTATCAAGAAAATAGACAGGGAGCTAGATGGAGAACTGGTTGAAGCCTTTGCTAAGACCGGACCTGACCACTTTGGACACTCCCTAAATTACTGCCGTATAGCTCAACAACTGCTAATTTCAGGTTTTGGCTCCTCCTCTTTAGTACCGGTTTTACCCCAAGTAACCGGCATCAAGATGAAAACAGGTATAGAAGATGACAAAGACCCATTTGCGCCTGTGCGGGGATCTAGTTTATAAATTTATCTGATTGGGTTGTACAAAAGTACAAATGTACATAAAATCATATGACTTAGCAATTTGAGAGCTGTAATGACGACACAGGCTAAACAGGTTACTTTACCCAGAAACCAAGTAGGTATCGCTAAAGCAGGTACAGCCTACTCCGGTCAAAAAGGTTCAGACCTGAGGAACCAGTACGAGAACTTTGTTGAGGAAACGGCAAGGTTAGTACGTAGCAGAGGGGATGCCTCTGCCATTTTACGTACACTGGCCTCCCAAGAAGGGATGATGTCTACAGCGGTTTACGCTGTAACTCAAATTGCTAATGCTGGTTATACAGTGATTGGCTACGATAACGACACTGGCCAGCCTTCCGTCGAAGCTACCTACATCGCTCAACGTGTCCTGGCAATGCTTGATGTGTTTCATGACTACACCACAGGGTTTAACTCAAAACCGTCAATAGCGGCAGTTGTGGAAACCCAATTGAGAGAGGTAGCCTTAACGGGTGGTTGTGCTCAGGAACTGGTACTTGATAAGTACCGGCTTCCTGAGTCAATTACCCCTGTAGCTTATGATTCACTAACTAAAAAAGCCAACGGTAAGGGTGGATATTACCCACAGCAGAAAGTTTCCAGCGGTAATCCAGTAGACCTGAACATTGCTAATTTCTTTGTGGCGGAAAGTAACAAAGAAGCTAATTCCGCATATGCGTTCTCTATGTTCAGGGCAGGTCTGGCTTCCAGTTTTATGCTTCAAGAGTTTATTGAGGACACTCGAAGAGGGGTAAGAAAAACTGGACACTCCAGACTGGTAGCTAAGATCATAGCTGAGCAAGTCATGGCTGCAGCGCCAGCCGAGGTTCAAGCAGACCCTAAAAAGCTGGCAAAGTGGCTTGCTGGGGTTAAAAAGGAAGTAGAGGTCTCTCTACAGAGCATAGAGCCTGAAGACGCAGTAGTCTCCTTCGACTCAGTAGAGTTCTCAGTAGAGGACGTGGGCGGGTCAAAGTCCGACTATGCACCTCTACTCAAGCTGCTAGCGAATATTACTGGGTCTAGTATGAAGACCCCTTCCTCAATCTCTGGTCTAAGGGCTGACGGCTCTCAGAGTTTGTCGAATGCAGAAACCTTAACCTACCTGAAAATAGCAAAATCGCTGTGTACTCCAATAGAAGAAGTTATGTCAAGAACCCTTACCTTAGCTGTAAGGCTTATGGGCTGTGAAGGGTACGTTAAGTGGAAGATGAATGAAATAGATCTTCGCCCTGATAGTGAGCTAGAAGCTTATAAAACGGCTAAACAAAACAGAATACTTGAACAACTTTCCCTAGGTCTTATTAGTGACGTAACAGCTTATGTTCAGCTTAGCCTGCCAGTGCATATGAGCATTAAACAATTATCAGGCACTGGATTCTACGAAACAAAAAACTCAACCCCAGAACCTGACAGGAAGGACGCTATGGGTAAAGACTTAAACCCTGGCACACCAACCTCTGCAGGAGGTAAAGACAATGATTAATACAGTTTGGTTCGGAGACGAAACAAGTTTTGACACGTATTTAAAAGCTGAAAAAGAGATGAAAGACCCTTCTCTTGTAGAGAAAGTCAAAGCTCAACTTTCCGATGCAAACATGTACGAAAGAGAAACCTCTGAAGACGGCCCCCGATCAAGACTTCTTAGCTACGAAGGCAACACTGCGATTATCAACGTAAACGGATCACTTACAAACGTTAATGCTTGGTACAACTCTTGGTACGGCCTTATTGCTTATGAAGAGATTATGCAGGCTTTGGAAGAGATCCGTGACAATGCTCAGACTTTGGGAACTACCCAAACCGTCATTGCTTATGCTTCTGGGGGCGGTACAGCCTTAGGGGTGAAGGAATGCGCTGACTACATAGCTGAGTTCTCTTCAAAGGTTATGCCGGTTGCGTCTTTCACATCAGTTGCCGCTTGGTCAGCGGCCTATTGGCTGTATTCAGCAGGTGGAAAATGCTACGTCTCTGACATGGGTCAGCTGGGATCTATAGGTGCCATTTCTACCCACGTTAGCTACAAAAACTACTTAGACAAGCAGGGCATTGTTTACACCGTGTTCCGAGAGGGTGAATTTAAAGCCCTAGGTCAGCCGTTTGAAGACCTTGATGAAAAAGCCAAGAAAACCCTAAAAGAACGCCTGTCTAAGGCGAACTCATTTTTCCTCGACGCAGTTATTTCTAACCGAAAGCTATCACTGGCAGAGCAAGGGGATTGGGGGGAAGGTAAAGTGATGTATGGCAGAGAGGCCATCGCACTAAAACTAGCGGATGAACTCGCCTCTTTAGGCTCCCTCATCCAACGATTTAACTCTAGCAAGTCCGGAGACGGGCACATCTATTTTGGAGACTCTGACATGAGTAAAAAACTTGAGCAGAAGTCCTCGAACGACTCTAAGGCCGAGGGAGTTGATACGGGGCTTGAATCACTGTCCGTAAACCTAACGGAAGAACAGATGAAAGCGGCAGCTGCGGGAGTTCAAATCCCTGCAGGGGTCGATGAAGGCGAAAGTGCCGAAACCCTTCAAGGCGAAAGTGCAGAAGAGTTTCAAGACACTTCCACTGAAGTGGCCGATAAACCGGATCTTCAGCTAAGCCTTCAGGCTAAGGAAGATGAGTTAGCTACCTTGAAAGCTCAGCTGGAAGCTAAAGACACAAAAATAGCTGAGCTAGAAGGAAAGCTAGAAGAAGTTAAACCTGAGCTGTTGAGTATTGCTAACTCCCGATTAGTGATGATGGGCGGTATTGCACAAGACCTGAGTTTCTTAAATTTCGATCAGGCTATGGCGCATTACAGCAACGTTGCTAAAAAACTAGAAGAAGCTTTACCTGTCGGCAGGCGTTCAAAGTCGCCTTCGTTAAGCGGTGATGAAAACAACCCAAGTGACAGCCAGTCAGCAGTAGACCCTACCGCTGCGGTGTGTAGTCAATTAACCAAGTAGTGGAGAGGCAATAATGTCTGCTTTTAAACATACAGTAACAACAACAGCGCCAGCGGAGATGGACGTAATTAGCTCCGCTATTGGCGATAACACTAACCAGGCTAGCAACTTAGACGTAGGCAAAGCGGTAAAGCAAGGTACAGAACAGAACCATGTTCTTTGCGCCGCCGATGATGAAATTGCAGGGTTTATCAATTCTGTTACAGGTACTACGGTTAACCAAGGTTTCAGCTTTGGGGGCATTCAACGCAAGAAGCGGATCATTGCACAAGTAGGTGCGGGTCAAACTGGCGCTCTGGCAGTTAATTCCTATGTGGTGGCAGATGACCAAGTAGCCTTTGGAACTCAAGGTTTAGCTCAAGTTAAAGCTGGCAACCCTACAAAGTACCTCTGGCAGGCGATCCGTGTAGACGGTGACGGCTCCACAGGCTCAACCGTATTGCTAGAGCGCCAGTAAGTTTAGGCGCTCTGACCGAAATAATTTTTAGGACCAAAAGACCATGACCCAGAAATTGACACAAATTAGCTACACTGACAAAACCGGTAAGATCGTTAGCCGTGATTTTGATCACACTACGTACAAAGAAGCTGCAGACAAGCGAATGACGCTGCCGGTTCTTCTTAACCTGAAGTATCAGGATGCCGACTTCACTAAAGGCACTGTTTTTGAGCAGGCAGTTGCCAACTCCGGAATGTTGCTTTCAGGACGTAGAATTGAGGGAGTATCAGCACCCTCTATGCAGGAAATTTTGAATTCCGGTATCAACATGGGCGCTATTTTGGCACCCGACGGTAATAACAATAACGTATCTGCTCGTATCCTTTTCCCTCAGGTAATTCTTGAAACGATGCGCAGTTACATCGGTTCGGACTACTCCGACTTTGTAGCAAAATACAAACAGTTAGTAGGCCTTGACGAATCTGTAGCGTCAAGCAAAGTTGAACAGCCAACAATTGACGAGCGAGCAAACGAAAGCGTCGAATCTGGGCAAATTGCTCAGTTGTCAGAGCCACCTTCTCTGGTAACAATCACCACTGGTGATACAACCCACCGTATTCCTACGGACTCAATAGGTTTGCTTATCTCTGATGAGGCTTTGGGTGCAACGTCTTTGGACTTGGTTAACCTAGCTATGTCAGCCCACGCTCGCGGTAAGCGTATCCGAATGGTGGAAAATGATATTCGGGCTATGGTCCACGGGGACAAAGACCGAGGTATGAACGCACTACCTGTAATGGGTGTAACCAGTCTTGACCCTGCAGCGTCAGGCAAATTTACACGTAAGGCCTGGATCAACTTCTTGTATCAGGCGTACAAGAAACGCTCCATCAATGCAGTAATGATGAGCCTAAGCACAGCTATGGACTTGGATGAAGAACTGGTGGCTAAGAACCACAGTACTGACACCCGCCAAACTTCTGTTGGTTTTGGTATCAGTAACTTGGACATCCCAGCACCAAAAATTCTCCTGGTCGGCGATGACGTGCTGAGTGCCGGTTTGGTGGCAGGCTTAGACACCCGCTACGCGATCCGCCGTCTAACCAACGTATCTGCAAGCTACGAGGCTATTGAAGACTTCGCACTGCGTCGAGCAAAAGGGTTCCGTGTTGACCACGGCGAAACTTCAAAACGCCTGTACGATGAGGCTTGGCAGGTTGTAGACCTGTCAGCGTAATAAATCGTAAGTTAAGTATACGAAAGGGGGTGGGGATACTTCACTCCCCACCCCCTTTCCAAGCAGGAGAATGTTATGGCATTAGCAAATAAAAAACCCGAAGAAAAGGCCCCGAGTAAAAAACTAACCGCTTCCGGCGCTCCAAATATGCTGCAAGCTACCCTAGTTAAGGGGGTATTCCTGCGCCAACCCAGCACTGGTATCCGTATGGAGCTTAATAAACCGGTAGAAGTTAAGTTGGATGGTTGGCTGAAGGCTCAGGTAGATGCAAAGTTAGTAGTGGCTGAAATTCCAAAAGAATAACCAAGACGTAGTTGGGGAGGTGTCAGTATGTCGGACATACTAGGGGTAGTTTCTTATGATACAGTCAGAGCCCTTCTGGGGTTAACCTTGGAAGATGTGGATGATACGGCACTCTCCAGCTTTTTAGTGGAACAAGATGTAACCTTGGACCTACTTAAATGGTTCCCCGATTACACAACAGTGTTAGACAGCTCTTACCCAGACCAAAGTAAACTAGCATTGCTGGAGTTGTCATTAAACGCCTACATCAAATATTACTCTGCATGGATAGTTTCGTTTGCCTTAGAAGGCATGATGCTCAAGAAGCTTACAGACGGCGAGAATGAAGGGCAAAGATCCGACAAAATAAACTACCAGCAAATTAGAGACAATTTAAGAATTAAAGCAGAGTTACTGAAAAAAGACATATCAGAAGCAGTGGCCCCTGACATTTCAGTTTCTCAACTATCCCTATTCTCTGTAGTTACCCCTTCCTACGATCCGGTGACTAATCAGTAATGAACCTTAAAAGAATTGCCCAAAAATTTATGTCTAGCGATTTTCAGTACCTAGACGCAAACAGAAATTGGGTGGACCTTCCGACTTCTGCCAGATTCGCCTCCACGGATAGATTCCTGTCAAACTTTAATAGGCCGACAAGGAAGAGGATGCTGTACTCTCCTTACGAACTGGATCTCAGTAGCGTTGAAGTTATCCGCCACAAGATCAGCTTAGAGATCTACTTAGTAGGGGTAAGCAGAAGGGATTCGTTTCAAAGTAAAGAAACAGTCCAATTGACCATCTGCCATCTGGCCACCCCTGCAGAGTCTTCTGGCCTATGTGAAATTTTTACACCCTCAGTCAAAGGCTCAGGAGATGATCTTGGTTGGATTGTAATAGAGAAAGCAGGTGAAACCTACTTGGATTTGGAACTGCGCTCTACCTCGAAAGAACCAGGATCAAAAGAGGTAGAAATAGGCAACTACTACGGATTTGCAGAGCGTACAGCGAATATTAGAAAGGGGGACGTAGTAGCGCTGTCTGGAACAGCCTTTGTCGTTTCAGAGGTCTCTATGGACTCTGGGCTTAAAGCCCTGAGGCTGGAACACAAAGACTTTAACTTCGTAGATTTTACTATCAGCTTCAGTACAGGTAGGGATTTTGACGCAAATTTCAAACCTGTAGACTCGCAGGTGACTAGGAGAGTTTCTGGAGTACTCGGTACTTTACATGATTCTGACGAAGCTACCCCTGACCAATCAGATTACTTTGAAGTTTATGTCCGGAAAGAACACATAGGGTTTATTCCGAAGCCTGACATGAAGCTGAACTACCAAGGAAAGACTTATACCGTTACCTCTGTCAACGTCGAGGAGTATGGTAACTCCTATATAATCAAGGCAAAGTAAAATGAGTAAGAGAAGGTCTTTAGAGGACTATCGACAACAGAACGATGAATACCTAAAGTCAATAATGCGTAGACTGACGCGAGTACCGAAGGAAGCTCTGGCTGCGGCTTTAAAAACTGCAGTAGATGTGGTCTTAGAAGAAACTTTACAGGACTCAGGTAACGCTGCTTTCCATTGGGAAATTATAAACATACGTAAAAAAGATCAAACGGTATTGGGTGAAAACGCTTCTAGGGATTTAAGAGGAAGCCCCCCTGTTGGCAACCGAGGAGACAAGGGCGCTAACAGAGCTGCAGTTATAGCGGCTGTTAAACGAAGAGCTTACGACAGGATAGAAAAGTTGGTTTTTGAGCAACATAGCGTATCTGTAACCCTGTACAACCCAATAACTCCAGAACGTTATGCGACCAATGCAAACATACGAGATGAGATGATAACTGAGATAGCTGCAAAAGCATTGAACAGCGCAAGAACCGCAGGGATGTTGGCAGCTTACAAATCTAATTTCGGGAAGTAGTTATGCCAATAGACATTACTCAGGTTAAACCGGCAATAGTTAACTATGTGTTAACTAATTATTCAACTACCCCAGTGACCTTAAAAAATACAGGTGGTTTTGATGTTACTCGCCAATTTTCTAATGATACCAATCTTCATGACCTGGATGTCCCCTTTATCGAAATCGACATTAAAAATTCAGCAGTCAGCAAAAAAGCAGGGGTAGGCGTGTCCGCGCCCTACAAAAGCCTTGGCTTTGCTAATGTACATTTGTACACTTGTACAGGGAAAGGGGAGTCGGAGTTAGATGAGCTACAAAAGCAGCTTTTCAAACTCTTAAGAGGTGGAGCTATCCCTTCTATATGGTTTCGTGAGGCCGACGCTGGGGACACTTACACTTTCAGAGGGAAGTTGTGTAGGGAACTGACTTTCTCATTCGAATATTTTGAATCCAACTAAGAGGCTTTAAGTATGTCATTCACAGACTCAGGTCAGGTCCAGATTGCTATTGCAGAGGACAAAGCAAAAACCGTTTCTGACGTAACAACGAATCAGTTGTACGTGGCCAACGTAACCGGTACAGACCTTAACAGTAGTACTAACGCTAAAACATCTGACGATATTAACGATAGTAACCAATTTACCAGTTTAAAAGTTATCACTACCAGCGCAAACACAAAACTTGACGGTAATCTTCGATTTGACCCAGTAACAGATCTTCTGTTAAAAGCTGCATTTCGCCAATCTCAATGGATACCGGATTCGTCTGACGCCTCCGGCAAGACTTCCTACTTAGTAAACGGTAGCGGAATCGATAAGCCAGAATTTTTGGTTGAGCGCCGTACTAAGTTCATAAACGACGACGACGGTGGAAAAACTTACAACGACCTGCGCCGATGGCTTGCTCAGGTTATGACACAGTTTAGCTTAACAGTAGGTAACAGTGACTTTGTAAAATTCTCAGCGTCGTTTACCGCTAAAGGTTTTGAGTTTTTGACGGCAGATGCGTCGTCTAATACTGACGCAGGTAAGATTACTGGCACTACTTATATACCTGCGTCCACCATTGACCCCTTTGATGCGTCTAACTCTATAAGCGGGTTCCTGGTTAAGGATAGTAATGGTGTAGACACCAACATGGTGCTTGAAACCGGTACTCTAACCATCTCTATGGGCTCTGGGGAAGATCCCGCAGTAGGCAGTAGATTCGCGGCCAACGTCCGTCAGGGTCGGTATGATGCTAAGCTCACCGCCACCTACTACTTCAAAGATCAGAAGATGCTGGACCATGCTTGGAATTCGAAAGACCTATCTGTTGAGTTCACTTTAGATGATGGTGCAGGTGCTTACCGAGTTGTACTACCCAAGGTTAGAATTGAAACTCTAGGTGAACAGGCCCCACAGATTGAAACAACCTTGAAAACTGAACTAACATTTAAGGCGTTGGCCACAGATGTTACACTCGATGGGGTTGTTTATAACTGTACAGCTTACGTGCAGCGAATAGAAAACTAAAGTGCTTTAGGCCGCTATGTACATTTGTGCGTTTGTGCATTAGTATTAATGCACAAACGTTTTTTATGTTTTTTACTAGAGGTAGTTATGCAAAAAGGTTTTAACATTGAGTCTATCCGAACAGACGAAGCAGCTGAAAGTGAAGGCGTATGGTTTCCGTACCTAAACGGCAGTAAAGTAAAGTTAGCTAGATACAACAACGAGGCAGCGGAAGCTGCGCGGGTTAAAATTTACGCTTCCCACCGCGCCCTTTTAGATGCCGCTGCAACTGCTGACGCAAAAACTGAAGAAGGCAAGGCTTTAGAAGCTCGGGCTTCACAACTTCTGCAGGAAACAGACATTAAGGTTATGTCTGAGCACGTAATCAAAGACTGGGAAGGGTTTATCGACGATAAGGGCAAAAACCTCAAGTTCTCCCCAGAGGTGGCAGCAGAATACCTGAAAGTCAAAGACTTCCGAAAAGGTATTCTGGAACGTTCGAACGACACATCAAAATATTTAGTATCTGCAATTCAAGCAGACGCTGAACTAGCAAAAAAGTAATAGTTTGGTACATACGGCATGGGGACTCAAATTTTGAGTCCCTTTATGTAGCTTGGGATAAATGGGGGGAGCAACCGGAAGCGTTATCCTCGTATGAACCAATACCAGAAAGACTTAAAGCTCCTATATCTGCATTTAACTTTCTTAAAAAATCAAGACAGACCGACCAAACTGGCATTCAGCCCCTTAGGTTGTCTGACGTACATTTGTACATTTGTACAATTTTAGGATATTCTGACGCCTACGTAATTCGGTGGTTTTGCGAAGTAATCATGGAGTGTGACTTTGCAGAACGGCAGGAAATTTCAAAGTTAAGTAGCAACTCTTGAACTGGTAAATAAGCATGGCATTTCAGCTTGATTTAACTCTCGAAGGCATCACTGATATTAAGAGGGCTAGGGAGGAACTTAGTCAACTTAAACAAGAGATAAACCAAGGCGGAGAGAGCTACGACAAGCTAAATAACAAGCTTAAAGCTGCTATAGCTGAACTCGATGACCAGAAGAAAGCGGTTAAGAACCTACTTCAGGCCTCGCAGGTTTACAGCAAGCACGTTGCAGGCGAGTACAGGGACGCTTTGGGCAGAGCCGCAGCCCAAAGCGGTCTATTGGGAGATACCTACGCTAACTTAGAGCGGCACTTAGCCGAGTTGAAAAACAGCTCTGAGTCATTCCAAAAAGCCTACAGGGACCAGTACAAACTAACCGAACAGCACCAGTCGCAGCTGAAGCACTCTATTCAGCTGCTAAAAAATAATAAAGACGGATCTGCAGCGTTAACTGTAGCCCTTGAGCAGGAATTAAAGACACAACGAGATAAGTTGAAAGTCATAGCTGACCAAGAGTCAGTTTCTTCTAGGATGTCTTTGGCGGTAGAAAAGCAGAGAGTAAAACTAGAGGAGCTTTCAACTGCTGAGGCTAAAGAACTTCAGATTCTCAAAGCTAAGATAAAAGAGCGGGAAAAAGAACTTCAGTTGGCGGCTAAGGCGGCTATAGCGCCTAAACCTGATGTGGAACAGCCCAAGTTAAGTGAAGAGGATCGCAAGAGGGCTGAGGAGAAGAAGCGGTTAGCGGAAGCCTCTATCAGAGTGGCTAAGGCTTTAGAGCAGCAAAAGGCGAAATTAGCGGAGCTGTCCCTAGAGGAGGCTAAAAGCCTTGCACACGCTAAAGTAAAGGTTGAGATTCAAGAACAAGAACTTAGAAAAGCTGCCCTAATATCAGCAGGTTACGATAGTCAATCAAGAAAAGTAAAGGCGCTATCAGAACAGCTGCAGTTTTATTCTACGGCACAGGGTAAAGCTTACCTTGCCGATAAACGCAGAGAAGCCCAGCTACTTAAACAGATTCGCCAAACTGAACAGCTAGCACTCAAAACCAAGAACCTTAATCAGCGGGTTATGGAGTCCAGTAAGTTGCTGGGCCAACAGTCCACGGCGGCTTTCCGTGCGGGGTCAAACGCTGCAGGTTCCCACATAGGGATATTTACAAGTTCTACGATACTCACTGCAACAGGCGTATACGGGGTAATAGCGGCCTTCAGGGAAATGATTGCCACAGGAGCCGAGTTTGAGGCCAACATGGATCGCGTTAATGCGATCATGAGTGATTCCGCAAGGCAATCTGCAATACTTGAGGCTAATACCAGAGGTCTCGCAGAAACTACTGTCTACACGGCTACAGAAGTTTCTCAGGGTATGATTTACCTTGGTATGGCGGGTATGACCACTGAGGAGGCGTTAGCCGCCATACACCCTACCCTTCGCTTAGCGTCCATAGGTATGCTGGATATGGGCACCTCTGCAGATATTGTTACTAATATCATGGTGGGGTTTGGGCTTGAGAACTCCAGGATCGCCGAAGTAGTTGACGACATGGCAACTGCAGTTACCAGCTCTAATATGGATATTCAACAGCTTGGTAACGCAATGTCTTACGTTGCACCTCTAGCTAGAGACGCAGACATATCTCTGCAAGAGGTTGTGGCGTCATTAGAAGTGCTGCATAACACGGGTATAAAGTCATCAAGAGCAGGTACGGCTATGCGTACCTCGATGCTATCCCTTTTGGCCCCGACTAAACAGGCTCAAGCAGTACTAGACAAGTACGGCATAACTATCGACGATAATTCCGGTAAAATGCGGAATTGGACAACAATCCTTAAGGAATTTGCTAACGCCAACATAACCTTGGAGGACGTTAAAAACCTCATAGGTAAACGTCAAGCCGCGCCATTCAAAGCCCTAGTTGATTCTGCTAAAGAGTATAAAAACGAACTCGGCGAAGTAACTACGGTTTTGGAGGAGTTCACTGAGGCACAGTACACCAATGCCGGTGCTGCAGAGAAGATGCAGCAGATCTTGGAAGACAACCTAAGGGGCGATTGGAAGAAGCTGCTTTCAGCGATTGAGGAAAAATATCTTCAGTTTTACGACAACAACCGCGAACAATTTCGTTACATGGTTCAGTCCGTCACCGACTTTGTTAAAAGTTTAGATGTAGACAGGCTGAATCAGTTCTACCAAACGTTTAAAAACATGGTCTCGGAGGCCGTTAAACTATATGCCGCCCTGAAAGGTGCACAAGCTCTAGGCGGTATTGGTGCAGTCGTGGGCACGGGTGTAGGTGGACCGTTGGGCACCGCTGTGGGCACTGGAGTTGGTTGGGGTATCGGTGCCGTTGGTGGGTACTATGGTGCCGAGTATGGTATAGAATCTCTGCTATCCGGTGTAGGCTTAGACGAGTCCAGTGAACCTGCTTACATAGCAAACGCCAGACGTAAGTATGACGCGCTTAACAGTACGACCGAAGAATTGTACCTACACCTACAGGCTACAGAAGCTGCTATTGCTGATGTAGACGCCACCCTAGGCCAGTACAACGCGACGTTAAAACATGAGCAGTCATTAACCGGTGTGGACCGTCAGGATTCTCAATATTTTCAGCAAAAAGCCACCCAAGTAAATACGCTGAAGGAGAATCTCCGCAGGGCTAACCAAGAGGCAGAGGCACTACGCAGACTTCTTGGTGAAAGAGGGTTCCAAACTCCAGAAGCTATTTCTTCAGAGTTGGCGAGCCTTAACGCCGCTAAGCGTTCCCAAGAATCAGCACTAGCCTCTGGAGCTTTAGGCACAGAGCAGGCGGTGGCTATAGCTAAGGCTTACCAACAGACTCAAGAGAGGATTACGGAACTCTTAGATAGGCAAAAGTCCCTTAAGACGACGTTGAACAACCTGTCTAATAACGAACTTACTAGGGAACAGGAGTTAAAGTCTGAAAAAGAAAACGCTGTAAACCTAGCGAGAAAAGAAGCGGAGGAATACTACCGCCTAAAAACTGCAGCGGAATCTATAACCAGCGATAAAGCTAAGTTAGCTAGCTACAACAAGAAGATCGCGGAAGGCGAAGCGGAGATAGCTAAGTACTCAAAAGAGGGGGAAGGTTCTTACGGAAAAGTAAAACAGCTTTCAGAAGCGTTATTGAAGTTGGTAGAGAAGCGGGTGGCCTTGCAGAACCGCATGAATGCTGCCAACAGTAGGGCTGCAGATAAAGAGAAGCAAAAATACGATCAGGCATTAAAAGTCGCAGAGAAGGGCAATTTAAGCTCTCTAAAATCTTTAGAGGCTTTGAAAAAATCTGTAGAGCTTATTGAGTATAAGAATACTCTGGCTGAGCAAGGAATTTTGTTCACTGACGACGAACTGTTCAAACGTCAGCAAGGCATTTTGGCCTTAGAAAAAGAGTTGGCCATAGCCACACGCACCTACGAGGAAGCAAAACAGCAGTATGGCTTAGAGGACAAAATAACTAAAGAACGCAAAGCTCAGGTAGAAAACCTAGAGAAAGAGCTGTCTTTACAGCAGAACTTAACTACACAAACCAACTATAAGTACCAGCAACTTCTTGACCAAGTTAGCTTAGTTTCTAAAGCCTATTCAGGGGTTGATGGTGCAATTAAGAACATCTGGGACAATGGTGCAAAATCAGCAGGCGAAGCTATTAAGTCCATCTCTGATAGTTTTAAACAGTTGATAAAAGACCTTCTGTACCAAGCTTACATAAAACCCATAGTGGTAAGGTTTGTTGCAGATACCAGCAAGCTTATGGGGGTTAATGGTGGCGTTATAGATCAGTTTGTGAAGGGTCAGGGCATGACTCCTAGCTCCCTAGCAAATGTTAGTTCTATAACAAATCTACTGCCTACAGGTATAACCAGCTTAGGGTCTAAGTTTGCAACTTCCCAACTAGGCTATTCACTAGGTCTGAGTGCGCCAACAGCGGCACCAACTTCAGCATTTCAGGCAGTTAACTACCCGGGTCCCCTGACCCCCACCTCAACCGGTAACTTCCTGACCTCCTCTACGGGTTCTTTCGGAAACATGCTTGCCGGTGCCGGTGCTGGGATCGCAGGAGGTTTCTTGGCCAACTCTTTGGGCTTGGGCGGGGAAGATGGTGCAGTAGGGGGATCTGTACTGGGGATGGCAGGCATGGCGTTAGCTGGGCCATTAGGCGCGTTCGTAGGTTCTTTCCTAGGGTCGATGATAGGTGGTAAGCCTTCAGATAAGACCCAATGGTCAAACTTTGACTTGGACACCTACGATGTAATCTCCGACGGATTTGGAGGCAAGAAATACTCTGAAGCTAATAGAACTGCAGCTACTTCGATGGCACAGCAGTTTGCCACGTTCTCTAAGTTTTTAGAAAACAAAACAGGTACGGATTTGGGGGGCGGTCTCAGGGTTACAGTGGGTGATCGTGACGGCCTTCGACTATTTTACAGCGATTCCGGTAAGTGGGATGGGGACCCAGGCACAGAAGGAGCTGTAGTAACTTCAAACAGCACTGCAGAGTTTGTAGACCAATCTGCTAGATACCTTGCTGAACAGGCTGGGTTAGTAACAAAGGTTTACGATCTTCTAGCGGACTCAGAAGAGTCCTTACTGGATTCAGTCAGTAGAGTAGAAACCCAGTTCTCCGCTTTAGATGCCATTTCAAGCAAAGCTGGGCTAAACCTAGCGACATTTGCAGGGAACATAGAGGGTACGTTCTCTGCAGAAGAGCTGGCTAGGATCGGTGCGGATAACATAGCCGACATCCTATTTGAAGAGTTAAGAGCGGAGGGAGAGAACACAGCCCAAACTGTGGTTCGGGCTGCATCTGAGTTTGTTGCGTTAAACGACTTGCTCACGAACACCAAAGACACCCTAGGCCTTACTGGTATTGAAGCAATTAAAGCGTCAACAGGGTTAATAGAGCTTGTCGGAGGTTTGGAGTCCTTTACCAACATAGCTCAGTCTTATTACCAAAACTTCATTCCAGAGAGCGAACGCATAATAACGTCTTTTAAGACGTTTAAGGAGCAGTTCGCAGAACTTAACCTATCGTTGCCAGAGTCGCGGGAAGGGTTTAGGCAGCTGGTAGAAGGCCTAGACCTATCCTCGGATGCAGGGAGGAAGACATATGCAGACTTACTACTCTTATCGTCTGCGGCTTCCGACTACTATTCCCAGTTAGAATCGTGGACTGAAAATTTTAAAGACTCCTATAAAACCATTACGGGGTTTGAAGCTTCAGCAAAAACTGTAGCCTACTGGATGGCGGAGTTGGAATCTGGGGCTGTCACTTTTGAACAGGCTATGGAAGCCATCACTGCCAGCGTTAAGGGGGTAACTCCAGAGATTAGCGTAGACCAATTAACCCTGACAAATTTGGCCATAGTAAGGGCTGCAGAAGGTTATGAGCAGCAGTACCAAAACACTATGGAAGCCATCAAAGCTCAAGAAGCCCTAGATTCTAAGCGTATTCGCTTAGAGGGGCAGTTGGTAGAACAAATCTCAAGGGTTCTAAATTCCCTTAAATTAGGCAACATATCCCCATTGACTCCACAGCAGAAGTTGTTGGAAGCCCAGCAAAAATTTGCAGCGTCTTTGGTCAAGGTAGAGAGCGGGGACTTAGGTGAGGCTAGTAATTTAGCTCAAGGTGCACAAGCTTACTTAGATCAGGCCGCTAGCTATTACGCTAGTTCAGGCCCGTATCTAAGAATTTTTGACGACGTAACTTCAGCGTTAGAAGCCCTTCAAGGTAAATATGACATAGGGCTATCTACAGATTCCAGATTAGAGCAACTAACCGCCAGTATTGAAGCCTCACAATTAGCTGCAGCAAGTACACTGAATAGCCAACTGTTTATGCTCACCCGACAGTATGACAGTTTGGAAAGTATCCAGGACCTGCTAGACCTTTTACCTGAGGATCTTGCTACCAGTATTAGAGATATTCTAAAAGATAACGGGATACCAGTTTCTGGCTCCCCGTCGGGCAGTTCAGGCAGTGGTTCTACTTCACCAAGGTCAACCTCTATTAGGGACGTATTGGCCTCAGAGTACAACGTACACAAAGCCAGTTCAGATCTTGTTCGCCGTATTGAGATGGAATTCATTAGGATGGCTCATTTGGGTTCATCCTCTGTACCGGATGCCGTCAATACAGTCATGAATTCAAGCTACGGCCAGAGCTACTTACACGGCAGTCATGCTAAAGGGCACCCTAACATTCCCTTTGATGGCTACCGTGCCGAGTTGCACAAGTCCGAGATGGTACTGCCTGCGGAAATAGCAAACAGTATCAGACGTAATTACTCCGACGACAGTAGGGATATATTTAAAGATATGGTATCGGAAATTAGAGAACTTAAAGCCGAACTACAGTCCTTGAAGAAAATGCAAGCGGAACTTTCAGGGCTGCAAATATCAGAGATGAAAGAGCAGACTAAGCAGATGAAGTCCAAGAAATCGACGGTTAGGGTGTTTTAAATGAGGTTCCGTAAGATACCTTTCGATAACGACGCTTACGAAGCTTGGGAAGCTTCTGACTCCCAGAGACGGGGATTAATAGTCTCCTTGGAGTATAGGGAAGCTGGCGAAATAAAATACCTGAGAGTAAGTAACGTAAGGATACCTCAGACAGAGTTTGAGTTAACGCCCTGCCTACTTTCAGATGTAAAACTAGAGACCTCTTTAGGTGACGGGGCAGCATTCACAACAATAAAGCTAGCTAACGACGGCAGGTTTGACCATCTTCTGCACAAGTCCTGGGAGGGTGGTAACGTCACAGTGTACCTAGGCCCAGAGAATTACGGAGATGGCTGGTTTGTCCCTTTCGCAAGGTTTACGAATGAAGGACTATCTGCAAACTCTGAAGTAATAGAGTTCTCACTTACCACTAAAATTGCTAACTTAGATATACCTGCGTCTACCGCCAGATCTGATACCGGATTAGAAATACCGATAGTACTTGGGGTAGTTAAGAATTTAGAGCCGGTTTTAGTAGACCCGCAAACATTAACTTACCAAGTCAGTGCAGAACCTGTAACGGATATAGTTGTCAGGGACAATGGCGTAGTTATTGGTGCCACAGTTGATTTGGCAGGGGGGAAGTTTACCCTTGACGCCTCCCCAATTGGAGAAATCACTGCGGATGTAACGGATTGGAGAGACACTGCGGAGAGCCAACTATCTTGGATCAGCAGCAACGTTGACATTGACGTTGACTTTGAAATCCTTTTCACATCAAGTTTTGTCTCTTCCCAGTGCGGGATTTTGGCCACTAACTCAGTCACTTTACTGCAGATGGCTCAAGAAATATGTGCGTCTTTTGGGGCTACCCCAACCGTAAATGCGTTAGGTTTCTTAGAAGCTAAGTTCTTAAAAGCGCCCAACCTAACTGATTATGTCAGCATCTCTAGGAGTGCAATAAAAGAAGATTCCATAGAGATTGTAGGAAGCCAAGTCCCGTATAAGCAGATAGAAGTAAGATACAGCCGATTACAAAAAACTCAGTCCGAGGCTAACTTAGCAGGTTCGCTAACTGTACAAGATAAATCAAATTTCACAGAAGCCTATAAAACTGTTGTAGTTGAAAACGATGTTCCTGATTTTCCAACGGCTACCAATAAAGTAGTCAACACGGTCTTCATGACTAGGCAGGCTGCAGAGGTTGAAGCTAACCGACTAGCTCAATTATTCAGCGTGCAGAGGTTTACCTATAAATTCTCTGCGTGTATGGGGAGTTTCTCAAAAGTTGGTATTGGGGACACTATCTCAGTAGATTTATCGTTTTCTGGCGACGGGCAAGAGTCTAAATATTTAGTTATTGGAAAGACCTATGACTTTGACAGTAATGAAGTTCAATTAGAGGTTTGGGCTTAAGATGACAAAAAACATTCGTATGCTGGCAGGCCTACTACCCTCCGAGGTGGGGATAACTGCAACTTCAGAACATACACCGGCAACAAACATGCTTGAAAATGGAGGTAGTTCTGCTTGGGAAAGTGTGTCTGGAGTTAAGACCGCCACGATAACCTTGACTCAGGACGACCTAGCAGCGGTTAACTGCGTAGTGTTAAATAAAGTAAACCTATCCCCTGCCGCTATGGTCACAGTTAAATTTTTTAGCGGTAACACTGAGGTTTTTAACACTGGCACTGTACAAGCTGCAACCTACATACCTGCTTACGAGTTTATTCCTGGGATTACCCCCTTCGGCGTGCCTTTAGAAGAAGTTACCAACTACCCCACGTTTAGGGTTTGGTTAGACACTGTGTATATTGCCAATACGGTAGAGATCACTGTATCCGATGAACTTAACGAGGACGGTTACTTATCCATAGGTAGGCTCTTTGTCGGCGAGTATTTTTCTCCGGAAGTTAACCTCGAATACGGGGTAAAAATGACCTTTGTTGATGACACAAAGTTCACTAGAACTTCGGCAGGATACTTTGCTAGACCAGGAACTATTACCAAAAGACTCACCATAGATTTAGCAACCTTAAGCACCGATGAGGTTGTCAGGTTGTTTAGCGAGTTCGCTACCAGAGGTAAGGCAAGAGACGTGTTTGTATCTTGCTTCCCTGAAGGCGGAGACATAAAAGAAGCCCTGTATAGTTTCTGCGGAGTAAGAAAATCTGATTTTAGTGGAATCCATGACTTTTACGAAAACTACACGTCACAAATTGTATTTGACGAGTGCTAATGTACATTTGTACACTTAAACAATCCTACCAACCACTGTAGCTAGTATATGCCTATATTAAAGCCAAACATCCTAAACCTTTCTAACCTAAGGATTCTTGTCAGGGATAAATTGGCATTTGTAGAGAAGATAAATAACACACAGCAGGCCTTCGAAGACTTTTCTTCAGAGGTTAATTCAATGTGTGATAGCATCGAGCAGTATGTTGTAGATGAGCTGGACAAACACCCAGCAATTTACCTCGGTGAACGAGTAACCGAACCTTCCGTTGCGGCTAACGGTAGCCCCCTTAAGTCTGGGCACGTATACACTCAGGTAGGGGGGGCTAACCAAGGATTACGGATATACAGCGAATCCTCAGGCTGGTTGAACATTCGTGAACCTGCAGGGGAACTTCTAAATAAAATAAAAACGGTTGACGGATCTGGGTCAGACCTCGATTCTGATAAGTTGGACGGGCTGCACGCTTGGCAATTTTTACGTTCCGATGTGCCGGTTTCCATCACTCAGCAGGTGTCTTATGACCACCCAGAAAGCGGGTCGGCTGCACTCGAATGGGAAGATAACTACCTACGTTATCGTTTTGGGGGTACTTCGTTACCTAAAGGTATCCGGTTAGATCATTATGATACCCCAGTAGTCGTTTTGAACCGGCTTGGAGCTTCTGAGTTCAATCAAGGGCTAAAAACGTCCGAAGTGTCCGCCAAGGCAGCGACTAATTCTGCTACAGACTATCCGGCCCTCCTGCATAACAGCGCAGGTACTCTTACCGCAGGTTTTGGAGCTTACGGGTTTTCTAACAAACTAAGCTCATCTCAAACTTCAGACTTCAAGTTCGAGGTTGGAGGGGACCTAGTTTTAAACCCTACATCCAGAGTGGTTTTTGAATCTGCGGCTCCCATCCTAGAAATTAAGGATACCGACAGCTCGGGTAACGCTGCAGGGGGCCTTCTTAGGTTCAGGAATTCAGTAGACGCAGTGTTGGGGTTTTTTGGTCTGGCATCAACTTCTAATGAGGATGTTTACCTGTATAGCAGCTCTACGTTGAGGCTGGGGGCCGGAGGTGCTACTAAAGCGTTCCTATACCCTACTGGCAATCTTGACGTTCTGGGTACGGTATCGGCTGACACCGGTATGTACGTTGCAGGTATCCGCCCCTTGGTTAATTTTAATGAAACAGATGTAGGTGCTGAATCTAGGATTATTGCGGAGTCTGGAAGACTTTATGTTCAAGGGCCAGCTAACAGCTTTATAGAGTTAACGGGTTACAATGGTGCAAACCTTCAGGATGTTAGAATACGGTCTGGAGGTGTCAGTAATGTTGTTTGGCACCAAGGAAATTTCGATCCTGATTCAAAAGCTTCTGCCTCACATAACCACAATTCTGTGTACTACAGGAAAGATGTTGGAGAGGCTAACGGACCTAGAGTATCTAATACGTCACAACGCCAGTTCATCCTCTATGATGTAGCGATGCACAGTTCCACAACCACTACCAAGAACGGTACTTTAGTTATACAGCTGGGGGTTGGCGGACAAAACACTATGTATAACGGCGAGCTGGTAATTAGCAGAAATTACCACATAGAGCCGACGCTACTGACGTTCGCTGGTTACGCAAGGGCTGATGGGTCTTGGATACACACTTCAGCCTGCACTAACCAACCAGACCTAATATCAACCGTAAGGTTCGGCAGAGACCCTGCAGGGAACCCCTGCATTTTACTATCCAACGACCCCAACCCCACAGAATCTACTTGGGAAAGCTATGTCAGTGTAAGACTTAAAAGCGTCGATCTGGGCTGGTACGGGGCAAGCGTGTACCAAAACCAAGATCCCACTAACTACACCTCAGACTGGATTCAAGATGAAACTGGTTACACCTTTGGAAGTAACCACACCCCTGAGGTTATGTGGAGAAGTTACAATGATGGGAGTGGTTCCGGCCTTGACGCAGATAAGGTAAATGGACTTCAGGCGTGGCAATTTTTGCGCTCAGACACTGCAGACGTTAAAACTTCAGGCATCCTAACGTTTAATGACGGTGTGTGGCTAGGTTTTGGAACAAACAACAAAGCTGTTCAGTACTACGATTCCAGTAGCGACAAACTGTATACCAAGTTGGGCAGCAATACTTGGACGATCACGGATTCTCTAAATGGAGACGCAACAAGGTTCACGTTCTCAAGGTGGAACGGGGAATTCACTGCAGCTGGTGACGTTAAGGCATTTTCTGACTTACGACTTAAAAAGAACATCGAAGTAATCACGGATGCCCTTGAGAAACTTAAGAGCATCCGTGGGGTAACTTATGACCGTATAGATACAAGGGCACGTCAGGCTGGGGTTATCGCTCAGGAAGTGCAAAAAGTATTGCCAGAAGTAGTCTCTTCGCAAACTGTAGACGGAGAAGAGACCCTAACGGTGGCATACGGCAATTTAGCATCACTTTTGATTGAAGCTGTAAAAGAGCTGAACGAAAAGGTAGACGCCTTAACTCGGGAGAGGGTTAAGTAATGGCGTTACCAAATAGCGGCCCTCTAACCCTTTCAGATATAGCCGCTGAATTTGGGGGATCTACACCCCACACGTTAGGGGAATACTACGGTGTGTCGCCATTGGTCCCTAGCTCAGGGACCCTCAGTATTTCGGATTTCTACGGAACCTCTGCGGAAGGTGCTTTCAGGTTTACAGATAAGCTTTTACGGGACACTACAGGTCAATCTCTGATTACTTGGTCCGCCACTACAAACGATAACCTGGTCTCTTCTGAGAAGATAAGCGATGAACTAACTTCAACTTTCGTCACGGAAGCGAGGAGAACCAGGGACGTTTTTGTAAAACTGTATGAAATTTCAGATTTTATAAAAACAGCCATGCCCAGTTTAATGACTAAGCGCCTTGTCAGTGTGCGGGTGTATGCCAGAAGCAGCTATATATGGAAGAGTGTCAATGCCCACTTCCGACTAACCAATACCGGTTATTTAACTGCGCCAAACAATCAGATCATAACACTGTTCCCTTCTGGCCAAAACACACTTACTTTCACTTCTGGCTATAACGTTTACGACGTAACCATACCAGTTGACCTTCCTATGTCTGACTTGGCTACTTCGGGAGACCCCCAAGAGTTAGGTATCTACGGCAAGCTAACTTGGGGCTTGGGCGGCTATGACTTCGACTTTGCTATTTCCGACGTGTTTATAGAATTTAACCTATCTAGTATCTGAGAGCCCTAACCTATGGAATATACCTTGCATGTAGACAAAATCGATCAAGCCTCCGATATTTTGCGGGTTCGATATGACGCTGAATCCAAAACCTCTGTTTTTAAGCAGTTCGTAACCTCTGATTTTTCGAGTGAGAATATAAAAAGACTTTCAGATACGTTTCTCCCTCAAGTCCTTCGTATCTGGAATGCGGAGGGTGAATCTCACGAACTTGAGGGGGCCAGTTTTCCGTTAACCGTGAAACCTAAAGTTAAGGACCCAATGCCAGAATTTGACCCTGCCACTGAGAAGTTGTCAGAGGAGGTAATCGAAACTGATAGTGAGATACGGACTTCTTACACCGTAGTGCCTCTGACGGACGAGGAGCTGTCTCTAAGGTTAGACGAACTTAGGGAGGTGCAAAGATCTAGGCTTAAGGTTAAACGAGATATGGTCGTATCCTCACCCATATCAGGAATCCAAGTCAGCACTGTAGTTGATAGGGAGAATATAACCGGAGTAGTAAATAACTGGGAAACTGTCCTAGGCAACCCAGAAAGTGTCCCTTGGGTAACTGCGGACAACACTGTGGCTTTAGTGACAAAGAATGAGTTACTTGAGGTGACGGAAGCCTACGTTAGGAGGAAGTCCTTTGCTTATGGCATCTACACCCAACTCTTAGAGCAATTGAGTATTTCCCAAGACCCAACCGCTGTTACTTGGCCTACAGAGTCTGAATTACTGGGAGAAAATGTGTGAAACGTACAATTGTAGCTATGTACTTAGTTAGCGCTGCACTCGTAGGTTGCGGTGCGTTACCAGAAAAGATAAATGATGTGTATGCCTCGGCGGTAAGCGCCAGAGGAGAATACTGCAGCGATAAAAACAGGGGGTTACGTGCTATCGCATATGCCACTGTTCGACGCGCTCTTGGGGAATACCCAGAGGGTGGGATTTGTACAGATCTAACGTTAGAGCAGATTTTAATTAAAGGCGGTCTACAGTAGTAATGGGTGAAAAGTCTTCGTCTAAAATAGTAAAGCGGGGACTCCTTATCACTTACGATTTAAGCGATAAGGAGGACGAATGGGTTGTGGCGTCGCCTTACCTATTCTGGAGCCACAGGTTGCAGGATTACATTGAGATACCTCGATGGTTTGTGACTGATTTGGCATCTATACCCAAAGCGTTTAGATGGTTCATATCAGTAAATGAGAGGCACCGGTTAGCCACACTCCCTCACGATTTACTTTACTGTCTGCATAAGTTTTATAGCTCTACAGTGGATCGAAAGACCGCTGACTTAATCCTCAGGGATTTTTGCGAGGTTATGAAGGTCCCGCTGTGGAAACGCCAAGTAATTTACTTTGCAGTTCGTATAGCGGGTTGGGTTAAATATAATGACAGTTCAAAGGTTATGTATGCTCCAATGTCTCACAGGAAAGCGTATAAGAAACAATTCCCAGAGCTATCGCTTAGGCTAACCACCGACTGTTACATCCCAAGCAAAAAAGCCCCACGGTAACGTGGGGCTTTTTTCTAGTGGTAAACTTTACTACCCGTTTGGGGTTTCTCAGTTTCTGTCAGAATATGCTCAATAGCCTCTACACGCTTTTCGAGGTCTAGTACGCCCTCTAAAATAACACCCAGGTTCTTGTATAAGTCTTGGTAGTTATGGTGCACCCCCATTAATAAAAAGTGGAATTTATTAATGACAGGTTCCTTTACAGAGCCTTTGTACGCCTCTTGTTCAGTCCTGCCTTTTACCCCAGGAGGGAGAATAACAACAGTGTCGTAAAAGTGTCCTGCAGCGTAACAACAGCGGCCTACGTAGTCTTCAAACCAATCTGCACACCACGTACCGTCGAAGTCATTCAAAGCGTAAGTCACTAAATCCCCGAAAGATCGGTCAGCGACGAAGCCTGTTTGTGTCACCTTACTTGGGATCTCGGAGAATTCCCTGACCATGTTCTCCAATATCTTTTCCTGCACTTTAGCCCTGACTTCAAAAGACATAGCCTTAGAGGGATCAGTTCCAAGTTCTGTATGAACTTTGCGTACAGAGGTTTCCAAGAAATAAAGCCCGTGTTTCCCTGCCAAAGCCTTCGCTAGCGTAGTTTTACCTGTTCCGTGTGCGCCAGAAAGTGCAAGTCTGATCATAACTTACAAGCCCCCCCAGTACAGTCATCGAAGTCCATAGTGGATAGTTCTTCTTTGACTTCTATAAGAGACTCAACCTGACCATATAGCTCTGAAAACCCCCGAATTGTGTTGTCGGAACTTTCAAAGATTTTCTTAATAACATACAGTTCTTCTAAGGTTAGGTTATCCATAGGGACTATCTCCGTTTAACGTAAGTTTCATAAAACGACGCACATTCTCCGTCGCAGAACAGCTTTTTAGATCCCGTTTCAAACTGCTCATCACAGGCGTGACATTTCTCTTTAGGCCGGATCTCTCTTCCTTTAGCAAGGCTGAGTCTAGCTGCCGCTACCCGAGTTTCAACCTCGGCAACCTGTAGGTCCGACGCAATGTCTAAATTATCTGCAGGTTTTTCGTTTTGTAGTCTAACTTCGGTCATGGGTATGCCCATTGTGGTGAACCTCCATAAACTGTACCTTCTTGGTCCTGATACAGTACTTCTTGATCGCGGTTCTGTAGTAGTCCAGTCCGCTTAGCTAAGGTTAGGGTCTCTTCCGGTTCTGCTATCCATACGGTAGATCCCGCTGGTTTCTTACCTGCAAAAGGCGCAACCTTAACCAAGAGTGTAAGAGTTATGTCTGGCAGGCGGGTTCCGGAGTTCCAATGTATGTCGGGGTTAACTGATAATGTCGGCATACCGTTTTGAAAGCTCTTCATAGATTGCAGGGAAGTCGTCGTCGTGGGTTTCATGAAGCTGCATTAGTATGGTGTTATCTTCAACCCCGTCCCACACTTTGGTATACCGGCCTTCCGTTACTCCATTATCAATACGGAACTGATTTAGCGTGTATTTAAGCATGTAAAGGTTAAACAGTTCGTCAAAGTCTACTTCGTATGCAATGAAAAGTTTGCAGAACGCAGGGAAAAGCAGGGAATTCTGCGAGGTGGCAAGATCAGCTAGAAAATCTGCGCAAGCGATAACAGAGTCTGGCGTTTTCGGTATATCTTCCGCTAGGGTGTTGCTTAGAACATCATAAAGCGCACTTGGCTCCCTTGAAAACTGCAGCTCTAGGGACAAGATAAAATGTAGGATGTCCACCAATTCAATCACAGCCTGTGGTCTGTTTTCCGCTGGCTTTTTGTAATGGAAGGCGTGTCCGTGGTGCTCAAGGAATTCGCCAACTTCTACCCAGATGTACCGGTGGAACGGGTGGTGCTTGCTTCTCCACTCTGGGCAATCGAACGCAGAGTTTAACTTGTCTTGTGCGTCAAGAAGCTTACTAAACTTCTTTACTTGTGTAGTTTCAATCGATTCTAATGTGAGATTTTCCATTTTGTAGCTCCAAAACTAAAAGAGGCATAAGCCTCTAGGTAAACTAAACATTATCAAACTTTTGTACAAATGTACATTTGAGCATTGCTAGTTGGGACATTAAGCCCCAACCTCAATAACCGACTGTGCGGTTATCTGCTCCAATACCCTGTGTGTTACAAGCACACACTGGCCGGACAGTCCCATTAGCATAGCCGACAACCTTTGTGCGTTAGAATCACTCATAGACTCACTGGGCTCATCTAACATTAAAAGGGGTGTACCCCCTTTAAGTGCTAAGGCTAACCCTATCCGTAGACTGACACCTACAAAGCCCTTCTGCGCACCTGACAGGTTAGCAAAGGGAGTCCACTTATTAGCCACCTCCGCCACAAACGTACCTGACTCTGAGCGACCTACCCGAGTAATTGGGTCATCCAACCCTTTAGTTGCCTGACTTAATTTACTGCTAGCAACCCCCAGAATTTGGTCCCAGACCCTCTGCATATAGGATGCGCGAGAACCGCTTAAGTACTTTTCTAAGTCTTGGTGAGACTTGATTACTGAAGACAACTCTGCAGCGTGGTTCTTTTTGGCGACCTCAGCTTCTATAGCTGCGCCTTTTACATTAATGTCTAGGCGGAGTGAGGTGTGCTTTGTACGCTCTACGTCTAGGTCATTTTTCAAGCCTTGCAACGTTTCGTTTAACTTAGAAATCTCTTGAAAGTCAGGCTTGTTAACGCTACCTATCTCCGTAAGGTCCTTGGAAATTTTTTCAATTTGAGCCCTTAGTCCAGACAAACCGACTTCTTCCGAATCTATTAGGTTTTGAAGATTGGTAATATTCTGATTGTGGTTAGAGGCTCCCGTAAGTTCATCTTTTAGCCTGACTCGGACCTCCCTAAGCCCTTCAATCTCAGAGGTTTCAATTACCGGCAACCCAGAGTACTCTTCTTTCGTTCTGACTAAGGCCCCTGCAGCTTTGTGTAAATCCTCACAGTGATTAGAAATGCTACCTAGTAAACTAAGAAGCTCTGCTTTTGCGTCACCCAAATGAGACCGTTGAGCGTTTACCTTTTGAGTAAGTCGCTGCACTTTGTCTTTCGCACTTTGTAGTTCTACCTTGTGAGATTCGGGATCAAAGTCTTCTATTGGCCTGCCACAACTGCTACAAACCTTGTTGTCTAACTCTGACGCTAAATTGCTAGACTTAACCTCTGCAGCGTTCAACTCCGCCAAAAGAGCAGTTAATGAGTTTTCAATCTCCTCGACTGCATTTTTTACCTCTGGCAGTTTCTCTTTAGCCTCAGTCTCTTTATGTGCCAGAGTCTCAAGGGTTTCTAAGCGTTTTTCAGCCTCGCAGATTGCACTGTAAAGTTCATTCCTGCGGTTGAAAGCAGCTGTTAAGTCCTCCAAGTCCTTTGTAACTTTACGGTGCCTGGACTCCAAAGACTCTAAGTCTTTTAGGGGCTGCACCCCCTGCTTTAGCGTAACTATTTTAGCTGCTAGCCCTTGTTCAGCCACTTTCAAGTTTTCAAGAGACGCCTGCCTATTCTGGACTTCGTGATAAGCTTTTAGCTTTTCTTCATACTCTGCGGTCAGCAAGTTAAGAGAATCGCTGTTTTTATTATACTGCTCGGTCAAAATAGCTAACCTACTCTCACAAAGCTTGAAGGCTTCTTTCATCTTTTCCAGATGCGCTATGTCTTCTTCGACAGGCACCCATTCAATACGAGCTAGCTCCCTCTCCATTGCAGTTTTGTTACTTCTAACTTTTACCAGCACCTGGTCTATAACCTCAGCGCCGGAGAACTCTTCCACCCGCTTCTGTAGGGCCGTAACCCCATACGTTAGGACACCTGTAGTGTCTCCTTGTTCAGAGTAGACAAACAAGGCAAAGTCTTTGGCCGTCATACCTAGTAGTTCGGTGATAAACTTTACGCAGACGGAGTTGCCAGAGGCCTTAACCACCCCTTTGGCGTCAGTTACTTTTGCGTTCCTAAGGTCTCTAGCAATTACGAGGTCTTCCCCGTCAACATGGAGACCGAGATCTATGCTAAAGTTCTTCTCCCCCCAAGTTACTAGATCTTTCTTATCTCCTGCTACAGCTGAGGTGCCGTACAGCGCTACCACAATGGCTTGCAGCACTGTACTCTTCCCCTTGGCATTTTCACCCATAACTACAGTTTGGCCAGAAGAAAAATCCACTGAGAAACTTTTGAGCTTTTTGAAGTTTTTTACTCGTAAGTGGTTAAGCTTCATGTAAAACCTCCTGTAGGTAGGTTGACCACAGTTCGTACATAGGGGAGTCTTTAAGGTCTTCACCTATCTGCTTGGATAGGTCGATAATGCTTCCAGAACTCTCTGTTGGCACCCCTCTAATATCCTCCACCGCTTGGGTCTCTACCTTACACATGACCAGGGTAGACTCACGCAACTCCCAAAGGTTAGTAACCTGCACAGCGAATTCTGGGAAATTTTCGGCAGATATTTTGCCTTGAAGCCTGATAAACTCTAACTCTTCTGGCAGACTTAGTAGTGTTTTACTTGCAACCATTTCGTCGGTTACTTCAACACACTTGTACTTTGTTCCACTGTCCCAGACTTTATACTTAGACACCTGCATGTTTGCATCTACGGACCAGATGAACTTATCCGTTTCTACGTCGCCAAAGGAGGTGGGGTATAGGCAACCTAAACTAATTAGTTTGCCGCCAAGGTGTGTCGAAAAATTATGTTCGTGGCCGTTAAATATAACCTGATAACCCACATCTAATAACGTTTGAGCCTGCGCTAAGGAAATGTTTAGGCTAGCGTCGTCAGAAGGGAAGGGAGACTCTACGTTGCAATGTAATAGAACGATCCCACCTATTGGGTTATCTAGGGCCTTCTGTATAGCTTTGTCGAAAAGCTCTTGAGTAGCGTGGTGAGGTATAGCTGTTACGTTTACCCCTGCTAACTCGCCTTGGATTATTTTAACCTCCCCTACTTTTGCAATAGCTACTGTTCCGTCACTGCCCAGTGCTTGGTCCACCACTTGCAGTGAGCTTGAAACTCCGTCTCTATTAGGTAGGTCGTGATTACCTGCCAGCACAAAATCTAATTCTCTGACAAAGTTTATACCTTCGATGATTGTAGCTTCATCGTTACTTTCAGTGTCAAATAGATCTCCTGTCAGTATTTTACCGGCATTAAGGTTATTAGCTGTATCAACCAAGGCAAAACAGTTCGCTAGTATCCGTTTTCTTAGCAGTTTTCTACTGTTAGCCGTGGTGTTGGATCTCCTGTTAACCCCTATGTGGGGGTCTGAACCTAGAACTATCATATGGTCATCTCTCTGAAGCGTGGTGTGTAACTGCAGCTATTCCGTTAAAGGCACTTCTTCTCGAAAAGGTCCGTGACCAAAGCCATCTAAAATAGCTTCGTTCTCGTTCTCTACGAATCTAAGCGCCTCCTTTTGGGTGGCAAAGGCATTGGGTAGAGTTAGGCTGCATAGCGCCCCCTGAGGGAACTCTTTGTAGTCTACGAATGTAACTGACACTTGGTACGACTCCTGCACTGACTCATGGACGTTTACAAAGAACACGAAAGTCTTGCCCTCGGTGCTTACGTAAGTCCGGTAAAAATCTTCAGTCATTAAGCGCTCTGTACTCATGTATATAAAATCTCCTTGTCTTTTAGAAAACGAGGGCAAGAAGTCCTCCTGCCCTCTTAGTACTTAAATATCTGCTCTAATTCGTAAAGCTATAGGTTGTTTCGGTACTTTTCGCTTTTTTGAAAAGCAGAAGTACTTAACTGTAAGGAACTTTCCTAAAGCGGTGTCCCCGTTAATGTAGGCCTCATGTTTTTCCAACATAGTCCCTGGGGCTGTAACCTTAAATCTTTCCCCCTCCTCTGTTTCGCAAACGTAAATAGCTACTTGGTAGACCTCGCCGTTGCTTCGTTTAGGTTTGCCTTTGATTACCTCAACAATTTTGAATTCTGCGTCTAAGTACTCCTTAAGCTTCAAAGTACTGGAAGACCTTTTGTCTGACATGTAGCCAGAATTGCCATGCCGAACAACAGCGCCTTCGTAATAAGACGACACGAAAAGCTTCCTAAGGTTTTCTGCCTCTATGTGGTTTTTTACTTTGTGGTTTCCAACCAGAATCACTGGGGAATCTGCAGGTAGCGTTTTTGTGAAGTTTTCTAACGCTTTGTAACGTTCTGAGTAAGGAGCATCCATTACTACATCGTAAACGTAGTAATTCAGCTTACTCTTATCCGCCTTTTCGTTTTTAACCAAAGAACCGATGTCGTCTAGGTCAACAGTTTGATCATGTATGTATAACTCCCCGTCAAGGTGCAGTTTGCAGCCCTGCAGGGCCTCTTCTATATGGGGTACGTTTATCTTTTTACCTCCTCGGGAGTAAAGCAATCCGTCGTACAGCGCCCTGTGCCCATCCAACTTCACCTGTACAACAGCGTTGTCCCAATCCTCAACGAGTTCAGGTTTATAAGTCTGTAACAGCATTGGTTTTGTTAAGCCCAAGGTGTTAGTGGCTTGAGACTCTGATTGACACTGCTCTAAGGTTTTTACGTAACCTCTGTCCAACTGCTTCCTTACACGACTTTCCAATTCTAATTTGGCTTGCTGTGCTGGAGTAGTTTCATTAACTCTGCCAATGTTTTTACCCGTCACAGGAGAAAAGTTAGACACCCTCTTACCCCCCAGAACCTTAGCAGTTTCTATTTTTAAGAGGGTGTCTTCACCCTCTTCCGTTATAGAAATTTCCCAAGTGCCTATTTTTCCAGTCGGGTGTTTTTTGTAAAGAATCATCTGAAATGCTCCTGCAAAGCAACGCCCAAATCGGCGTAGTCGAAAGTTTTAATGGGTGTTTCAAGTTTGCTTTTGGAGGTACTCTTCAAACAGTCGCAAACATGCCCACCCTCCCACACCTCGATTTTGTTTAGCGGTTCGCTATAAAACCAAAATGTGTAGTTCCCGCCGTTCTTTAAAATCTGGCGAGCTTCCAACAACTGCGAGGATCGGATCATCCCTGTACAATTTTTCAGACTTTTGTGTCGGCTAGAAGCTTTAACTTCTAACCATTCTGCACTTCTGCCTTCCTTCTGTACCTGAAAGTCGGAAGGCTGTTCTGCTACGAAATTTCTAGCCTGTCGGGTATCTACAAACTGGTGTATGTAAGCACCAGAAAAGTCTCTAAGTTCGCATAGTTTTTCGTAAAAAACCTTCTGAAACCAGTTACCTATTTCGTTTTCTTCTGCCACGTTATACCCCTCTTTGTATATTTGGGCAATAACCAAAATCTACTTTTGAGTTTTCAATTTAAAACACATTTGTACATTAACACAAGGCGGTTAAGTCCAAAAGTGCGACAGTTATTGAAGTGTACGTTCAAGAAGCTTTTGAAACGCTTGTTTGAACGTTAGACCAAAGTCTAATTCTATCGTAGTTGGTAGCCACCGACTGTTCTGTAACCGTTTTGATAACTTCCTCACTTGGTAGTCGTTTTAACTCTTTAACAGAGCCCCAGTCGGGGCCGATAGAAAACTCTGGGATTTGTTTAATAATGTGAGACGGAGGAGTTGCAGATTTCATGATGGTATTCATCCGATTGCAATACTCCACAACGTCGTCTTTGTGTACGAAAGAAACCACCTCATCGTATACCGGCGCAAAGAACTCAACCCGCAGTTCTTGAAGAATGTTATGCCACATACGAGTCAGTACGATTTTGAGTATATCTGCAGCTGTCCCTTGGATCTCCGCATTAGCGCACTGCCGCTCCACCCTTGAACGTGAACCGTGGTCATTTGCAAAAATGTCATCCCGAACATGCCGCTTATTTCCGTAGGCTGTCAGGGTAAATCCGTGCTTCCTAGCAAACTCCGCAGAGTTTTTCTGCCAAGCAAGTATCCCTGGGTAGGTATCGAAAGCAGAGCCCAGTAGAAATTCTGCCTCCTCCAAAGGAACTGTAAGGTTTCTTGAGATTGTTGGTGGTGTGGCACCATAGGTTAGGCCGAAGTTTACCCCTTTTGCCTTTTTACCTCGCACGGGAGCCCAAGCACTGTGGTTTTCATGGTCCTCATTCTCGTAGGCTTCTACAAAGTCCTCGTAAGAGACTTTTAAAATACCCGCTGAGGTCATGGAGTGCATGTCCTTCTCGTTATCTGGATCTATGTAGATGGCTAGAAGGTTCTCATCTTTACACTGGTTAGCTAGGATACGAATCTCTTGGCCGTTAAAGTCGATAGCGACAACAACATAATCAGGGTTAGGCGGTAAGAATATTTCCCGCATCTGCCCTTTTGATACTTGGAGTATGTTCGGGCTACCTCCTGCTGGCCGTCTAGTGACTGTGCCTGGGTTTCTTATCCCAGGGTGGATTTTTCCGTCAGTAGGTCTGATCCAGTTAGGGTAAGGTGTGTGGTACAGGCCTTTCCTTGTCATCGCCCCTTTTATTTGAAGGATGAGGTTCAGCACCTCTGCTTTCCACTTTGCTGGCCCCTCGCAGTCGTTAGCGAGCGCCATTTTTATAGCTTTATCGTCGGTCCCTGGAGAGCCTGGTAGTTTTAATTTCTGCCTAGTACTCCCTGCCTGAACTTTGGATCGTAAGCGTAACGGCAACCCTAGCTTACAGTAGAGCAACTGTTGAACCTGCGCTGGAGAGCCTAGGCTTAACTCATCCCCTATGGCTTGAGTCTTACCTTCAAAAAAACCTGCACAGTATTCAGCGAACGCATCGTATTCGCTTCCCGTTCTTCGCGTTATTTCTTTAAGAGCTGCGCCAAGAAGTTCACAGAATTCCCTCTGTTTAGGGGTAAGTTCTGGCACCTCACCCGTCTCAAAATCGACCCCAGAGACATCGTTTAACCAGCTGGATATGTAAGTCTTAGTGGCTTTTTCAAAAGGGGGCAGGTTTAACGCCGAAGTGACCACATTAAGCTGCTTAACTGTTGGTGAGAAAACGTGTGGAATTACCTCAAGTTCGTAAGGTTCGTATTTAACTGCAGCTTTCAAACCAGCAGTCCACACTTCTACCCGTTCTTTAACCTTCTTACTCACCCAAGCCGACGTGTTTTCGAACTCCGCCTTACCTGCTTCAGCCTGCTTTTTGTACTTTAACGTCTCAAGTTTTGTAACGTTATCAACCTCTTCCTTGATAAACTGCTCTACTCCAGAATAGTCCAAAGCGTCCTCATCGCTACAGTGTTCCTCAAGGATCTCTCGCAGCCTAGCCATACCCAACTCAATGGTCTCGTCGTCGGAAGCTTCAAGGTCCTTGAGCCTTTCTAAGTTGATCAGCACCCCACTTTGTAGAGCCTTACTTAGTACGTTAGGTACATACAGCTCCTCTGCTTCAACAAAATCCCTACTGCCTTCTAAACTCAATTGGATATGCAGGAGGTCAAACAGGTTCGCTGTTACAACCCCGTCATCTACACCGTAGGAGAAAACCTGTTCTGGAGTTAACTCTGCCATATTAGAAGCTCCAGCGGCTTTCAGGGTGTCAGCGTAGGATACCTGATCGTAGTTTAAGAGAGCTTTGGATAAGTATTTAAGCCCTGACCGACTATCTTCGTCTACGTAGGAAATCATAACTCCGGTGTCGTAAATACCGTCTATAACTTTCCCATAATTGGTTTCTGTCAGTGTAATTTCAAACGCACAGTTGTGCGCTACCATTGGCTTGTTTTCCCAAGCGAAAATCACTAAATCCATCAGGGTTGAGAGAGGGCAGTTAGTTTCCCCCTTATGACCCACTGTAACGTACACACTACTTTCAAAGTTCTTCCCAAAGGTAAGCACCCCTCCAGTTATCTTTTGAGATAAAACATCAACAAAAGATGAGTCGTTAGCCTTAAAGCACTGAAATTCGTTCGGGTCATAGGATTCGTAGTCAAAAACTACTGCGGGGGACTTAAGAATTTCAGACTTTATGCTACTGATAAACTCTTCACTGTAGGTGTTAGAGTCAAGCAGGTATTTGACCGGCATATAGGGTTCAAATATTCTGTACAAGTCGCCGCAATGGTAGGTATCCAATAATTTTTTAACTGCTGCGCCGTCAGCAACCCGCTTGAACCACATCGGTTTAGTGATTTTCTTGCCTTTTGGCTTCCAGCATAATTCTGGATTTATTTTTGCTAACTTCCACTGTCGTCGAAACTCGTCCCACTGCTCTACAACAAGCTGCAATGCCTTAGAACCTGTGGACTCTACAGCAGCTAATAGTGGTTGTTTGTCATTGGCATCCACCGCCAACTCTATTTCTTTGACACCATCAAAACCAAACAGGTTTACAACTTCATCCCACTTAGCAGGGCCGAAACCCCTGACCCCTTTATAATTATCTGCAGTGTCGCCTAGGAGGGCTTTACTTATGGCTATACAGTTGAATTCCCCTAGCGGGATGCCTTTATACTCGTCAAAGTCAGAGTAAGCTTCGTCTTTTAGGTGAACAATGGTGTTCTCATCAACAAGTTGCAAAAGGTCTGCATCTACGGTTCTTACGTTTTTAACCCCAGATAACCCCTTGCACAGCCACCCGATAACGTCATCCGCTTCAACGCCGTCTACGCCTACCTGAAGGATGCCTGCTCGCTTGTATAAGTTTTTAAGCATGATGTCCAAGCGATCTAACTGGACGCTTGATACTTCGCACTTTGGCTTTGAACCTTTGTCTTTATACTCAGGCAGTAACGCTGTGCGGTACACCCTTCCCATATCGTGAGCTACGATAATTTGTCTAGGGGCGGAGTCTTTTAAGATGGGTTCCAAATAACGAGTAATGAATTTTTCTAAAGCAAACTCCGCACTAGGTACATCTTTACCTAGGACCTCAGAGTACTCTGCGTCGGGATCTCCCTGTACACCGAAGTATACGTGTTTCATCACCGCTTTATGGTCAAATATGTGCCATTCTCTAGGCACCATTAACTTCTGCTTTCTTACGCTATTGGTCATGTTCTTGGTCCTTTGTGGTCAAAAGAAAGCCCCGCATTTTGCGGGGCTTTACATGTCAGTGGCCTATTAGCCTTCTAACGCTACTAAGCTAAACACCCAAGGGTAGAAGCCTTTACCTTGTGCTTTTTTAACTTTAGCGCCTACAGTTGCTTTAACTGCGAAGTTGCCTGGTCCGTAAGTCTTCATACCCCGCACCATGATACCGCCAAATCGGGTTCGGCTAGACGGAGGTACAGAGACCATAATAGTCTCATTGAGAATACCTTCGGCATCGCTGTTACCGGTCTGACCCTTAATCATAGTTGCTAGAACATCTACATAAGGTCGAACAACAGGTTGGTAGTTATCTTCACCAGAGTCTGCTGCCCACTGAGCCAGCGTAGAGGAACGGTCAGTGCCTGATGTATCCGTTAGGCCATCTTGGTCGTAGGAGTTGTAAGACTCAGCTTCTTCTGAGTCGTCCTGCTTGATGACGTAACGCGAAGTTGAAGACTCTGGAACAAACACAAATTCATTCCCCAAATTAGTGCCTTCATCCCCCATAAGCTGGAAGTACCCTTCAGCAGGGAGGATGATTGTAGGGAATGACCAAGCGTCCAATTCGATGCCTTCGAATCCGGCTTCCGCCATTGCTTGTGTAACTTTACTGACATCTAGGCCACCTGTGGTAGCAGGAGGTCGGCTTAAGGATTCTCTTTGAGTAGCAGGGACGCTTGAAGTTTCAACCTGTGCAACTGGCAGGGTTTCAACCTGTGTAACTGGCTGGGTTTCAACCTGTGCAACTGGCT
>NPIG01000164.1_pt1 | contig 73801 bp, 68 predicted proteins | sample 8637441 | NCBI WGS metagenome assembly NPIG01 (sample SAMN07420675, study PRJNA396082) | bioreactor metagenome | isolation source: sample BR6 brine-fed electro-methanogenic bioreactor BR | place: Japan: Kochi | collected 2016-06-14
GACATCAGAACGCGGACACCCTTGCCTTCCTCGCCCAGAACGTTTTCGAACGGCACCTCGCAGTCGTCGAAGATCAGCTCGGCGGTGTTCGATCCGCGCATCCCCAGCTTGTCGAAATGCGGGCTGGTGGAAAACCCCTTCATGGTCTTTTCGACGATGAAGGCGGTGATGCCCTTGGAGCCGGCTTCGGGGTCGGTCTTAGCGTAGACCACCAGCGTATCGGCGTCGGGGCCGTTGGTGATCCAGTATTTGTTGCCGTTCAGGACGTAGTAGCCGTTGCGCTTTTCGGCCTTGAGTTTCATCGACACCACGTCCGAGCCGGCGCCGGGTTCGCTCATCGCCAGCGCGCCCACATGGTCGCCCGAAATCAGTCCGGGCAGGTATTTCTGCTTCTGTTCCTCGGTGGCGTTCAACTTGATCTGGTTCACGCAGAGGTTGGAATGCGCCCCATAGGACAGCGAGACAGAGGCGCTGGCGCGGGCAATCTCCTCGACCGCGATGGTATGCGCCAGATACGACATGCCAGCGCCGCCGAACTCCTCCGGCACGGTGATGCCCAGCAGGCCCAGGTCGCCCATCTCTTTCCACAGCTCGGCGGGAAAATCGTTGCTGCGGTCGATCTCGGCCGCCATCGGCTTGACCCGTTCCTGCGCCCAGCGATGCACCACATCGCGCAGCGCATTCACATCCTCGCCCAGGTCGAATTGCATGGTTGCGTTGAACATGGCCCCTCCGGCGCGTTTATGAACACATGTTCAATTAATAGGCATAGAAGACGAGTCGCGTCAAGCACGCGCTGAACGCGGCCCGGAGCCCCATCCCGTTTGTGTTTGGATTGTCGTTTGGTGTTTAGCTTGCCGCGTTATCGGCGCAGGGGATCAGGTAGAACGCAACCTCGGTTCCTTCGCCCTCGACGCTTTGCACGCTGATCGACCCGCCATGTTCCTCGATAATGGCCTTGGCGATGGTAAGGCCCAACCCGGCGCCGCCTGAGCGACGCCTGTCCGACCCGTCCGCCTGGGTGAACGGCGTGAAGATGTGCTGCATCGCCTGTTCCGGGATGCCAATCCCCCGGTCGGTGACCGTCACGGCCACCCGTGCCCCGTCGCGAAACGCCCGGACGGTGACCTGCCCCCCGTCGTGAGAAAACTTGATCGCATTGGACAGCAGCGTCGAGAGAACCTTGACCAGGCCGAGTTCGTCCCCCTTGACGTGGACGGACTCCGCAGGGGGCTGATGCACAATGCTGATCCGTTTTTCCGGCTTGTACTCGGCAATGTCCTGAACCGCGTAGGCGATCAGATCACAGATATCCACCGGCTCCAGGCTGGACACGATGCGGCCGGTCGCGATCCGCTCCATATCCAGAAGATCCTCGATCAGACGCTCCAGCCGCGCGGTATTCTTCATGCCCATGCTGGCAAGCTGGCCGGCATTGACGGTGCTGTTTCCCGATTGCCCCGCGTTGATCAAGCCAAAGGCCCCCTTGATCGCGGTCAGCGGCGTGCGCAATTCGTGGCTGATGTTGGCCATGAACTGCTGCTTGGCCATCTCGGCCTCTTTCCGCTGGCTGATGTTGCGGACATGCGCCAGGAAACGCGGGTTTTCATCCCTTGGACGAATAAGCTGGATCGTGACCTCGGCCGGGGTCGTCCTGCCATCGGGCCGCTGTTGTTCGGCCTCGAATGTCGTCCACCTGCGCTTGCCCGCCGCGAGCGGCGCCAAAAGAGTTCGAAACTCGGCCTCGGAGATCCCGTGCAACAACTTGAACGGCGACAGGTTGGCCAGCGCAGTGCCCAACGCGCGCAGCCGGATGCGGGCGCTGCGGTTGGTGTAGAACACCTCGAGACTGTCGGGCCAGAACAGGTAAATCTCGTCCTTGATCAGATCGAAGGACAATTGCCTTTGCAACTGGGCCTCTGCCGATTTCACCTCGGTGATATCGGTATGGATCGACAGGAATTTCTCGGGCTTTCCCTTCGGGTTGAAGAACGGAACGATCGTCGCCTTGACCCAATAAGGATCGCCATTCTTGCGGCTGTTCTTGATCTCGCCGGTCCAGGTGTTGCCGTCGTTAATCGTATCCCAAAGCCGTTGATAAAAGGCACGCGAATGCTCGCCCGATTTCAACATCTTGTGGGTTTGGCCAATCAACTCCTCCTTGGAGTAGCCGCTGATTTCGGCAAAGCGATCATTTACGTAAAGGATCTTTCCCTGCGCATCGGAAACGGCCAACAATGCGTGCTGATCCAGCGCATAGGCCAGAAAGCTCTCGCCCGCGCCGGTGCCGGACGCCCGCCGTACCACCGTCGGGAATAGCGCCCCCAAGTCCGGGTGAACCGTGCCGCCTGCCATCAACCTTCTCCTCAAAGCCTCCTCAAGCATTGCCGAAGACCTTATTTTTTCTGCGCTTTTCCGCGCGCTTGCCAACTATAAGTTGCCAGAAGCACAGTAAGTCAACCTTTAATTGATCCTTGAAATATTTCTCAGTCGCTTTTCGCCGGAACGCAGGCAAAAAATGACCTGCGTGAACGGAGAACGACACTCGGGACCAAACAAAAGGGGAAAAACGACTATGCCTGCCTCTAGCGGCTTTGCACAACGCATTGGTGCCACGCAAAGCCGTTCGAAATCAAGTGCGACAGCTCAGGAATTCGCCGTTTTCTGGAACACCGCCCCAACCTCGGAGCGGATAATACGCGCAATCAAGGCGCAATCCGACAATGAAAAGGTCAGCGGAACACGCATATCAAGCAGCCCGGCCAGAACCCGGTCGGTCGCCGGCATCGGCGATGTCGGCGCGTACCGCCAGCTGTCGTAGCGTGAGGTAAACCCATGCGGCTCGGGCGCGCCGAACCATTTCAACTCGACCCCCCGCTCGGCACACCGCCGCAGCACCGCCTGAACCTTGTCGCCTGCCCAATCTTGCAGCAGAAACTGAAAGGAGGAACCGACATAGACCTCTGCCTCCGGCCGGTCGATCACGGTCAGGCCCGGCACCCCCCGCAGCCCCTCTTCCAGCACTTCGTAACGCTGGTTCCAGCGCGCCACCTGCTGGTCAAGGTCCCGCAATTGCGGGCGCAGGATGGCGGCGCGCAAGTTGTCCATTCGGCCCGATATGTTGGGGGTGTCGTACTTGACGCGCTCGAACACCTCCGGCCCCGGCGCCGCCAGGTGGCGCTCATAGAGCATGTAGGAGCCGGACAGGATCACCGCGCGCGCCGCGATGTCCTCGTCATCGGTTACCAGCAGCCCGCCCTCGCCCGAGTTCACGTGCTTGTAGGTCTGGCAGGAATAGCAGCCCACCGCGCCGTACCGCCCGGAGGGCACACCGTTCCAGGCCGCGCCCATCGTGTGCGCGCAATCCTCGATCACGGTGACACCGGCGGCGTCACAGATTTCCATCAGCCGGTCCATGTCGCAGATATGCCCGCGCATATGGCTGAGCAGCAGGACACGCGCCTGCCCGGCCTTGGCAGCCAGGTCGTTCAGGTCGATGGTCAGATCCCCGGTCACGCCGACAAAGACCGGCCGCGCGCCAAGCGACGCGATCGCGCCGGGCACCGGCGCCAGGGTGAAAGCATTCGACAGAACCGGGTCGCCCGGCTTCACCCCCACCGCGCGCAGCGCAGTCGACAGCGCATAGCCGCCGGATGTCACCGCCAGGCAGTATTTCGCGCCCATCTGTGCGGCAAACTCCTGCTCCAGCAGCGCGGCTTCGCCCAGTTCCCCAGGTGCCAGGTTGTAGCGGTGCAGCCGGCCGTGGCGCAGCACGGTCAAGGCGGCCTCGATCCCCTCGTCGGGGATCGGTTCCTGCTGGGTGAAGCTGCCGGTGAACATCTCGGTCATGCGGCGTTTGTGCGGCGCGGATCGGGAACGGTCAAGAGCAGGGGCGGAGATTTCGCAAAGGTAAAATCGAGCGAGACGGGCGACGCAAAACCCCCAACCGCCCGTCCGGACCCATCCGACGACACGGGTCGAAGGGCGGCAGGTCGGGCCCGAACGCGCAGAACCATGTCGCAAACGGGACAGCGCCGCCTGCCCCGCGCCCACAGGCTGACGGGATGACACCGCAAGATCTTATCCATGGGCTGCAGTGGTCCGATCTGCCGAAACAGGTACAGGCGCGCGCCGGGCTGGCGCTTCTGGACCTGATCGGTATCGCCGCCGGGGGCCACGGCACCCGGCTCAGCGCCATCATCCGCGAACACGCGGCCGAGGATTTTGGCGGCACCGCGCCGATGCTGTTCGACCATCGCACCGCCGGTCTGCCGGGCGTCGCCCTGGCCGCGGGGATGACGATCGACGCGCTTGACGGGCACGATGGCTACAACCCGGCCAAGGGGCATATCGGCTGCCCGCTGTTCGCGGCGGCCCTGGCCCTGGGCCATCACCGCGTCGTCACCGGGGCCGAATTCCTGTCGGCCATGGTCATGGGCTATGAGTTCGGCGGCCGCGCCGCCGAGGCACAGCACGGCACGGTCCCCGATTATCACACATCCGGAAGCTGGGGGGCGGTGACCGCGGCGGCGGCGGGCGCGCGCCTGCTTGGCCTGGACCGCGAGACCACCCGCCACGCCCTGGGCATCGCCGAGTACCACGGGCCCCGCAGCCAGATGATGCGCTGCATCGACCACCCCACGATGGTCAAGGACGGCTCGGGCTGGGGCGCGATGGCCGGCGTATCCGCTGTGCTGATGGCGGCGCGCGGCTTTACCGGGGCACCGGCCATCACGGTCGAGCACGCGCCGGACTACTGGTGCGACCTCGGCACCCGCTGGGTGATCCTGGAGCAGTATTTCAAACCCTACCCGGTCTGCCGCTGGGCCCATGCGCCGGTCGAGGGGGTGCTGGCGCTGCGCCGCACCCATGACCTCAACCCGGAGCAGGTCGAACGGATCGAGATCGAAACCTTCCACGAATCCGTGCGCCTGGCGATGAAGGTGCCGAAGCAGTCGGACGAGGCGCAATATTCCACCTCCTACCCCGCCGCGCTGGCGATGGTGCATGGCGCGATCCGCCCCGAACACCTGGCCGACGATGCCTTGGACGACCCCGAGGTCCTGCGCCTGTCGCAAACGATGGTTCTGCGGGAAAGCGAATTTGCCAATGCCGAGTTTCCCGCCCGGCGCTTTGCCCGGGTCACGCTGGTGCTGAAGGACGGGCGACGGCTGCAAGGCGACTGGATCACGCCGCGCTGGGATCATACCGATCCCCCGACCGACGCGGAGCTGCGCGCGAAATATCACGATCTGGCCGACCCGGTGCTGGGCCGTGTCCGCGCCGATGCCATCGAAGACGCGCTGTCAAATCTGGAGCGAACCGGCCTGACGCCGCTGACCGATCAGCTGTTCGCGCCGATCAGCTGAACCACCAGCCCCGGCAGATCCTCGTAGCGTTCTAGCAGCGCCTCGGGCTGCAGCGCCGCCATGTCCGCGCCCGACGGTCCGAAAGTGACCAGGACCGAGGGCACGCCCGCCGCCCTGGCGGTGTTGCGGTCGGTGTCGGAATCCCCCACCAGCAGCGTCCGCGCCGGATCGCCGCCCGCGCGCCGCGCCGCCTCGCGCAGGGGTTCGGGATCGGGCTTGCGCACCGGCAGCGTATCGGCGCCGACCAGCGACGCAAAGGCATCGCGCACGCCCAACCGGTCCAGCAGCAGATCGGCCAGCGCCTCGGGCTTGTTGGTGCAGACCCCCACGCCGTAGCCCGACGCGGCGAGCTCTTCCACCGCCGCCATCGCGCCGGGATAGAGCACGGTGTGACGGTCGATCTCCTCGGCATAGGCCTCCAGCAGCACCGGATAATAGGCCTCGACCACCTCCGGACCATAGCGCCCCAGCCGCTCCAGCCCCACCGTCAACATCCGCTTGCCGCCGCGCAGGGCGACGCCCTGATCAGCCCCCGGATCCAGCACATCGCCGGCGCCCATCTGCCGGAAACAGGCATTCGCCGCCGCGATCAGATCGCCCGAGGTATCGGCCAGGGTGCCATCCAGATCGAAGATCACACTGCGCATCGTCCCGCCCCTTTCGGCATGTTTCCGCCCGTCCGTGTTGCAGCCCGCAACCTTGTTTGATCGCGCTAACGGTTGCGCCGCTGCCCGCAGCGGATAAAACGGGCCGGAGCAAAAGACAAAGAGAAAACGCAATGCGCATTGCCCTTGTCATCCTGGCGGCCGGAAAAGGCACGCGGATGAACTCTGACCTGCCCAAGGTCCTGCACCCCATCGGCCAGGCGCCGATGCTGGCCCACGCCATGCAAAGCGGCGCCGCGCTGGACCCCGCGCACACGGTGATCGTCGCCGGCCACGGCGCCGATCAGGTCGCCCGCGCCGCACAGCAGATCGACGACACCGCCCAAGTGGTGATCCAGGAGGAGCAGCTGGGCACCGCCCACGCGGTCGAGCAGGCGCGCCCGGCGCTGCAGGGGTTCGGCGGCGATGTCGTGGTCCTTTACGGCGATACCCCCTTCGTGCGCGCCGAAACGCTGGAACGGATGGTCGAGGCGCGCAAGGCGCATGACCTGGTGATCCTGGGCTTTCACGCCGCCGACCCGGCCCGTTACGGCCGGCTGGTGATGGCCGGCGACCGGCTGGAGCGGATCGTGGAGTTCAAGGACGCCACGGATGAAGAGCGCGCGATAACCTTTTGCAACAGCGGCCTTTTGGCAGGGAACTCCGAGCTTTTGCTCGACCTGATCGCACAGGTCGGCAACGACAACGCCTCGGGCGAATATTACCTGACCGACGTGGTCGCCCTGGCCCGCGCGCGGGGCCTTTCGGTCACCGCCATCGCCTGCGACGAGGCCGAGACGCTGGGCGTCAATTCCCGTGCCGACCTGGCCGCGGCCGAGGCCGTGTTCCAGGCCCGCGCCCGCGCCGAGCTGCTCGAAACCGGGATCACGATGACCGCGCCGGACACCGTGCACCTGGCCTTTGACACGGTGATCGGCCGCGACACGGTGATCGAGCCCAACGTGGTCTTCGGCCCCGGCGTCACGGTGGAATCCGGCGCCACGATCCGCGCCTTTTCCCATCTTGAGGGCTGCCACGTCAGCCGCGGCGCGGTGGTCGGCCCCTATGCCCGGCTGCGGCCCGGCGCCGAGCTGGCCGAGGACACCCGCATCGGCAATTTCGTCGAAATTAAGAACGCGCAGATCGACCAGGGCGCCAAGGTGAACCACCTGAGCTATATCGGCGACGCCCGCGTCGGCGCGGCCAGCAATATCGGCGCCGGGACCATCACCTGCAACTATGACGGCGTGATGAAACATCACACCGAGATCGGCCAGGGCGCCTTCATCGGCTCGAACACCATGCTGGTGGCTCCGGTCACGGTGGGCGACGGCGCGATGACCGCCAGCGGGTCGGTCATCACCCGCGATGTCGAGCCCGAGGCCCTGGCGGTCGCGCGCGCCAAGCAGGAGAACAAGCCGGGGCACGCCCGAAAACTGTTCGAGATGCTGAAGGCCCGAAAGGAAAAACGATCCGGGGGGAACGGCTGATGTGCGGAATTGTCGGGGTTCTTGGCGAACATGAGGTGGCGCCGATCCTGGTCGAGGCGCTGAAGCGGCTGGAATATCGCGGCTATGACAGCGCCGGCATCGCCACCGTGAACAACGGCACGCTCGACCGCCGCCGGGCGGTGGGCAAGCTGGTCAATCTCAGCGATCTTCTGGTGCATCAGCCGCTGGCGGGCAAATCCGGTATCGGCCACACCCGCTGGGCCACCCACGGGGCGCCGACGGTGAACAACGCCCACCCGCACCGGGCCGGCGCGGTCGCCGTGGTGCATAACGGCATCATCGAGAATTTCCGCGAGCTGCGCGCCGAACTGGCCGAGGACGGCATCAGTTTCGAGACCGAGACCGATACCGAAACCGTGGCCCTGATGACCGAACGCTACCTGCGCGCGGGCGAAACCCCGGTTCAGGCCGCCCTGAAAACGATCGGCCGGCTGAAGGGCGCCTTTGCCCTGGCCTTTCTGTTCGACGGCGAAGAGGACCTGATCGTCGCCGCGCGCAAGGGCTCTCCGCTGGCCATCGGCCACGGCAATGGCGAAATGTATGTCGGCTCGGACGCCATCGCGCTGGCGCCGCTGACCGACCGCATCACCTATCTCGAAGAGGGCGATCGCGCCATCGTCACCCGCACCTCGCTGGAGATCCGCGACGCCACCGGCGCGCTGGCCAACCGCCCGGTCAAGACGATCCGGGTCGACAACACCCGCGTCGACAAGGCCGGGCACAAGCATTTCATGGCCAAGGAAATCGCCGAGCAACCCGCCGTCGTCGGCGAGGCGATCCGCCACTACCTGCCCGCCGACGAGGATGCGGTGCGCCTGCCCGGCAAGGGGCTGGACTTCAGCAAGGTGCAGCGGCTCACGCTGGTCGCCTGCGGCACCGCCTATTACGCCTGCCTGACCGCTAAATACTGGTTCGAGCAGCTCGCGCGCATCCCGGTCGAGGTCGATGTCGCCAGCGAATTCCGCTACCGCGAACCGCCGCTGCCGCAGGGCACCGTCGCCCTCTTCGTCAGCCAGTCCGGCGAGACCGCCGATACCCTGGCCGCGCTGCGCTATTGCCAGGGCAAGGCCGATCACATCGTGTCGGTGATCAATGTCCCCGAAAGCTCGATCGCGCGGGAGAGCGACCTGGCGCTGCCGATCCATGCCGGCGTCGAGATTGGCGTCGCCTCGACCAAGGCGTTCACCTGCCAGCTGACCGTGCTGCTGATCCTGGCACTGAAGGCGGCCGCCGACCGCGGTGAAAAGACCCCTGACGCGCTGGCCGATCACATCGCGGCGCTGCGGGGCCTGCCGCAGTTGATCAACGCCGCGCTGGACCGCAACGACACCATCCGCGCCGCCGCCCAGCAGTTGAGCGCCGCGCGCGACGTGCTGTTCCTGGGGCGGGGCCTGATGTTCCCCCTTGCGTTGGAAGGCGCCCTGAAGCTCAAGGAAATCAGCTATATACACGCCGAAGCTTATGCTTCTGGAGAACTGAAGCATGGCCCCATCGCGTTGATCGATTCGAAAATGCCGGTGGTGGTCCTGGCGCCGATGGACCCGCTGTTCGACAAGACCGTGTCGAACATGCAGGAGGTCATGGCGCGCGAGGGCAAGGTCATGCTGATCTCCGACGCGGACGGTCTAACCGAGGCACGCGACGGTGTCTGGCTGTCGGTGGGCATGCCCGATGTGCACGCGGCGCTGGCCCCGATCCTCTACGCGGTGCCGGCGCAGTTGCTGGCGTATCACACCGCCGTGGCAAAGGGCACCGATGTGGACCAGCCGCGCAACCTGGCCAAGTCGGTGACCGTCGAATAAGCGTTTTTTACAAGGGGAAAGACATGGCCAAGCAGTTCGACAAGATCGAGGAGAGCCACCGCCGCTTCATCGAGGCGCAACATATCTTTTTCGTCGGCACCGCCGCGCCCGAGGGACACGTCAATGTCTCGCCCAAGGGGATGGACAGCCTGCGTGTGCTGGGCCCCAACCGTATCCTCTGGCGCAACCTGACCGGCAGCGGCAACGAAACCGCCGGTCACCTGAAGCAGATCAACCGCATGACGCTGATGTGGTGCAGTTTCGAAAGACGCCCGCTGATCCTGCGCGCCTATGGCACCGCCCGCACCCTGCATCCGCGCGATCCGGAGTTCGCCGAGCTGAATGCAGGCTTTCCCGAAATCCTCGGCCCGCGCCAGATCTATGATATGACCGTCCAGATGACGCAAACCTCCTGCGGGTATGCCGTGCCGTTCCTGGATTATAGCGGCGAGCGCGATGTGCTGGAGAAATGGGCCGTGGACAAGGGGCCGGAGGGGATCGAAACCTATTGGCAGGAGCACAACCGGGAAACCCTGGACGGCCTGCCCACGGGCATTCTCGCCGAGCAGGATCCGGCCTGATCCGTACGGTTTTCAGCCCCGAATGTACAAAACGTCGCCATGCCGGGGCACCTGCACCGGCAGGTGCGATCCCAGGCGGAAACCCATCGCGCGCATGTGCGCGTCGACATCGGGAAACAGCGCGCCGCCGTCATAAAGCGGCACGCGGCTGATCTCGCACTGGCAGAGCGCAAAGGATTTCAGTTCCTCGCCGACGCCTTTCAGCACCTCCAGTTCGTGGCCCTGGACATCGACCACAAGCAGCGCCCGTCGCGCCGCCGCCACATCCAGCCCGTGCCGGGCCAGGATCTCCGGCAGGGGGCGCGGCGGCAAATCGATGACCTCGCCGCTTTCATGGACGTGCGGAAAGCGGTCGCGCAGCGCGTCGGTCGCGGCATAGACCGAGGAGGACCCGCCATTGCCGTTGAACCGGTGAAAGCGCAGCGGCGCACCGCCGGCGGCGGAGACCAGCGCGTTTTCGCACAGATGCCGCGTCGGCCCCGGGCGCGCGGACAGGGTCTCGGTCAGGGTTTCAAAGGTGTCCGGGTCGGCCTCGATCCACAGCAAGGTCTCGGCGCCGAGGGTCTCGTAGAACGCCGCCTCCTGGCCGAAATGCGCGCCCACATGCACGATCAGGTCGATCGGCGCGTGCCCCTGCAGCAACAGCCGCAGGTTGGAGGCGCTGAGATACCTCAGCCAGCTTTCGGCGACCAAGCGTTTTGCCGCCCGCTCAACAGGTCCCATCACGTGCCTTGCCCCTCCCTGCCCGTTCGGTCCCTGAATACCATCCCTCTTGTGCCGGAGGAAGCGGCACCTATGCTGCCGCGAAAAAAGGATACGCCATGCTTGCCCCCTATCTCGACCAGATCAAGGCCCATGCCGATGCCGAACGGGCGGCGGGCATGGCCGCCTATCACAAGGTGGCGCGCGCCTATCTCGGCGTGCCCAACCCGGTGCTCAACGACCTGGCGCGCGACTGGCGGCAGAGGCTGAGCGTCGAGGAGCGCGTGGCGCTGGCCGACGCGCTTTGGCGCACCGATATTCACGAGGCCCGCATCGCCGCAGCCAAGCTGCTGACCCAGGCCCGTATCCGGCCCGATGACGCGGTGTGGGACCTAATCAAAAGCTGGCTGCCCGATTTCGACGCCTGGGCGATTGCCGATCACGCCTGCATGGCGGCGCAGAAACGGCTGGTGGCCGCGCCCGCGCGCCTGGACGAGGTCGAGGCCTGGACCCGTTCCGAGCACATGTGGACCCGGCGCGCGGCGCTGGTCGCCACCCTGCCCTGGACCAAGCAGAACCACCCGAGACCCGAGGAGCTGGCACAGCGCGACCGCATCCTGACCTGGGCCGCGGGCTATGTGCCCGACCGCAACTGGTTCATCCAGAAGGCCGTGGCCTGGTGGCTGCGCGACCTGGGCAAGCATGACCCCGACCGCGTGCGCGCCTTCCTGGCCGAACACGGGGCCGCGATGATACCCTTTGCCCGCAAAGAGGCGGGAAAGTACCTGGATCGCGGCGTGGCGGATCAGCCGCCGGCGTAAACCTCGACCTCGATCAACTCGGTCAGCGGCGCACCCAGCGCGCGGAACGCTTCCAGCGACAGCCGGCTGCCAGCCGTGGCCGCGCCGCCCGCCGGGATCAGCATCACCGCCACCCAGCGCCCCTTGGTCGGCCAGACCACGCGCCCCTTGCCGCCGGCGGAAACCAGCGGCGTTTCCAGCCACAGCCCGGTGCGTCCCGGATCGCCCAGCCCGGCCACGGTGCGGCCCAGCCGGCCGTCGGCGGCAGGTTTCACGGCGGGAACCGGCGGTTCGTCCGGCAGGGCATCCGCCGGGGGGGCCGTCACGGGTGCGTCGGCGGGGGGCGCCGCCCGCGTCCTGGTCTTGTTCACCATCCCGAGGGTGGCAAGGGCGCTGAAATCGTCAAGGCCGCCGCGCACGGTCTCGGACATGGTGTCGGCGACGGTGTTGACCTGCGTGCAGCCCGTCGTCAGGGCGAGGGAAAGGATCACCGCATATCTCATGGCCGCGACCTTATCCCCGCGCTGACGGGCGTGCCAGAGCCAATCCCCGCCAATCCCTCTTGTCCCGGGGCCGGGCGCGCTTTACCTATGCTGACATGAGCGCTCCGTTGATCGATCCGTTTGCCCGCGCAATCACCTATCTGCGCGTTTCCGTCACCGACCGGTGTGATTTCCGCTGTGTCTATTGCATGTCGGAAAACATGACCTTTCTGCCCAAGAAAGAGCTGCTGACGCTGGAGGAGCTGGACCGCATGTGCTCCACCTTCATCCGGCTGGGGGTGGAAAAGCTGCGCATCACCGGCGGCGAACCGCTGGTGCGGCGCGATATCATGACCTTTTTCCGCTCGATGACCCGGCATCTGGATTCGGGCGCGCTGAAAGAGCTGACGCTGACCACCAACGGCTCGCAGCTGGAACGCTTCGCACAGGATCTCTACGATGCCGGGGTGCGCCGCGTGAACATCTCGCTCGACACGCTGGACGAGGACAAGTTCGCCGCCGTGACCCGCTGGGGTCGCCTGCCACAGGTGCTGCGCGGCATCGACGCGGCGCAGAAGGCCGGGCTCAGGGTCAAGATCAACGCGGTCGCGCTGAAGGGCTTCAACGAGGACGAGCTGCCGCGCATCACCGAATGGTGCGCCGAGCGCGACATGGACCTGACCTGGATCGAGGTCATGCCGATGGGCGACCTGGGCAACGAGGACCGGCTGGACCAATATTGGTCGCTGAAGGACGTGCGCGCGCGCTATGCCGAGCATTACACCGTCACCGACCTGGCCGAACGCACCGGCGGCCCGGCGCGCTATGCGCGGCTGGAGGAGACCGGGCAGAAGATCGGCTTCATCACGCCGCTCAGCCACAATTTCTGCGAAAGCTGCAACCGCGTGCGGCTGACCTGCACGGGCGAGCTTTACATGTGCCTGGGCCAGGAGGACATGGCCGATCTGCGCGCGCCTCTGCGCGACCATCCCGACAGCGAGGAACCGCTGGAACAGGCGATCCGCGCCGCGATCTCGCTGAAGCCCAAGGGGCATGATTTCGACTATTCCCGCCAGCGCGCCGATGGGCAGATGTCCCGCCACATGAGCCACACGGGCGGCTGAATGTCCGGCCCGGGCGGCACGCCAACGCCGCTATTCCGCCTGTACCGCGCGCTGACGCCGCTGCTGCTGCCGCTGGCCTGGCGGTCGGTCCGCCGGAAGCTGCGCGCGCAGGGGGTGCCCGACGCACGCGCGCGCGAGCGGTTGGGCCACGCCACCCTGCCCCGCCCCGACGGCCGCCTGCTGTGGTTCCATGCCGCCAGCGTCGGCGAAAGCCTGTCGGTCCTGAGCCTGATCGAAACCCTTGGACAGTACCTGCCGGGGGCCGAGTTCCTGATCACCTCCGGCACCGCCACCTCGGCGGAACTGATCGAAAAGCGGATGCCGCCGCGCAGCCGTCACCAGTTCGCGCCGCTGGACGCACCGGGGCCGGTGCGGCGCTTCCTTGCCCATTGGCGGCCCGATGCGGCGCTCTTCGTGGAAAGCGAGCTGTGGCCCTTGATGATCGTCGAATGCGGGGACCGGGGCGTGCCGCTGGCGCTTCTCAATGCGCGGCTGTCCGAGAAATCGGTGGCCGGGTGGCGGAAATGGCCCGACACCGCGCGCTTCATCCTCTCTCACTTCGCGCTGCTGATGGCGCAGAGCCGGCAGACCGCCGGGGACCTGATCGCCATGGGCGCGCCGGCAGAACGGGTGGAGGTGGGCGTGAACCTCAAGAGCACCTCGGCACCGCCTCCGGTGGATGCGGCGACGCTGGCGGAAATGCGGGCGGCCATCGGGACACGGCGGCTCTGGCTGGCCTCCTCGACCCATGCGGGCGAGGAAGAGGTGGTGCTGGCCGCCTATCGCCGTTTGCAGGCCCGGTATCCCGATCTGCTGCTGATCCTCGCCCCGCGCCACCCGGAGCGCGGCACCGAGGTCGCCGGTCTGATCGCGGACGCCGGGCTGCGCGCGGCACGCCGCAGCGCGGGANNCCCGCAGCGCCGGCGCGGCGCTGACGCCCGGTACCCAGGTCTATCTCGCCGATACGCTGGGGGAGACCGGAACCTGGTACAGCCTCGCCCCGTTTGCCTTTCTCGGCGCCTCGCTGGTGGCAAAGGGCGGGCATAACCCGATCGAACCGGCGCAGTTCGGGGTGCCGCTGATCGCCGGCCCGCATCTGGACAATGCCCGCGCGGCCTATGCCGCCCTGCGCGCCGGCGGCGGGCTGATACCGGTCACGGATGCCGCCACACTGGCGGCGGCGGTGGCCGACTGGCTCGATCATCCCGAACGGCTGAAGGCGGCGCAGAACGGGGCGCGCAGCCTGTCGCGGCGGCAGGACGATGCGCTGGCGGCGGTGGTCCACCGCCTGTGTGCCGCGTTGGCGCTGGAGCCGGGCGATGCCTGAGCTGTTCGTCACCAATTTCAACCGCAATTTCACCGGGGTCTCGGCCACCGCGGCCAATGTGGTGCGGCAACAGGTGAAGACCCACGACCTGGCGCTGGTCGGCCAACCGCTGCCCGGCTGTCCCGATCCGATCCCGCTGGCGCAGGCGCGCGCGCTGTCGCGCACCCCGCCCCCCGGTCGCCCCTTCGCGATCTGGCATGTGCGCCGCAACACCGAGATGCGCGCGGCGCTTTGGGCGCGCGACGTGCTGCGGCTGCCCATTCGCATCGTCTTCACCTCGGCCGCGCAGCGGCGGCACTCGGCCTTTCCACGCTGGCTGATCTCCCGCATGGACGCGGTGGTGGCCACAACCGAGGCCGCGGCGGGCTTCGTGCCGCATGTGCGCGCAGTGGTGCCGCACGGGGTGGACACCGGCCTCTTCACCCCCGCCGGGGACAGGGCCGCCGCCTGGGCGGCGCTGGGGCATGGCGGCGCGATGGGGATCGCAACCGTGGGCCGGATCCGCCCCGAGAAGGGCACCGATCTTTTTGTCGAGGCGATGCTGCGGCTGCTGCCCGGCCTGCCCGGCGCGGTGGCGCTGGTGGTGGGGCGCGCGGCGCGCGAGCATCAGGCGTTCCTGGAAGAGCTGAAGACGCGGATCGCCGCCGCCGGCCTGTCCGGGCGCATCCTGTTCCCGGGCGAGGTCGCCGCCGCCGAGCTGCCCGCGCTGATGCGCGCGCTGTCGCTGGTGGTGCAGCTGCCGCGCTACGAAGGCTACGGCATGGTGCCGCTGGAGGGGATGGCCAGCGGCGTGCCCTTCGTCGCAAGCGAGGCCGGTTATTACCGCGCCTTTTCCGCCCAGGGGCGCGCCGGCGTGATGGTGGCGCAGGAGGCAGCCGAAGACGCGGCCGAGGCGGCGCGTGCGATCCTATCCGATCCGGCCCGCCATGCGGCAATGGCCGCCGCCGCGCGCGACATCGCCGAGGAAAGCTTCAGCGCCCGCGCCGAGGCGGAAGGCATCGAAGCGGTCTATCAGGCGCTCTGGGCCGAAGGCTGATCCCCGTTGAAACCGCGACGGGGGGCGCTGCCCCCGTCGCGGCACGGCCGCGACTCCCCCGGAGTATTTTTCACGAGAAGAAGCGCCGTGCCGGCAGCTCATCCCCGCCCCATCCCGGATCGCGGGGAAAGCGGCCTGGCCCCTTCTTCTCGTCGCCCAATACTCCGGGGGGAGGCCGCAGGCCGGGGGGCAGAGCCCCCCGTCCCGGGTGACGTGTCAGGCCGCCGGCATCCGGGTTTCGACGATCTCCGCCCACCAGGAGCAGCCGGCCGGGATCGCCTCGTCGTTGAAGTTGTATTCCGGGTGGTGGACCATCGCGGTGTCGCCATTGCCGACCAGGATATAGGCGCCCGGGCGTTCCTCCAGCATGAAGGCGAAATCCTCGCCGCCCATCACCAGCGGCGCGTCGTTGCACTGTCCCGAGACCTTGCGCGCCACCTCGGCGGCGAACTCGGTCTGTTCCTCGGAATTGACCATCACCGGGTAGCCGCGGTGATACTCGACCGAGGCGGTGCCGCCGAAGGTGGCGGCGATGCCGGTGCAGATCTCCTTGATGCGGGTCTCGGCCAGGTCGCGCATCGCGTGGCTCATGGTGCGCACGGTGCCCTTCAGGTGCACCTTCTGCGGGATCACGTTGAAGGCGTTGGACGAGGTTTCGAACGAGGTGACCGAGACCACCACCTGGTCGACCGGATCGGCGTTGCGGCTGGCGATGGTCTGCAGCGCCATCACCGCCTGGGCCGCCATCACCGTGGTGTCGACGGTTTCCTGCGGCTTGGCGGCATGGCCGCCCTTGCCCTCGAGCTCGATATCGAACTGGTCGGTGGCGGCGAAGAAGGCGCCGGAGCGGATCGCGAAGCTGCCCACCGGCTGGCCCGGCCAGTTGTGCATGCCATAGACCTCCTGGATGCCCCAACGCTCCATCATGCCGTCGTCGCACATCTCCTTGCCACCGCCGCCGCCTTCCTCGGCGGGCTGGAAGATCACCACCACGGTGCCGTCGAAATTGCGGGTCTCGGCCAGGTATTTCGCCGCGCCCAGCAGCATNNGTCATGGCCGCAGGCGTGCATCGCGCCGGGCGTCTTGGAGGCATAGCCGAGGCCCGTCGCCTCCATGATCGGCAGCGCGTCCATGTCGGCGCGCAACCCGATCACCTTGCCCGAGCCGGTCGCCTTGCCCTTGATGACGCCGACGACGCCGGTGCGGCCGATGCCGGTTACCACCTCGTCACAGCCGAACGCCTTCAGCTTCTCCTCGACCACGGCGCTGGTGCGGTGGGTCTCGAACAGGATCTCGGGGTGTTCGTGCAGGTCGCGCCGCCAGGCGGTGATCTCGTCCTGCAGGTCGGCAAAGCGGTTCTTTACGGGCATGGTGGTTCTCCTTTTCTCGCGGGCGCCGTCGGGGCGTCCCTGGGTTCCATGCGCCCCTTGGCCGGGGCACTTTTTTCGTCACCGGGTGACGGACTCCGCATGTTTTCTGCGAAAACACGCTCTGTCCGCACGCGGCGCAGGCTAGGCCTGCGCCGGGGGCATCCGGCGTTCGATCAGTTCGGCGAACCAGCTGCAGCCGGCTGGGATCGCCTCGTCGTCGAAATTATACTCCGGGTGGTGCAGCGCGGCGCTGTCGCCATTGCCGACGAAGATGAAGGCGCCGGGACGTTCCTGCAACATGTAGGCGAAATCCTCGCCCCCCATGATCAGCGGCGCCTCGGCGCAGCCGCCCGAGATGGTCTCGGCGATCTCGGTGGCAAAGGCGGTGGGTTCCTCGGCGTTGATGGTGATCGGCACGTGGCGCAGATAGGTGACCTCGGCCTCGGCGCCGAAGCCCGCGGCGACGTCGCGGGCCAGCTCGCCCAGGCGTTTTTCGATCATGTCCTGCATCTCGGGCGAATGGGTGCGCACGGTGCCGCGCAGCTTCACCGATTGCGGGATCACGTTATAGGCATGCGACGAGGTCTGCACTGAGGTGACCGAGAGCACCCCCTGGGCCACCGGGTCGGCGTTGCGGCTGACGATGGTCTGCAGGGCAAGGATGATATGGCTGGCGGTGACGGTGGGGTCGATCGCCTCGTTCGGCTTGGCCGCGTGGCCGCCGCGCCCGGTCACCTCGATGAAGAACTCGTCGGTGGCGGCCAGCAGCGCGCCGGGGCGAATGGCGAACTGCCCCACGGGCAGCCCCGGCATGTTGTGCATGCCATAGACCTCCTTGACGCCGAAGCGGTCCATCACCCCGTCGTCGATCATCGCCTTGGCGCCGCTGCCGATCTCTTCGGCGGGCTGGAACAGCAGCACCACGGTGCCGTCGAAATTACGGGTCTCGGCCAGGTATTTCGCCGCGCCCAGCAGCATCGCGGTGTGCCCGTCATGACCGCAGGCGTGCATCACGCCCCGGTTTTCCGAGGCATAGGCGGCGCCGCTGGCCTCGAGGATCGGCAGCGCGTCCATGTCGCCGCGCAGCCCGATGACATGGCCGCGGGCGTCGGTCCGGCCCTTGATGACGCCGACAACGCCGGTCTCGCCGATGCCGGTGACCACCTCGTCGCAGCCGAAATCCCGGAGCTTCTCCGCGACCAACGCGGCGGTGCGGTCCAGTTCGAAGCCCAGCTCGGGGTGGCTGTGGATGTCCTGCCGCCAGGCGGCAATTTCGGGCAGCAGTTCGGCAAAGCGGTTCTTGATCGGCATGTCTTCGGTCCTTGTGGTGCGGGCGTCCTGCGGCGGGCGGCCCGGTATTGTGTCGCGCCCCGGTAAGGGCTTAGTCGTCACTGTATGCCGGACTCCGCATGTTTTCTTCGAAAACACGCTCTGTCCGCACTCGGCGCAGGCAAAGCCTACGCCGTGGGCATTCGGCGTTCGACCAGCTCTGCGAACCAACTGCAGCCCAGCGGGATCGCCTCGTCGTCGAAGCGATAGGCCGGGTGGTGGCACATCGGCGTGTCGCCGTTGCCAAGGAAGATATAGGCGCCGGGGCGCTGTTCCAGCATGAAGGAGAAATCCTCGGCCGGCATGACCGGGTCGGTGTCCTCCTCGACCCGGTCCGACACCGCGCGCGCCGCCTCGATCGCGTGTTGGGTTTCCTCGGGCGTATTGACGGTGACCGGGTAGCCCTCGACCCAGGTAACCTCGGCCTGCGCGCCGAAGGCGGCGGCGGTGTTTTCGGCGACCCGGCGCACCCGCTCTTCGGCCAGCGCGCGTTCGTCGGGGTCGAGTGTGCGGACGGTGCCCTTCATCTGGACCTGGTGGGCGATCACGTTCGAGGCGCTGCTGTCGGTTTGGAACGTGCCGACGGTGACCACCACCCGTTTCACCGGGTTCACGTTGCGGGCGACGATGGATTGCAGCGAGACCACGATCTGCGCGGCCACCAGCGTGGTGTCGACCGCCTCGTGCGGGGCGGCGGCATGGCCGCCCTTGCCGGTCACGGTGATCTCAAACTCGTCGGCCGAGGCCAGCAGCGGACCGGGCCGGATCGCGAAGGCCCCCACCGGCAGACCCGGCATGTTGTGCAGCCCATAGACCTCCTGAATGCCCCAACGGTCCATCAGACCATCGTCGCACATCGCCTTGCCACCGGCGCCGCCCTCTTCCGCGGGCTGGAAGATCAGCACCACCTTGCCGTCGAAATTGCGGGTCTCGGACAGGTATTTCGCCGCCCCCAGCAGGATCGAGGTGTGCCCGTCATGACCGCAGGCATGCATCAGGCCCGGCGTCTTGGAGGCGAAATCGACGCCCGAGGCCTCGGTGATCGGCAGCGCGTCCATATCGGCGCGCAACCCGATCACCCGGCCCGAGGTGTTGGTCCGGCCTTCGATCACCGCGACGACACCGGTCCGGCCGATGCCGGGGGTGATGTCGGTAAGGCCGAACGCCTTCAGCTGCTCCACCACGAAGGCGGCGGTTTCATGCACCTCGTACAGAAGCTCGGGGTTTTCGTGCAGGTGATGGCGCCAGCCGGTGATTTCCTCGTGCATCTCGCCAAGGCGGTTCTTGATCGGCATCTAGTTCTCCTCCTGAAGACGGGCCACCAGCCGCGCCATGAAGTCCTGGCCCGCCTCGAACTGGGCCAGGGTGATGAATTCGTCCGGCTGGTGCGCCTGGGCGATGTCGCCGGGGCCGCAGACCACGGCGGAATACCCCGCCTCCTGGAACTGGCCGGCCTCGGTGCCGTAGCTGACCACATGGCTGGCGTTGTCGCCGGTGAGCTGGCGGACCAGCGCCTCGGCGGCGCCCTCCTCCTCCGGGGTCAGGGCGGGCACGCGGAACCAGGGTGTCAGCTCGATCCGCGCATCGGGGTGGATCGCCTGCATGTCCGCCTCGACCTCGCGCACGCGGGCGGTATAGGCCTCCAGGTACTTCTGCGGATCCTCGCCCGGCACCACGCGGAAGCTGACGCCGAATTCGCAGTCTTTGGCGGTGATGTTATGCGCGGTTCCGCCCGAGATCACGCCGATATGGGCGGTGGTGAACGGCGGGTCGAACATGGCGGCCAGCGGCGCCGGATCCTTGGCCATGTTGGCGGCGTTGGTGTCGTTGACCCATTGGATCAGCGGCGCGCTGGCCATGATCGCGTTGACGCCCTTGTGCAGCATCGAGCTGTGCACTTCGTGGCCGATCACATGGGTATGAAGCCCCTGCCCGCCCTTGTGCCCGGTCACCGCCCGCAGCATCGAAGGCTCGCCCACGATCACCGCGCGGCCCTTGGGCAGAACCGGCTGCATCGCTTGAATCATCGGCGGCGCGCCGGTGCAGCCCAGTTCCTCGTCAAAGCTTAGCGCCAATTGCAGCGGGCGCTTCACCCCGCTCCGCTGCGCCTCGACCAAGGCCCAGATCGCCAGCGCGTCATAGCCCTTCATGTCGGCGGTGCCGCGGCCGAAGAGCTTGCCGTCGCGCTCGGTGACCGTGAACGGGTCGGAACTCCAATTCTGGCCGTCGACCGGCACCACGTCGGTATGACCGGAGAGCACCACGGCGCCCTCTTGCCACGGGCCGACATGGGCAAACAGCGCCGCCTTGTGCGGCTGGTCGGGATCGGTCCAGCGATGCGCCTCGATACCGTGCCCGGCGAGATATTCTTCAACCCAGTCGACCAGGGGCAGGTTGCTGTCGCGGCTGACGGTGGGAAAGCCGACCAGCTTGTCGAGGATCTCGCGCGGGCTCAGGAATGTCGACATCGAAGCTCCGTTTGTACATTCGGGACCGGGTTTTCCCCATTCCCGCAGCGGCGCGCACGCCCGGCGTCGCGCAGGGCATCCTCCGCCATCTTCATCAGCGCGGCCTTACAGAGCGTCGGCATGGCCGGTCTCAATACCCGCTGTCGGTGGTCAGGACCAGATGACCCGGCTCGACCTCATCGTAAACCGACGGCTCGGGCACATAGTCCAGCGAATGGATCGGCGAGGGGATCGGTTTGAAATTCAGGTCCTTCTCGGACTTGCGCCGGTGCGGATCGGCGATCGGCACCGCCTTCATCAGCGCCTGGGTATAGGGGTGCTGCGGGTTCTCGAACACCCGCGCGCGCGGCCCCATCTCGACGATCCGGCCCAGGTACATCACGCCCACGTAATGGCTGACCCGCTCGACCACCGCCATGTCATGGCTGATAAACAGATAGCTCAGCCCCAGCTCGGCCTGCAGTTCCATCATCAGGTTCAGAACCTGGGCCTGCACGCTGACATCCAGCGCCGAGACCGCCTCATCGGCAATGATCAGCTTGGGGTTCAGGGCCAGCGCGCGGGCAATCGCGATGCGCTGCCGCTGTCCACCCGACATCTCGTGCGGGTACCGGCGCATGAAACTGCGCGGCAGATGCACCCGGTCGAACAGGTTGGCCACGCGATCGTGCAATTCGGACCCGGTGGCGATGCCGTAATTCCGCATCGGTTCGGCCACCTGGTCGACCAGCTGCATCTGCGGATTGAGCGAGGCAAAGGGATCCTGGAAGATCATCTGCATGTCCAGCCGAGCCTTGCGCAGCTCGCGCTGGTCCAGCTTCATGATATCGACCCCGTCCAGGTCGATCTCGCCCGCCATCGGCTCGACCAGCCGCAGGATCGAGCGTCCGGCACTGGACTTGCCGCAGCCGGATTCGCCCACCAGGCTAAGCGTCTGGCCCTTGTTGAGGGTGAAGGACACGTCCTCGACCGCATGGACATTGGCAACCGTGCGCCGGAAGAAGCCGCCCTTGACCGGGAACCGCGTGGTCAGGCCCTTGACGGTCAGCAACTTCTGGTTGGTGCCCGGGATCGGCTCGATCTTCTGGCCCTCGACACCCAGCAGCTTCATCGGCTCGGGCGCCGATTTGCCGCGCATCTCGCCCAGCTTGGGCACCGCCGCCAGCAGCGCCTTGGTATAATCGTGCTGCGGGTTCTCGAAGATCTGCTCGACCGGCCCCTCTTCGACCTTGTTGCCGCGATACATCACCACCACGCGGTCGGCCATCTGCGCCACCACCGCCATGTCGTGGGTGATGAACATCACCGCGGTGCCGGTTTCGCGCTTCAGCCGGTCCATCAGCGCCAGGATCTCGGCCTGGATGGTCACGTCGAGCGCGGTGGTCGGCTCGTCCGCGATCAGCAGGCGCGGCTCGCAGGCCATCGCCATGGCGATCACCACCCGCTGACGCATGCCGCCCGACAATTCGTGGGGGTACTGGTGCAACCGGCGCTCCGGCTCGGGGATGCGGACCTGCTTGAGCAGTTCCAGCGCGCGCGCCTCGGCCTGGCTGCGGGACATGCCCTTGTGCACGCGCAGCCCCTCGGTCAATTGGCGGCCGACCGTGAAGACCGGGTTCAGCGCCGTCATCGGCTCCTGGAAGATCATGCCGATCTCATTGCCGCGAATCTGGCGCATCAGATCCTGGTCGGCATTGGCCAGATCCAGCTCTCCGGCGTCCTTCCGATTAAAAATTAGGCGCCCGCTGGCGATATCACCGCCGCCAAATTCCACCAGACGCATCAGCGACAGCGACGAGACCGACTTTCCGGACCCGGATTCGCCCACGATGCAGACAGTTTCGCCCGGCGCCACCTCGAATGAAACATTCTCGACCCCGACAACCGGGCCGTCTTTTGTCTCGAATTCGACCCTGAGCCCTTCGATCCGGGCAATTGCATTATCCAGCACGTCGCGTTCCCTCTCCTGCGGCCAGAACGCTAAGGCGGGTCCGAGGCAAGTGTCAAACCCCCTGACATGTTTTCCCGACGGCAAGGCTTGCTTTTTTCGCAAACTCTGTTTCGATGGGCGCGTATCCGCTGCCCGGGCACGCCACAAAGTTGCGCGCTTGAACCTGTTTTTTGCGTTGCAACAATGGGTTGCTCATCGCAGCGGACCATTCGCTATCCGCACCTCAAGCGGAAAAAAGGTGACACGCAAGTGTCCAACAAGGAGTGTGAAATGAAGATGAAAGCCCTATTGCTCGGCGCGATTGCGACCGCGGCACTGGCGCCCGCGGCCATGGCTGAGCGCGGAACGGACGGTCAGGTCAGCCTGATCTATTGGCAGGCGCCGTCCATTCTGAACCCCTATCTGTCCGGCGGGACCAAGGAACAGGAAGCCTCCGCCATCGTGCTCGAACCGCTGGCGCGTTTCGACACCAAGGGCGCGATGGTCCCCTATCTGGTGACCGAGATCCCGACCGTCGAAAACGGCGGCGTGAGCGAGGATCTGACCTCGATCACCTGGCACATCACCCCGGGCCTGACTTGGTCGGATGGCACGCCCTTCACCTCGGCGGACGTGAAATTCACCTATGAGTACTGCACCCACCCCGAGGGCGGCTGTGCCCAGCTGCGTCACTTCGAGGGTGTCTCCAGCGTCGAGACCCCGGATTCGCAAACCGTGGTCATCTCTTTCGCTGAGCCGACCCCCTACCCCTATGGCCCGTTCGTTGGTGCCGAAAGCCCGATCATCCAGGCCGCGCAATTCGCCGAATGCCTGGGCTCCAAGGCGCCCGAGTGCACCGAGGCCAACTTCAACCCGATCGGCACCGGCCCCTTTGTGGTGGATGAATTCCGCCCCAACGACGTGATCACCATGTCGGCCAACCCGAACTATCGCGACCCGAACAAGCCGGCGTTTTCCAAGCTGCTGTTCAAAGGGGGCGGTGATGCGACCGCAGCCGGCCGCGCGGTGATGGAAACCGGCGAATTCGACTATGCCTGGAACCTGCAGCTGGCCCCCGATGTCATCGCCAAGATGGAAGAAGGCGGCAAGGGCGTTCCGGTTTCGGCCTTCGGTACGCTGGTCGAGCGAATCATGCTGAACCAGACCGATGCCTCGCCGGACCTGCCGGAAGGCGAGCGTTCGACCGCGGCGCATAAGCACCCCTTCCTGACCGATCCGGCCGTCTACAAGGCGATGTCGATGGCCATCGACCGCCCGCTGCTGGTCGAAATCGGCTACGGCAAGGCCGGTAAAGTCACCTGCAACTGGGTGCCGGCACCGGAGGCCTATGCCTCGACCACCTTCGACTGCTCCACTCAGGACATCGAAGGCGCCAAGGCCATGCTCGAAGCGGCCGGTTACAAGGACACCGACGGTGACGGCGTCCGCGAGACCCCGAGCGGCGTGCCGATGAAGATCCTGTACCAGACCTCGACCAACGCCGTCCGTCAGGACTTCCAGGCGCTGATCAAGCAGTGGTGGAGCGTAATCGGTATCGAAAGCGAACTGCGCAACGTCAACGCGTCGGTCTTCTTCGGCGGCGACCCGGGCAGCCCGGACACCTTCCAGAAGTTCTATGCCGACGTCGAAATGTACGCCAACAACTTCAATGGCGCAGACCCGCAGGCCTATCTGGGCGGCATCCTGTGCGACAAGGCTCCGCGCCCCGAGACCCAGTGGCAGGGCGAGAACATCTCGCGCTGGTGCCGTCCGGAGTATGACGAGCTGCACAAGAAGCTGAGCCAGACCGCCAGCCTGGAAGAGCGTGCCGCCATCGCCAAGCAGCTGAACGACATGGTGATCGAAGGTGGGGCGATGATCCCGCTGGTGCACCGTGGCCGGACGTCGGCGCATTCCAACACCCTGGGCGGTGTGGCGCTGAACACCTGGGACAGCGAGCTGTGGAACATTGCGGACTGGTACCGCATCAAGTAACCCCGGCAACCATCGACAGCCCCGGCCTGGCCGGGGCTGTCCTTTTTGAAGACCGAGAACGCCGCGAGAGCGTTCCGGGAAAAGGGGTGTAACCGCATGCTCACCTTTACCGTCCGACGGCTGGTTCTGGCCGTACCGACGCTATTGTTCATCAGCCTGGTGATCTTCCTCCTCCTCGAATTGGCGCCGGGCGACCCGATGGCACAGGTTCCGCTGACCGTGCCGCCGGAAGTCAAAGAAAAGATGCGCGAGGCCTTGGGGCTGGGCCAGCCGGTGCACATCCGGTTCTGGAAATGGCTGGTGCAATTCTTCTGGATCGAACCGCAGGTTCTGATCGATTCCATCTTCGGCACGTCCTTTTCGGCCGGCGATCTGCGGGTGATCTCCTGGCAGACCCGCAGCCCGGTCATGGATATTGTCGTCCAGCGCATCCCGCAGACCCTGTGGGTCGTCGGCACCGCCTATCTGGTGGGCATCCTGATCGCGCTGCCGATCGGCATCTATTCCGCCTATAAACAGTATTCCTGGTTCGACCAGGCCGGCACATTCGTGTCGATGATCGGCTTTTCGGTGCCGCCGTTCTTTTCCGGCGTGCTGGTGATCGTGATCTTCTCGGTCAACCTGGGCTGGTTCCCGTCGATCTATGACACCACCCACAAGGTGGTCGACTGGGACAGTTTCGTGGTCCAGCTGCAGCAGATGATCATGCCGGTGATGGTGCTGGCGCTGCAGATCACCGCGCAGATCAGCCGGTTCATGCGCGCCTCGATGCTGGACAACCTGAACCAGGATTACGTACGCACCGCACGGGCCAAGGGATTGGGCGAGTACACCGTGGTGATGATCCACGTGCTGCGCAACTCGATGATCCCGGTGATTACCGTGATCGCGCTGGGGGTGCCGTCGATCTTTGGCGGGGCCATCATCACCGAGCAGGTGTTCAAGGTGAACGGCATCGGCCAGCTGCTGATCGGCGCCATTCAGGCCAACGATCTGCCGATGGTGCAAACCCTGACCTTTATCTTCGCCGTGCTGATCGTGCTGTTCAACCTGATCGCCGACGTGCTGTACGGTCTGCTTGACCCGAGGATCCGCTATGACTGACAAGGACCGCCTCGTTCCCGACGAAGGCCTTGCGCCGGCCTCGACCGCCCTGCCGGGCGGCGCCGGCCCGCTGGAGGAGTTCACCCAACCGCCGCGCAGCCAATGGCGCGACGTCTGGGACCAGTTCAAGAACCACAAGGGCGCGCTCTATGGCGGCATCCTGTTCCTGGTGATCGTGCTGTGGGTCTATCTGGGCCCGCTGCTGTGGACCATCGACGCGACCCACATCGACATCCGCGCCCGCAACCAGGGTCCCAGCCTGGCGCATCCCTTCGGGACCGATCAGTTGGGCCGCGACACGTTCGCGCGGATGATGGCCGGCGGCAAGACCTCGGTCTCGGTCGGCATCACCGCGATGCTGCTGGCGCTGGGCCTGGGATCGCTGGTCGGGGTTCTGGCCGGGTTCTTCAAGCGGCTTGACGGGCTTCTGATGCGGCTGACCGACCTGTTCCTGGCTCTGCCGCTGCTGCCGCTGCTGCTGGTGATGATGCTGCTGTTCCGCGAGCCTCTGAACGCGGCCTTCGGGCCCGAACAGGGGATTTTCATCCTGATCGTGATGGCGATCGGGGTGACCAGCTGGATGCCCACCGCGCGGATCGTGCGCGGCGATGTGCTGGCGCTGAAGGAACGCGAGTTCGTGCTGGCCGCGCGCTCGATCGGTACCACCAACACCATGATGATCCTGCGGCATATCCTGCCCAACGTGCTGTCGCCGATCATGGTGTCGGCGACGCTGGGGATCGCCACCGCGATCATCACCGAAAGCGCGCTCAGCTTTCTCGGGCTGGGCTTTCCGCCCGACTTCCCGACCTGGGGGCGGCTGCTGTTCGATGCCACGGACTACCTGCAGCAATATCCCGAACGGGTGTTCTGGCCGGGCATGGCGATCTCGCTCACGGTGCTGAGCGTCAACTATCTGGGCGACGGGCTGCGCGATGCGCTCGACCCGCGCATCCGCGGCCGCTGAGCGGAAATAAGAACGCAAGCAACTGCCGCCGCCTTCGGGCGGCGGTTTTGTTTTCTGGCCGCTCGGCATTGGAAACTGCAGGACCGCCACGGCTCCCTGTTTGGAATTTTGTCCTGACATCGGATCAGATGAACCAGCATTCCGACCTTGATCCGGGAATAAATCACCATCTATTGGAATAAATTTCCAACTTCCGGGGAATCATCATGTTCGAAACATTGGGGTTCGAAGACACCACCGCCCGCGAGGCCAGCGTCCTGTTCGGCCTTGGCCTTGGGCTGGCCTTCGGCGTGCTGGCCCAGGTGACGCAGTTTTGTTTCCGCCGCGCCCTGGTGGGCGCCGACCGGCACCCGGCGGCGGGTGTCTGGCTGACCGCGCTTGCGGCGGCGATCCTGGGCACCCAGGCCGCCGTGGCGGCGGGCTGGATCGGGTTCGGCGATCACCGCTTCATGGCCGCCGAGGTGCCGGTGCTGGCCATCGCGCTGGGCGGGCTTGCCTTCGGGGCGGGCATGGTGCTGACGCGTGGCTGCGTGTCGCGGCTGACGGTACTGGCCGGCGGCGGCAACCTGCGGGCGGTGCTGGTGCTGGTGGTGTTCGCCATCACGGCGCATGCCACGCTGAAGGGCGTGCTGGCGCCGCTGCGGACCGGATTGGGGAGTTTTGCGGTCGAATTGGGGAGTTTCGCCTCGCTCGCCGCGCTGCCCGGCGGGGCCTGGGCCTGGGCCGGTGTGATCTCCGGCGCGGCGCTGCTCTTCGCGCTGCGCTCCGGCGCGCGTGCCCCTGCCCTGGCGGCGGCCGCCGTGATCGGGCTGCTGGTGCCGCTGGGCTGGGTCGGGACCGGGTTCATCCTGTTCGACGAGTTCGAGCCGATCGCGATGGAAAGCCTGTCCTTCACCTCGCCGATGTCGGAATCGCTGTTCTTCACCGTCGCCTCCTCCGCGGTTCCGGCGGGCTTCGGCCCGGGGCTGGTGGGCGGCGTGCTGCTGGGCGCGCTGGCGGCCAGCCTGTTGCGCGGGCAGTTCGCCTGGCAGAGCTTCGACAGCCCGGCACAGACCGGCCGTTACCTGGCCGGCGCGGCCCTGATGGGGGTCGGCGGCGTGCTGGCCGGAGGCTGCACCCTGGGCGCGGGCCTGTCCGGGGTGCCGACGCTGAGCGTGGCGGCGATCCTGGCGCTGGCGGCCATCGCGGCCGGCGCGATCAGTGCGAACGCGGTCCTTGTTCGATCCGCTTCCGGATCTGCCGGATCGCGCCCCACACCCCAAGCACAACCGGCAGAGTGATCAGCCCGGTCAGCATGCCCTTGCTCAACCCGGTGACCTGCGCCACCGGGTAGAGCAGGTAGCCGGCCAGCGACACCGCGTAGTAGCTGATCGCCACCACTGACAGCCCCTCGACCGTGTGCTGCAGCCTGAGCGACAGGTCGGCGCGGCGGTCCATGCTTTCCAGCAGCGCCTGGTTCTGGGCGCTGCGTTCCACGTCGACCCGCGTGCGCAGCAGCTCGCCCGCACGCATGGCCCGGTCGGCCAGGGCCTGCAGACGCGCCTGGGTGGAGTTCACCGTGCGCATCGCGGGTTCATAGCGGCGGGCCATGAAATCGGCGAAGGTCTGGCGGCCCTGGAACCGCTCTTCGCGCAGCGAGCGGATGCGCTGGTCGACGATGGCCTCATAGGCGCCGGTGGCGCCGAAGCGAAACGAGCTGAGCGCGCCCATCGATTCCAGTTCCGCAGAGATTGCCAGCAGCTCGGTCAGGGTCTTTTCCGCCGGGATGCCGCCACGGGTCATGTCGGCCATCAGCTGGGTCAGGTGGTTGTCCAGCGCGCCGATCTGGCCCGAGAGCTGTTGCGCGCGGGAAAACCCCAGCATCGACATCGCCTTGTAGGTCTCGATCTCGCACAGGCGCTGGACCACGCGGCCGATGCGGCGCTGGCCTGCGCCTTCGCTGACGAAGACGGCAAAACGCATGTGGCCGGCCGGGTCGATGCGGAAATCGCCCGCAGCCACCGCGGCATCGTCGAGCACGTGAGAGGCGGCGGTGCTTTCGGGGACGAACCAATCGCTCAGCGCCGCGTTGATGCCCTCGTCGTCCGGGCGCGGACAGACCCGCAGCGCGATCGACGTCACCCGCTGGCCCGGGGCATGGTCCAGCCAGTCGTCGGGGAACACCTCGAAATCGACCGGGTCGAAGGGGCGTTCGCTGAGCCCCTCGGAGATCGCGGTATAGGTGACGAATTCGGTGTGCTGTTCCCATTTCAGGGTGTGACGGCCGATGCGGCCGCTGTAGTGCGTCGCGCCCGGCTGCGGGTGCGGCGCGCCGTAGCGATCCAGAAGCGCGGTCAGATGGGCCACGTCCCGGGCGCGGTCGCGGCTGACTGCCTCTTTCGGCTGCTTGATGGCCAGATAAACCACCGTCGCCGACCTCTTCATCGCCGGAAACGGGCGGGCGTGCAGCTCATTGGCGAGGCGATAGCGCAGCGGGTGATCTTCAATCGGGGTCATCGGCGCGGGTCCTTGTTTTCGGATATGTATACGCGCCCTATCGAAAAAGACAAAACTCTTTTTATTTCAAGGTGTTACCTGAATACATCGGCATACCGACACCGTTAGCGCCCGACATCGGCCCGCAAACCCGGCACCAGGACAACGAAAAAGCCCCGCCAGAGGGCGGGGCTTTGGCTGTTTTCGGCTGGCCCGCGATCAGTTGATCAGCGGGATCAGCTTGTCGACGCTGTCCTTGGCGTCGCCGTAGAACATGCGCGTGTTCTCCTTGTAGAACAGCGGGTTCTCGATGCCCGAGTAACCGGTGCCCTGGCCGCGCTTGGAAACGAAGACCTGTTTCGCCTTCCAGACCTCCAGCACCGGCATGCCGGCGATGGGGCTGTTGGGGTCTTCCTGCGCGGCCGGGTTCACGATGTCGTTGGAGCCGATGACGATGACGACATCCGTGTCCGGGAAGTCCTCGTTGATCTCGTCCATTTCCAGCACGATGTCGTAGGGCACCTTGGCCTCGGCCAGCAGCACGTTCATGTGCCCGGGCAGACGGCCCGCCACCGGGTGGATGGCGAAGCGGATCTCCTTGCCGGCGGCGCGCAGCTTGCGGGTCAGATCGCTGACCGCGTTCTGCGCCTGTGCCACCGCCATGCCGTAGCCCGGCACGATGATCACGCTGTCGGCCTCGTTGAGCGCCGCGGCCACGCCTTCGGCGTCGATCGCGATCTGTTCGCCCTCGACCTCCATCTGCGGACCTGCCGTGCCGCCAAAGCCGCCCAGGATCACCGAGATGAACGAGCGGTTCATCGCCTTGCACATGATGTAGGACAGGATCGCACCCGAGGAGCCGACCAGCGCGCCGACAACGATCAGAAGGTCGTTGCCCAGCGAGAAGCCGATGGCCGCCGCGGCCCAGCCCGAGTAGCTGTTCAGCATCGAGACAACCACCGGCATGTCGGCGCCGCCGATGCCCATGATCAGGTGGTAGCCGATGAACAGCGCCATCAGCGTCATGATCGCCAAGGGCACGATGCCACCGGTGCCGAAATACCAGATCAGGCAGAGCACCGAGATGATCGCGGCACCGGCGTTCAGCGCGTGGCCGCCGGGCAGCTTCTTGGCCACCGAGGTGACCTTGCCGGCCAGTTTGCCGTAGGCGATGACCGAGCCGGTGAAGGTCACGGCGCCGATGAAGACGCCGAGGAACAGCTCGACCTTGAGGATGTTCAGCTCGACCGGGGTCTTGTGCGCGATCAGCGCGGCGAAGGTGCCCAGATGCTGATCATGCATCCAGGCCTCGATCCCCGCCGCGTTCAGCGAGGCCGGAACGCCCGCCATGATTGCGGCCACGTGGCCCATCTCGAAATGGGCATTGAAGCCCACGAAGACGGCCGCGAGGCCCACCAGCGAGTGCATCGCGGCGACCAACTGGGGCATGCCGGTCATCTCGACCTTGCCCGCGACATAGGCGCCGATCAGACCGCCGGCGGCGATCAGCACCACCGACAGAAGCCACATGCCCTGGCCCGGGCCGATCAGCGTTGCGAAGACCGCCAGCGCCATGCCGACGATGCCGTACCAGACCGCGCGCTTGGCGCTTTCCTGGCCCGAGAGGCCGCCCAGCGACAGGATGAAGAGGACAGCCGCGACCACATAGGCCGCCGTGGTAAATCCGAATTCCATGATCCCCTACTCCTTACGATTTCTGGAACATGGCGAGCATGCGCCGAGTCACGAGGAAGCCGCCGAAGATGTTGATCCCGGCCATGAAGACCGACAGCGCGGCGAGCACGATCACCAGGAAGGAGCCCGAGCCGATCTGCAGCAGCGCGCCCAGGATGATGATCGACGAGATGGCGTTGGTGACGGCCATCAGGGGCGTGTGCAGCGAGTGGCTGACGTTCCAGATCACCTGGAAGCCGACGAAGACCGACAGCACGAAGACGATGAAGTGCTGCATGAAGCTGGCCGGCGCCACCAGGCCCACGCCCAGCAGCAGCACGGCACCGATGGTCAGCAGCGTCACTTGCGTCTTGGTCTGCTGCTTGAAGGCCGCAACCTCCTGCGCGCGCTTCTCTTCGGGCGTCAGTTCCTTGGGCTTCTCCTTCTTCTGGGCCGCGATCGCCTGCACTTTCGGCGGCGGCGGCGGGAAGGTGATCTCGCCCTCGTGGGTCACCGTCGCGCCACGGATGACGTCATCCTCCATGTTGTGAACCGGCTTGCCGTCCTTTTCGGGCGTCAGGTCGGTCATCATGTGGCGGATGTTGGTGGCGTAGAGCGTCGAGGACTGCGCCGCCATCCGGCTGGGGAAGTCGGTGTAGCCGATAATGGTGACGCCGTTCTCGGTGACGATCTTTTCGTCGGCAACGGTCAGTTTGCAGTTGCCGCCCTTTTCGGCCGCCAGGTCGACGATCACCGAGCCGCGCTTCATCGAGGCAACCATGTCCTCGGTCCACAGCTCGGGCGCCTCGCGGTTGGGGATCAGCGCGGTGGTGATCACGATGTCCATCTCGGGCGCCAGTTCGCGGAACTTGGCCAGCTGCGCCTCGCGGAACTCGGGGCTGGACACCGAGGCATAACCGCCGGTGGCGGCGCCATCCTGCTGTTCTTCCTCGAAGTCGAGATAGACGAATTCGGCGCCCATCGATTCGACTTGTTCGGCCACTTCGGGACGCACGTCGAAGGCGTAGGTGATGGCGCCCAGGCTGGTCGAGGTGCCGATGGCGGCAAGGCCGGCCACGCCGGCGCCGACGACCAGGACCTTGGCCGGGGGAACCTTGCCCGCGGCGGTGATCTGGCCGGTGAAGAAGCGGCCGAAGTTGTTGCCCGCCTCGATCACGGCGCGGTAGCCCGCGATATTGGCCATCGAGCTGAGCGCGTCCATCTTCTGCGCGCGGCTGATCCGCGGCACCATCTCCATCGCGATCACGGTCGCGCCCTTGGATTTGGCCAGTTCCAGCCCCTCTTCATTCCCGCCGGGATTGAAGAACGAAATCAGTGTCTTGTCCTTGGTCAGCCGCTTCAGCTCGGTCTCGTTGGGCTGACGCACCTTGGCGATGATGTCCGCCGTCTTCCACAGCGCCGCCGCGGTCTTGACGATCTCGACCCCGGCCTCTTCATAGGCGGCATCCGAAAACCCAGCAGCCGCTCCGGCGCCGGTTTCGATGGCGCAGTCATAACCCAGCTTCTGCAATTGCGTGGCCGAGTCAGGCGTCATCGCGACCCGCGCTTCGCCTTCGTAGATTTCCTTCGGTGTCCCTATCTTCACCTATCTGGTCCCCCTCTGTCGCCCCGGTGCGGGGCGAAATACGGTACAGTTTGCAAATCCGTCACCTATCCTGCGCAAGAAAATTTCGCAAGCGCAGCATGGTCGCGGCGGTTCAATTTATACATTTCAGTTACACCCATCGGCGCGCTTTGTCAGTTACACCCTTCGGCGTACTTTGTCAGTTACACCCATCGGCGCACCTTGCGTTCGTAGCGGGCGAACTCGGCCCGGTAGGTCCGCCGCATCCGGTCCTCTTCCGGAAGAATGAAGCGGCGCTCGATCACCCAGGTGAAGACCGGCAGGAGCGGCAGTGCCAGAACCGCGTCGAAGCGCAGGATCAGCCCGGCCAGAACCAGCAGATCGCCCAGGTAGATCGGATTGCGGCTGCGGCTGTAGATGCCCGATTGCACCAGCGTGCTGGGCGTGTTGTGGGGCAGGATCGTGGTGCGCTTGCTGCGCAGCTCGTAGGCCGCCAGAAGCATCAGCAGCACACCGCCCCCCACCAGCAGCCCGCCGGCGAAGTCCGCCCAGGCCCCGCCGAAGCCGAGCCCGGCGGGGCAGTACCGCGCCTGCGCCCAGGCAAGCAGAACCGCGGCCAGCAGCCAGACCGGCGGCAGGTCGATCCACTTCACCGGCCCGCCCCAGCGATTGTCCGCGCCAATCCCCGCGTCATTCCCACTCCATCTCGGCGAAGACCCGGCCGGCGTTCTTGGTGGCCAGTTCCTCGAAGGTATCCAGATGCGCCCAGTTCGACTGGTCCACATAGTAAGAGCCAGCCAGATCGCCGCCGGCGTCCAGATGCTCCCGGATTTTGGCGCGCAGGTCCACCAGATAGTCGTGGGTATAGCGACGCACCTGCGCGAAATTGGTCGGGTGGCCGTGGCCCGGGATCACGTAGGTGGGGGCGAGCGGTTCCAGCTTCTCTTCCCAGGTCTCCAGCCAGCAGCTGGTGCAGGTGCCCTCGAAGATCGGCAGCATGCGTTCGTGAAAGGCGATGTCGCCGGTGATCATGATCCCCCATTGCGGGATCCAGACCTGTGCGTCGCCCGGATCATGCGCCGGCCCCAGATGCATCACCTTGATTTCCACCCCGCCCAGAGAGATGTCGTATTCCTCCTCGAAGGTCAGGTTGGCGTGCTCGACGCGGGTGCCCTCGGCCTTGTCCCGGTTGTAGCGTTCCATTCCCTGCAGGATGAAGTCGCCATTCTCGCGGGTCTCTTCCACCGCATCCACATGGGCCAGGACGTCGACGCCCTGATCGCGCCAGTAGCTGTTGCCCAGCATCGCGTGGCCCTGGCCATTCTCGTTGACCACCAGAACCACGGGCTGGTCGGTTACCGTCTTGATTTCCGCGTGCAGCGCGGCGGCCAGGCGGGCCGAGGCGCCGCCGTTGATCACCACCACGCCTTCGTCGGTGACGATGAAGGACAGGTTGTTGTTGTGCCCCGAATTCTCATAGCTCGGCGGCGCGGTGGCGCCGATGGCCGAGAACACGTGCGGAATGACCTCGACCGGCTTTGAATAGAGCTCGGACTGCGGATACTGATCGGCGATGTCCTCGCTCGCCCAACCGGCGGATGCGGTGGTCGCGGCGATGACGGCGGCGGCTGCAAAACGTTTCATATTTCCTCCCTGGCGTGATCCCTCACGGCACAATCGCGAAACATTCGCATGTGTGAATAGGTAAGTAAAGTGACGGAACGACGCCCCTTGCCCCCTCGCCGCCCGCCGCTAGGCTGGCCGCGATCCAGAGGAGGGAACACAACGATGACATTGGACGGAAAACACGCGCTTGTCACCGGCGGCGGCACCGGCATCGGCCTGGCGATCGCCCGCGCGCTGGCGGCGCAGGGCGCGCAGGTCACCATCACCGGGCGCCGGCAACAGGTTCTGGACGAGGTTGCGGGCAAGGGCGTCACCGGCCTGGCGATGGATGTGCGCGACGAGGCGGATGTGGTCGCCAAGATCGCCGCCGCGGTCGAGGCCCGCGGCCCGGTGCAGATCTGCGTCGCCAATGCCGGCATCGCTGAAGGACAGAGCGTACCCAAGACCACGCTGGAGTTCTGGCGCAACATGATGGCAACCAATCTGGACGGCGCCTTTCTGACGATCCGGGAATCCCTCAAATCCATGCTGCAGACCGATTGGGGCCGGGTGATCACCGTGGCCTCGATCGCGGGGGTGCGGGGGCTCAAGGGCGGCGCCTGCTATACCGCGTCGAAACACGGCATGATCGGCCTGACGCGTGCGCTGAGCGAGGATTACATGGGCACGCCCTTCACCTTCAACGCGATCTGCCCCGGTTACGTCGACACCCCCATCGTGTCCCGAAATGTCGACAGCATCGCCAAGCGCGCCGGGGTCAGCGAACAGGAGGCGCTGGACGTCATGGTCAGCGCCAACCGGCACAAGCGCCTGATCGCGCCCGAAGAGGTGGCTTCCGCCGCGCTGTGGCTGGTCGGCCCCGGATCGGAGAGCGTCAACGGTCAGACCATCGAGATCGCCGGCGGCCAGGTCTGACGCATCACGACCGCCGGGGCCGGACCAGCCCGGCCCCGGTCAAGGCGGCCAGGTGGCCGATCTGGGCCCGATACGTCGCATAGTCGGGCTTGGCCATCTTGATCCCCTTCAGCGCGGCGGCGATCGTCGCCGCGATCTGTCCGGCCGGGCCGGTCAGACGGATCTGTCCCGCCTGCGCCGCCTGCTCCAGCCATTCGGCATAGACCTCCACCAGCCGCGCCTCGCCGTCCTGCACGATCTCGGCCGAGGTCGACATCCCGGCATCGAGCAGTTCCATGCCGTGCGGCGTGGACAGCATCACCTCGACGACATCGCCGCCGGAGGCCACGAAGGCCGCATCCAGCAGGTCGGGCACCGGACCCGGGCCCGCCAAGGCCGTCCGGACCGCCTGCACCGCCTCGTCGTAGTGCCGCTTCACGAGATGGCGATAGATATCTTCCTTGTTCCGATAGTGCAGATAAAGCGCCGGGCGCGACATGCCGGCACCGCGCGCGATATCGTCCATCGAGGTCTTGCGGAACCCATAGGTGGAAAAGGCCCGCCAGGCCGAGGTCAGGATCGCCTGCTGTTTGGTATCTGTATCGGTCGCCGTCATGCTCAACGCATTGACACCTTCCGGAAAATTTGTCAATTGACGAGATGACATAATTTGATATTATTGTCAGATCCACCAACCCATGGAGCACATCATGCCCACCACCCTTACCGTCAACGGAACCCGCCACGAGGTGGATCTGCCCGATGATGTGCCCCTTCTGTGGGTGCTGCGCGACCAGATCGGGCTGACCGGCACGAAATACGGCTGCGGCGTCGCCGCCTGCGGCGCCTGCACCGTGCAGATCGACGGCGAGGCGGTGCGCAGCTGCCAGGTGGCGCTGGCCGATGTCTGGGGCGAGGTCACCACGATCGAAGGGCTGGGCACGCCGGACGCGATGGCGGCGATCCAGCGCGCCTGGGCCGAGCATCAGGTGGCGCAATGCGGCTATTGCCAGTCGGGGCAGATCATGCAGGCGGCGGCGCTGCTGGCCGAGAACCCCACCCCGAGCGACGAGGACATCGACCTCGCCATGCAGGGCAATCTGTGCCGCTGTGGCACCTATCCGCGGATCCGCGCCGCCATCCACAGCGCCGCCGCCATGATGAAGGAGGCCTGAGCCCATGTCCCGCATTGGAAAAGTCACCCGCCGCGCCTTTCTGATCGGATCGGCCGCGATTGTCGGTGGCGTCGCCTTCGGCGCCTACTACGTGTCCCGCCCGGCGCCGAACCCGCTGACCGCCGCCGCGGGCGGTGGTGCGCTGAACCCCTTCGTTCTGATCGACCGCAATGGCATCACCCTGATCGCCCCGCGCGCCGAGATGGGCCAGGGCGTGCACACCACCTGGGCCGCCCTGATCGCCGAGGAACTGGACGTGGAGATGGACCAGATCCGCGTGCTGCACGGGCCGGCGGCGCAGGCCTATTACAACTCGGCAATGCTGACCGAGGCCCTGCCGGGCAAGGGCTATGACCGGTCTGATTTCGGCCATGCCCTGGCCGAGACCCTGGGCCGGGTCGGCAAGGTGATGGACCTGCAGGTCACCGGCGGCTCGTCCTCGATGCCCGACGGCTATACCCGCATGCGCGAGGCCGGCGCCTCGGCGCGCGAAACCCTGAAACAGGCCGCCGCGGCGCGGCTGGGCGTGGAGCGGGCCGTCCTGCGCACCGAAAAGGGCCGCGTTATCGCCCCCGACGGCACCGCGATCGCCTATGCCGAGCTGGCCGAGGCCGCCGCCGGCCTCGATCCGATCGAGGCACAGCTGCGCGACCGATCGCAATGGCGCATCCTGGGCAAGCCCGCCGCCCGGGTGGACATGGCGGGCAAGGTCACCGGCACCGCGCGCTTCGGCATCGACGTGCGGCTGGAGGGGATGAAATTCGCCGCCCTGCGCCTCAACCCGCATCTGGGCGGTGCAATGCGCCGGTTCGACGACAGCGTCGCGCGCGGCATGCCGGGGGTGGAGCGGATCATCAACCTTGGCACCGGCGTCGCGGTGGTCGCGACCAATACCTGGCTGGCGATGCAAGCGGCCGAGGCGATGGAAATCGACTGGGCCCCCAGCCCGAACCCGGCGGACACCGAGGCCGTGTTCGACCGCATCGCCGCCGCCTTTGACGGCGACGCCAATTCCACCATGCGCGACGACGGCGACGCCGATGCGCTGCCCGAAAGCGCCACCGAGGTTACCGCCGAGTATCGCGTGCCCTATCTCGCGCATGCGACGATGGAGCCGATGAACGCCACCGCGCTCTATACCGGGACCGCGATGCAGCTTTGGTCGGGCAACCAGGGACCGCTGTTCACCCGCCGGGCCTGCGCCGCGGCGGTCGGGCTGGAACCCGAGGCGGTAGAGGTTCACACGCCCCTCATGGGCGGCGGGTTCGGTCGGCGCGGAGAGCTGGATTTCTCGGTCTATGCCGCCCGCGTGGCCGCCGAGATGCCCGGCACCCCGGTGCAGCTGACCTGGCCGCGGGAACAGGACATGCGCCACGATTTCTATCGTCCCGGTGCGCTGGCCCGGTTCCGCGGCGCCGTCAGGGACGGCAAGGCGGTACTGCTCGACGGCCGGATCGCGGCGCAATCCTGCACCCAACAGGCGATGGGCCGCTGGCTCGGCCTGCCGGCGGCCGGGCCGGACAAGGGCATCGTCGACGGCGCCTTCAACCAGCCCTATGCGATCCCCAATTTCCGCATCCGCGGTTACCTGGCCGATCTCGACATTCCGGTGGGGTTCTGGCGCTCGGTCGGGGCGTCGATGAACGGGTTTATGTTCGACAGTTTCATCGACGAGATGGCTCATGCGGCGGGGCGCGATCCGCTGGCCTTCCGGCTGGATCTGGCACGAGCGGAACACGCCCCCTCGGCCGCCGTGCTCGAGGCGGTGCGCGACATGTCCGGCTGGACCGGGAAAACGCCCGAGGGGGTCGGCCGCGGCGTCGCCTTCTGCTACAGCTTCGGGGTGCCGACCGCGACGGTGATCGAGGTGGAGGAGCGCGACGGGCTGATCGCCATGAGCCGGGCCTGGATCGCCGCCGATGTCGGTGTGGCGCTGGATCCGCGCAACCTCGAGGCGCAGCTGACCGGCGCCATGGTCTACGGGTTGTCGGCGGCCTGTTTCGGCGAGATCAGCTTTGCCGAGGGTGCCGTGGAACAGGGCAATTTCCCCGACTACCAGGCGCTGCGCATCCACAACGTGCCGGCGACCGAGGTGCGGATCCTGGAAACCCAGGCGCATATCACCGGCGCGGGCGAACCCGGCACGCCACCGTCGATGCCGGCCCTGGGCAACGCGCTGTTCGACCTGACCGGGAAACGCGCCCGGCAGCTGCCGCTGATGCGCACATTCGACCTGCTGACCTGACCGCGCCCCGGGGCCGGCCCGTCACCCGGCGGGCCAGCCCCGGATCAGCGCGGCCAGCGCGGCCCAGTCGGTGTATTCGGTGTCCTTTCGCGGATCCACCTGCTGTCCCTTCTGGTGGGCGATCCAGCGCATCGCCAACGATTTGAAGAAATCGTATTCGGTGAACCGGAAGGCGCCGGCCACATGCGCCACCTGCCCCGGGGTCCAGCCCGCCTTTTCCGCGAAACCGGCGGCGATCCGGTCCAACTCGGCCCTGTCGCCGGCATCGTCGCCCGCGATCGCCAGCGACACCACGAGGAACAGCGTCGGCAGCCCGTTGAGCGCCGGCGCATGGGCGGCGACGAAATCGGCCAGTTCGGATTGCAGTTTCTTCACATGGATCGACCCCGCCAGGATCACCGCGTCGAATGGGGCCAGATCGACCTCGCCCGCCTCGTCGACGGGCAGCATCTCGACGCTGTCGCCGCGCGCCACCAGCTGGTCGGCGCAGAAGCGGCAGATCTTGCGCGTCTGCCCCTCGGTGCTGGCGTAACAGATCAGAATTCGCACGGGCGCCCCCCCTTTCGGTCCGCTTGCGCCGACCAAGACCGACAGGAGCATGCGGTTTCGCCTCAGGTCAAGGCCCGATGCTCAGGCGCTGCGCTGGAGCGGCGCGCGGCAACCGGCGGCCCAGGCCCGCACGGCATCGCCGAAGGCGGTGAACAGCGGCCGCGAGACCGGATCGTTGGCAGCGTCGTATTCCGGGTGCCATTGCACCGCCAGGGTGAACCCCGGCGCATCCTTGACATAGATCGCCTCGGGCGTGCCGTCGGGCGCCCAGCCTTCGATGACGATGCGCTCGCCCGGCCGCTTGATGCCCTGCCCGTGCAGCGTGTTGGTCATCACCTCGGCGGCGCCGAACACCTTGTGGAACACGCCCCCCTCGCTCAGGCGCACCCGGTGGCGCAGGGCGAATTTCTCTTCCAGCGTGCCCTCGGGCGGCATCCGGTGGTTCATCCGCCCCGGCAGATCGCGGATCTCGGGGTAGAGCGATCCGCCCATGGCGACATTGACCTCCTGGAACCCCCGGCAGATGCCCAGGAAGGGCTGGCCGCGCTCGACACAGGCCCGCACCAGCGGCAGGGCCACCGCGTCCCGTTTGCGGTCAAAGGCGCCATGCGCCTCGGTCGCCTCTTCGCCGTATTCCTGCGGATGCACGTTCGGCCGCCCGCCGGTCAACAGGAAACCGTCGCAGATTTCCAGAAGTTCCTCGACCGGGCAGAACCGCGGATCGGCCGGGATCAGCAGCGGCGCGCAATTGGCGACGCAAGAGATCGCCTCGGAGTTCATGGTTCCGCCCGCATGGGCCGGATAGCTGTCGTTGATCAGGAAGGAGTTGCTGATGATGCCGACGACGGGGCGGGCCATGAAGCGCTCTTTTTTGCCTGTGTTCCCCGACTTGATATAGGGCGGTGCGAGGCGCTGCAACACCTCGCACCTGCATCACGGCGCAACCGGGTGTGCCGGGGCGCACAGCGGCCCCCGCTGCCCGAAGTGCAGGCAGTTCGGCCGGGCCTCGCGGCCCTGCCCCGGCCTCGGCCAGCCGGTCGCGGTCCTGCGGCGACTCAGCTTTCGCCGCTGAGGCCCGCGGCCTCGATCCCGGCCAGTGCCGCGGCGGCGTCGTTGTCCGAGGTGTCGCCGGTGACACCGACCGCGCCGATCACCGCACCGGCGCCGTCACGCACCAGAACGCCGCCCGGCACCGGGATCACCTGGCCGCCGTAGACGCCGTTGACGGCGGCCATGAAGTAGGGCTGCGCCTCGGCCCGGGCCATCTGGGCGCTGCCGGGCATGCCCAGCATCACCGCGCCATAGGCCTTGCCATGGGCAATGGCGAAGCGGCCCGGTGCGGCGCCATCCTCGCGCTCGAAGGCCAGCAGGTTGCCGCCCGCGTCCAGCACCGCCACCGACAGCGGTTTCAGCCCCAGCTCGTGGCCCTTGTCGCGCGCCGCGCGAATGATGGTGCGCGCCTGATCCAGCGTAATCGCCATCTGATCGTCTCCGTTTTGCTCTTTTTCTGGCTGCAAATATCCTCGGGGGAGCCCGAGGGGGCAGACAGCCCCCTCGATCCCGCCGGGTTGGTTACGACGCGGCCTGCGCCTTCAGCTCCAGGCGGCGGCGGTGCAATACCGGCTCGGTATAGCCCGAGGGCTGCACCCGGCCCTTGAACACCAGGTCGCAGGCGGCCTGGAAGGCGATGCCGTCAAAGCCCGGCGCCATCGGGGTATAGGCCGCGTCGCCGGCGTTCTGGCGGTCCACCACCTCGGCCATTTTGCGCATCGCCGCCATCACCTGATCCTCGCTCACCACGCCGTGGTGCAGCCAGTTGGCCAGCGCCTGGGACGAGATGCGGCAGGTCGCGCGGTCTTCCATCAGGCCGACATCATGGATGTCCGGCACCTTGGAGCAGCCGACGCCCTGGTCGATCCAGCGCACCACGTAGCCAAGGATGCCCTGGGCGTTGTTCTCGATCTCCCGCGCGATCTCCTCGTCGCTCAGGTTGCGGCCTTCCATCACCGGAATGGTCAGCAGATCGCCCAGCGTGCCGCGCGCGCCACCGGCCTTGATCTCGTCCTGACGGGCCAGAACGTCGATCTGGTGGTAATGCGTGGCGTGCAGCGTCGCCGCCGTCGGGCTCGGCACCCAGGCACAGTTGGCACCGGCCTGCGGGTGGCCGATCTTGGCCTCCAGCATGTCGGCCATGCGGTCGGGCATCGCCCACATCCCCTTGCCGATCTGCGCCTTGCCCTGCAGCCCGCAGGCCAGGCCGATATCGACGTTGCGGTCCTCGTAGGAGGTGATCCAGGGGGTCGATTTCATCTCGCCCTTGGGCAGCATCGGGCCGGCTTCCATACTGGTGTGGATCTCGTCGCCGGTGCGGTCGAGGAAGCCCGTGTTGATGAAGGCCACGCGCGATTTCGCCGCCCGGATGCATTCCTTGAGGTTGGCGGAGGTGCGGCGCTCCTCGTCCATGATACCCAGCTTCACGGTATTGCGCGGCAGACCGAGAATATCCTCGACCATGTCGAAGATCTCGACCGCGAAGCCGACCTCGGCGGGCCCGTGCATCTTGGGCTTCACCACATAGACCGAGCCGTGCAGCGAGTTGCCGCCCTCGGCCTGCAGGTCGTGCATGGCGATCATGGTGGTGCAGAGCGCGTCCAAGAGCCCCTCGGGGATCTCGCCGCCCTGCCCGTCCAGGATCGCCGGGTTGGTCATCAGGTGGCCGACATTGCGCACCAGCATCAGCGAGCGGCCCTTCAGCGTGATCGCGCCGCCGTCGGGGGCCAGGAACTCCAGATCCTGCGACAGCACCCGGTCGAAGGTCTTGCCGCCCTTGGTGACGCTTTCCTTCAGATCGCCCTTCATCAGGCCCAGCCAGTTGGAATAGGCCAGAACCTTGTCCTCGGCATCCACCGCCGCGACGCTGTCCTCGCAGTCCATGATGGTGGACATCGCCGATTCCAGGATCACGTCGCTGATGCCCGCCGGATCGTCGCGGCCCACCGGCGTGTCGGGGCCCAGCACCACGCGGATGTGCAGCCCGTTGCAGGTGAACAGGTATTCCGAGCCATCCGCCTTGCGGCCCGCGTATTGCGCCGGGTCGGCCAGCCGGACCGGCCCCTGCGGGCTGGCCAGGATCACGCCGCCGCCGTCCTGATCGATCCCGGAGACATCGGCCCAGGACGCGCCGTCGAGCGGCAGCGCCTTGTCCAGATGCGCCTTGGCCCAGGCGATGACGCGGGCGCCGCGGGCGCTGTCATAGCCGCCGCCGGCGGGCAGGTCGCCCAGCGCGTCGGTACCGTAGAGCGCATCATAGAGCGAGCCCCAGCGCGCATTGGCCGCGTTCAGCGCAAAGCGCGCGTTGGTGATCGGTACCACCAGCTGCGGCCCGGGCACTTGGGCGATCTCCGGGTCGACGCCGGCGGTGTCGATGGCAAAATCCTCACCCTCGGGCAGCAGATAGCCGATCTCGCGCAGGAACGCCTGATACTCGGCGGCGTCATGCGGCTGGCCCTTGCGCGCCAGGTGCCAGGCGTCGATCTGACCCTGGATCTCTTCCCGCGTTTCAAGGAACGCGCGGTTCTTCGGCCCCAGTTCGGCCACCATGCGCGCCAGCCCCGCCCAGAAGGCATCCGCCGCCACGCCGGTCCCGGGCAGCGCCCGCTCCTCGATGAACCCCACCAGTTCCGCGGCCACTTGCAGCCCGCTCCGGTCCACTCTCTCCGTCATCGCCAAACGCCTCCTGCTATATTGGTGCCGTACACCGTTTAGAGCGAAAGTTTCCTATCGGCAACATGCCGGTAAAATCTTTTTACCAATTTTTCCAGTAGCTGTTTCAAACCTGCCCTGAAGGCGCGGAAAGCGGCCGATTGCGGCCGCCTTGCGGGCCCCGGGCACATTGCCTAACGTCGGCGCCAATCCAATCAGCGAGGCCCCCATGCGCGACGCCGCCCCGAAAACCGTGTATCTCAAGGATTACAAGCCCTTCGGCTATCTGGTCGATGAGGTGCATCTGACCTTCGATCTGGCGCCCAATGCCACCCGCGTCACCAGCCGCATCGCCTTCCGCCCCAATCCCGAGGCGGCGGAACGCGAGTTCTTCCTGCATGGCGAGAAGCTGAAACTGATCCGCGCCGCCATCGACGGCGCCGAGGTTTCGCCGCAGCTGACCGACGAGGGGCTGAGACTGGCCGCCCCCGATGCGCCCTTTATCTGGGAAGCCGAGGTGGAGATCGACCCCGAGGGCAACACCGCGCTGGAAGGGCTTTACATGTCGAACGGCATGTATTGCACGCAATGCGAGGCCGAAGGCTTTCGCAAGATCACCTATTACCCCGACCGCCCCGACGTGATGTCCACCTTTACCGTGCGCATCAACGGCGATCTGCCGGTGCTGTTGTCGAACGGCAACCCCACCGCCAAGGGCGACGGCTGGGCCGAGTGGCACGATCCCTGGCCGAAGCCCGCCTATCTCTTCGCGCTGGTGGCGGGCGATCTGGTCGCCCATTCCGACAGCTTCACCACCGTGTCGGGAAAAGCGGTCGATCTGAACCTCTGGGTGCGCCCCGGCGACGAACACAAATGCGCCTTCGGCATGCAGGCGCTGAAGAAGTCGATGAAATGGGACGAAGACGTCTATGGCCGCGAATACGACCTGGATGTGTTCAACATCGTCGCGGTGGACGATTTCAACATGGGCGCGATGGAGAACAAGGGGCTGAACATTTTCAACTCCTCCGCCGTGCTGGCCAGTCCGGAAACCTCGACCGATATGAATTTCGAGCGCATCGAGGCGATCATCGCGCATGAATACTTCCACAACTGGACCGGCAACCGCATCACCTGCCGCGATTGGTTCCAGCTGTGCCTGAAAGAGGGGCTGACGGTCTATCGCGACAGCCAGTTCACCGCCGACATGCGCAGCGCGCCGGTCAAGCGCATCCAGGATGTGATCGACCTGCGCGCGCGCCAGTTCCCCGAGGACAACGGACCGCTGTCGCACCCGGTACGACCCGAGAGTTTCCAGGAGATCAACAACTTCTACACCGCCACCGTCTACGAGAAGGGTGCCGAGGTGATCGGCATGCTGAAACGGCTGGTGGGCGATGCGGCTTACGCCGAGGCGCTGGACCTCTATTTCGCGCGCCACGACGGGCAGGCCTGCACCATCGAGGATTGGCTGAAGGTGTTCGAAGACGTGACCGGGCGCGACCTGTCACAGTTCAAACGCTGGTACGCGCAATCGGGCACGCCGCGGCTGCGCGTCGAGGAGGAGTTCGCCGACGGCACCTATACCCTCACCTTCACCCAGCACAGCGATCCGACACCGGGCCAGCCCGACAAGGCGCCGCAGGTCATCCCGATCGCCGTCGGCCTCTTGAACCCCAATGGTGACGAGGTGGTCCCGACGCGGATGCTGGAGATGACCGAAGGCACCCAGAGCTTCACCTTCGAGGGGCTGACGGCCAAGCCGGTGCCGTCGATCCTGCGCGACTTCTCGGCGCCGGTGATCGTCGAGCGCGAAAACGACAACGCCGAGCGCGCCTTCCTGCTGGCGCATGACAGCGATCCGTTCAACCGGTGGGAGGCCGGCCGCGCGCTGGCCCGGCAAACCCTTGTCGATATGGCCACCGGCGATGCGACGCCGCTACCCGATTATCTCGACGGCATCCGCACCGTGATGCGCGACGCGCGTCTGGACCCGGCCTATCGCGCGCTGATGCTGGGGCTGCCGGGGCAATCGGAGCTGGCCGGTCACCTGCACGAGACCGGCATCACCCCGGATCCGGAGGCGATCTGGACCGCGGTCGAAGACCTGAAACAGGCGCTGGCGCGGCACATGCAGGACCTGCTGCCGCAGATCCATGCCGATGCCCGGGTCACGGCCCCCTATGCGCCCGACGCAACGCAATCGGGCAAGCGGGCGCTGGCCGGCGCCACGCTTGACCTGATGAGCCGCCTGGACGGCGGGGCGCAGGCGGCGGCGCAATACGCGGCGGCCGACAACATGACCCTGCAGCTGACGGCGCTGAGCTGCCTGCTGGCCGCGGACAAGGGGACCGAGCAACTCGCCGCGTTCTACGATCAGTGGCAGGCCGACCGGCTGGTGATCGACAAATGGTTCACGCTGCAGATCGCCCAGGCCAAGCCGGACCGAGCGGTGGCCGTGGCCAGGGCGCTGACCGAACATGCGGATTTCACCTGGAAGACCCCGAACCGGTTCCGCGCCGTGTTCGGCGCGCTGGCGATGAACCATGCGGGGTTCCATCACGCCTCGGGCGATGGCTATGCGCTGCTGGCCGACTGGCTGATCCGGCTTGATCCGGTGAACCCGCAAACCACCGCGCGGATGTGTTCGGCGTTCCAGACCTGGAAACGCTATGACCCCGCGCGCCAGCAGAAGATCGCGGCACAGCTCGACCGCATCGCCGCGACGCCGGAGCTGTCGCGCGACACCGCCGAAATGATCAGCCGCATCAGGGGGGCCTGAGATGGAACGCCCCGTCCTGTTGATCACCGGGGCCAGCGCCGGCATCGGCGCGGCCACAGCCAAGCTTGCCGCCGCGCGCGGCTATGACCTGGCTCTGGGCTATCTCAGCGACCGCACCGGCGCCGAAGAGGTTGCCGATGTCTGCCGGGCGCAGGGTGCGCGGGTGCTGCTGCTGCGCGCCGACATGGCCGAGCCGGACGAGATCGATGAGATGTTCGACCGGATCGACCGCGAATACGGCCAGCTGGACGCACTGGTGAACAATGCAGGCGTGGTCGACGTGGCGACAACCGTGACGGGGATGGACCATGCCCGGCTGCGCCGGATGTTCGACATCAATGTGATCGGCGCCTTTCTGACCGCGAAGCAGGCGGTACTGCGGATGCAGCGGCAGGGCGATGGCGGGGTGATCGTCAACCTCTCCTCGGCCGCCGCGCGTCTGGGCTCGGCCAACCTGTTCGTTGATTACGCCGCCTCCAAGGCCGCGATCGACACCTTTACCAAGGGGCTTGCCGAAGAGGTCGCCGGCGACGGCATCCGGGTGAATGCGGTGCGCCCCGGAATCATCGAGACCGAGATCCACGCCAAGGCCGGCCAGCCCGACCGCGCCGGGCGGCTGGGGCCGCAGGTGCCGATGGGCCGCAGCGGCAGCGCCGAGGAGGTGGCCGAGGCGATCCTCTATCTGCTGTCCGACCGCGCCTCTTACATCACCGGCACCACGCTGGACGTGACCGGCGGACGCTGAGCGATGGGCGCGGTGGCCTTCCGCTTTTCCCGCCGGGGCCGGTCGCCGCGGCTGGTGGGGATCTTGATCTGTATCTACGCTGCGCTGTTGGCCGCGATCCTGCTGATCGACGCGGCCTGGTGGCTGATGGCGCTGCTGGCGCTGCCGACCCTGCCCGCGCTCTACGATCTCTATGCCAACCCCGAGGCGGGGCTGACCCTGGATGACACCGCGTTGCGCTGGCGCAGCGGAGGGCGGCGGGGCGAGTTGGCGCTGGACGAGATCGACCATATGCGGCTGGATACCCGCTGGGATTTCTCGGTGCGGGCCACGGCGGTCCTGAAATCGGGGCGCAAGATCCGCCTGCCCGACGAATCCCTGCCGCCGCATCGGGAACTGGAACAGGCGATCGAGGCCCGCAGGATGCGGGTGGAACGGCACCATTTCACAATCCTCTGAGCCGGCCCCGCGCGGTTCCGCGACCGCCGCGGCGCGTCTTGGTAAACAATCGGCGCAGCATTCTCGGTTTCGGAGCGGATTCGCGGCCGCCCGGTAAACAATGCCACTCAAAAACCCGATTCCGTGGCCGGAAACACCGCCAAGCCGCCTTTTTTGCGCCCAAATGGCTGCGCAGATTTGCGGCCAGTTCCGCAGTTACCGCTTTTCGGGATATCAGATGCTCAAGACCACCCGCCGCGCGCTCAGCACCCTTTCGCCCTCGCTGGGCAAGGCCATGTCCCGGATTCGCAGCGGGGTCCGCCGCGCCCCCGAAAGCCGCGCCGATCAGAGCGGCGCAACGCACTGTCACGAGGCGCTGCTGGACATCCCGATCCGCGATGCCGGCATCAACGATGGGACCGCCCGAAACGCGCAGGATCGCGGCCTGTTCCTGGCCCGGCAGGACCGCTGGGCCGAGCTGTCGCGCGAAATCCGCGCCGCCGACCTGGCGCACAGCGCCACCCCCGACGGCACGCCCCTGGCCGACCTGCTCGCCTATGGCGCGCGCTGCGACGTGGTTCATGCGGTCGAACATGCGCTGGCCGAGGGCACCTGCCCGGACGACCCCGCGCTGCTGTCCGGGATCATGGCGCTGGAAGCGGTCCGGCAGGAGCATCGCCAGGACCCTTACGTCAACCTGATCGTGGCCCAGGCCCATATCGATATCGGCTGGGCCTGGCGCGGCAATGCCGCGGACACCCCCCTGCCCGCCCTGAACGGACAACGCTGCGCGGCGCATTTCGACCGCGCCGCCCGGCTGCTGGCCCCGTTCGACGCCGCCGCGCTGGACAGCCCGGCTCTGGCCGCGGCGCAATGCGCACTGCTGGCCCGTCAACCCGGCGCGGCGCGGCATCTGGCCGACAGCTATGGCGCGCTGATCGACCTTGCCCCGCACAACCACCGCGCCATGCGCGCGCTTGGCGCCCATCTGCTGCCGCGCGCCGGCGGGTCGCATGCCGAGCTGGAGCTGGAGGCGCGGCGCACCGCCGCCCGCACGCAACAGATCTGGGGCGCCGGCGGCTATGCCTGGGTCTGTTTCGACGCCATCGCCCAGGATCCGGCGGCCTGCGCCCAGGTCGATGTCGAATTCTTCATCGATGGTTTGCGCGATATCGTCGCCGCCCGCCCGGAACAGGAAATGATCAACCTGTTGGCCGCCTATTGCGCCGTCACCCTGCGCCGCGACGGCGAACCGGAGGCGCCGGACAGCCCCCGGGCCCGGATTGCCGCCTGCGCCGGCTGGCTGATCCGCGACCACCTGACCGAGCTGCACCCGCTGATCTGGGCCCATGCCGCCGAAGGTTTTGACAACAACGTCCGCGTCACCTCGCCCCAGCGGTTTGCCGCGCGCGGCCGCGCCGACGGACTGCGCGCCATCGCCGAACAGTTTCGCGACGACCTTGACCGGGGCCTGCGCATCACCTTCACGCCGGACGGGCCGGTAACCGGCGCGCTCTGATCCCCTTGCCGTGCCTCGCGCTCTGGCCTAGAACGCAGGCCGGACAATCGCGAGGACGAGGCACCCCATGCTGGACCTGACATTCGAGCCCCCCAAACCCAAGGTGATCGCCGGGGCCAAGCACGACTGGGAACTGGTGATCGGCATGGAGGTGCACGCGCAGGTGAGCTCCAAGGCCAAACTGTTCTCGGGCGCTTCGACCCGGTTCGGGGCCGAGCCGAATTCCAACGTGTCTTTCGTCGACGCGGCAATGCCCGGCATGTTGCCGGTGATCAACGAGTTCTGCGTCGAACAGGCGGTGCGTACCGGGCTGGGCCTGAAGGCCGAGATCAACCTGATGAGCGCCTTTGACCGCAAAAACTATTTCTATCCCGACCTGCCGCAGGGCTATCAGATCAGCCAGCTCTACCACCCCATCGTGGGCGAGGGCGAGGTCCTGGTCGAGATGTCCGAAGGTGTGGGCCGCAAGGTGCGCATCGAGCGCATCCACCTGGAGCAGGACGCCGGCAAGTCGATCCACGACATGGATCCCAACATGTCCTTCGTCGATCTCAACCGCACCGGCGTGGCGCTGATGGAGATCGTCAGCCGCCCCGATATCCGCGGGCCGGAGGAAGCGGCGGCCTATATCGCCAAGCTGCGGCAGATCCTGCGCTATCTGGGTACCTGCGACGGCAACATGCAGAACGGCAACCTGCGCGCCGACGTCAACGTGTCGATCTGCCGTCCGGGCGATTACGAGAAATACCAGGAAACCCAGGATTTCTCGCATCTCGGCACTCGCTGCGAGATCAAGAACATGAACTCCATGCGGTTCATCCAGGCCGCCATCGAGGTCGAGGCGCGGCGCCAGATCGCCATCGTCGAGGGTGGCGGCAAGGTCGAACAGGAAACCCGCCTTTACGACCCGGACAAGAACGAGACCCGCTCGATGCGGTCCAAGGAAGAGGCGCATGATTACCGCTACTTCCCCGATCCCGACCTGCTGCCGCTGGAAATCGAACAGGGCTGGGTCGATGACATCGCCGCCACGCTGCCCGAGCTGCCGGATGCGCGCAAGGCGCGCTACATGGGCGATTTCGGCCTGACCGACTACGACGCCTCGGTGCTGACCGCCGAGGTGGAAACGGCGGCCTATTTCGAGGCGGTGGCGCAGGGGCGCGACGGCAAGCTGGCCGCCAACTGGGTCATCAACGAACTGTTCGGCCGGCTGAAGAAGGAAGATCACGACATCACCTCCAGCCCGGTCAGCCCGGCGCAGCTGGGCGGGATCATCGACCTGATTTCCAAGGGCGACATCTCGGGCAAGATCGCCAAGGACCTCTTTGAGATCGTCTATACCGAGGGCGGCGACCCGGCCGAGATCGTCGAGACGCGCGGCATGAAGCAGGTGACCGACACCGGCGCCATCGAGGCCGCGGTGGATCAGGTGATCGCCGAGAACCCGGCGCAGGTGGAGAAGGCGCAAGCCAACCCGAAACTGGCCGGCTGGTTCGTGGGCCAGGTGATGAAGGCCACCGGCGGCAAGGCCAACCCGAAGGCGGTGAACGAAATCGTGCAGGCCAAGCTGGGGCTGTAAGAACTCAGGACAGTGAAATGAGAAAGCCCCGGCCTTTGGGCCGGGGCTTTTTCGTTGCGCCGTCCTGCAGGCAAAGCGCCCCGGCGCGGAACAAGCCCGAAGGGCGCCGCGCCAGCGGCGCGGCTTGCACTGTGGGGCGGACGCAGGAGCGCGGGCGGATCACCCGCGCCAGAACTTCACCGTCAGGATCGCATAGACCGCCAGCAGCTCCAGCCGCCCAACCAGCATGCCCGCCGACAACATCCATTTCGCCGCGTCGTTCAGCCCGCCGAAATTGCCCGCCGGACCGATCTGCTCGCCCAGGCCGGGGCCGATATTGGCCAGCGCCGTCGCCGCGCCCGAGATCGAGGTGATCATGTCCAGCCCGGTCAGCGCCAGCCCCCAGGCCAGCAGCCCCAGCGAGACCACGAAGAACATGAAGAACGAGATCACCGAGCTGAGCACATCGGGGCCCACGGGGCGCCCCTGGAAGCGCGGGGTGAACACCCCGTGCGGGTTTCGGATGCGCCGGATCTGCACCGCGATCGACGAGAACAGAAGCTGATAGCGGAAGATCTTGACCGAACAGGCGGTCGAGCCGGCACAGCCACCGATCAGGCCGATGAAAAAGAACATCATGATCAGGAAACTGCCCCAGGCCATGTAATCCACACTGGCATAGCCTGTGCCGGAGATGATCGAGGTGATGTTGAACAGCGCCTCGCGCATCGCCTGTTCCCAGTGGTGCGGAAAGATCGAGGTCAGAACAAGGGTGGTCACCACCACCAGCACCGCGATGATGCCCAGGAACACGCCCACCTGGCTGTCGCGGAACAGCGGCTTTGCATCCCCGTTGATCAGTTGCACGTAGCGCACGAAAGGCAGCGCGGCGAGGATCATAAAGACCGAGGCAGCATATTCCGCCGGCCCCGAGAAGGTGCCGAAAGACGCGTCATAATTGGAAAACCCGCCGGTGGAGCAGGTGGTGAAGGCATGCACCAGCGCGTCGAAGAACGACATGCCCAGCGCCATGTAGGTGAACATGCACAGCACCGTGATCGCGATATAGATGGTCGCGATCTGGCCGGCGATGGCGGTGGCGCGCGGCAGGATTTTTCCCATCGTCTCGAAGGCTTCCGAGCGGAAGATCTGCATGCCGCCGACCCGCAACTCGGGCAGGAACACCATCGCCACCACGATGATGCCGATGCCGCCCAGCCATTGCAGGATGCCCCGCCACAGCAGGATGCCGCGCGGCAGATCGTCCAGCCCGCTAAGAACGGTGGAGCCGGTGGTGGTCATGCCCGACATCGCCTCGAAAAACGCGTCGACAAAGCGCAGCTCGGTCGCGCCCAGCATGAAGGGGATCGCGCCGAACACCGGCAGCGCCACCCAGACCCCGGTGGTCAGCAGAAAGGTCTGCTGGATGGTCAGCCCCTCGCGCACGCCGTTGGCGCAGCTCAGCGCGATCAATCCGCCGGTCAGGACCGAAATCAACCCGCTTTGCAGGAACACATCCCATTCGCCCCGCCCCTCGATCAGGTCGGCGATCAGCGGCAGGACCATGGTTGCGCCCAGAATGGCGACAAGCAGGCCGATCACATATCCGACGGGGCGCAGGTCAAACATGAGCGGCAGCGTTGGCGCGCGCCGTGCCGAGTGTCAAGCGCAACGGGCGGTTGCCGCGCGGTCTGTGGCCTCAGTCCCCGGCGCCGGGCATCTGGGGCGGCTTGGACGGCGCCCGGGTGCGCTTGCGCGGGGGGACCGGCGTGGCCCCGGCCTGCCCGGCCGGGTCCGGCGCAGCGGTCTTGGCGCGGCGGGATTTGGCCGGGGCGGGTTTCGCCGCGGCCCGCTTTGCCGCCGGCTTTGCGACGGCCCGGCGCGGCTGCGCGGCCCGTTTCGGCGCGGCCTCGGGCGCCGGGTCGGCGACAGGGGTCGGCCAGGCGGCTGTGACGGCGCGGACCTGCAACGTCGGGATCTGCGCGGCAAACCGGGCATAGGCCTGCATCGCCGCGATCTGCTGACCGGCCAGGTAGCCGGCCCAGCGCGTCAGCGCGGCCTGGGTGTGGAGGGGGGAGAAGGTCGGGATCATGGTGCAATCGCTCCGCTCTGGACCATCGGACCGCCGCCGGTCGGCATGCGGCAGGGGGATGGTAGCGCGATTCCCCTCGCGTTTGCAGCATTTTTTGCCGCAACGCAGAAAACGGGGAGTTTACCCCCCGAATTGTACACTCTGCATCACCGGCCCGAGGGCCGCCTTACCCGGCGTGGATCAGCGAGGAGAACAGGCGCGGATCGAGGCTATCGGCGGCAAAGGTGTCGCCCTCGACCAGCAGGCTGACGGCGTCATGGCTGTGCAGGCTTTCCTGGTGGCTGGCGATCACGCGGAAATCGCCGATCCGCTGATCGGCCAGAAGCTCGGCGCAAAAAAGCCGCACGGCATCCTCGACAAAGATCGGATTGGCGGCGTTCAACTCGGCAAAGGCCTGTTCGTCCTCGCGCTTGACCATGACCTGGGTCTCGGTCGGCACCGCGCGGCGGCAGGCCTCGATCAGGTCCTCGAACCAAAGGCAGGGCGCCTGCGGGTCCAATGCCACCGAGATCCGCGCCACCGACCGCTGCGAATGCGGCGTGGCGAGCTGGCCGCGCTGCGACCGGGCATGCTCGCTAAGCTCCAGCGAACAGGGGCAGGTCGAGGAATAGACATAGTCCAGGTGCATGATCTTCTTGCGCACCCCGTCCGTTTCCACCAGCTCCAGCGCGATGTCGTAATACTGGTAACCGGAGAGACCCGACCGCAGGCTGTCCACCTTCATCGGGAAGGAAAACCGCATCTGGATGCGCGCATCGAAGCTGCCCAGGTCGGACTTGTAATCGTCCAGCGCCGCCTCGATCACTTCGAAGCTGAAGGTGCGATCGGCATGGGCATAGAACGAGCGCATGATCCGGCTCATGTTGATGCCCTTCTTGTCGGCCTCCAGGCTGACGGTGCCGGTGACGCTGGTTTCCAGCGTCAGATCGCCGTTGTCGCGGGTGTGAAAGCGGATCGGCAGGCGGAAATTGGAAATCCCCACATGCTGGATCTGTTGTTTTGCACCGCGAATGAGGCTTGCCGGACCATTCTGCAGGTCGGGCAGCGTGGCGCGATAGGCCGCGTCGGCCTCGAACCCCTCGGGATATTGCCGCGACAGGTCGGGATAGGCGTTCGGGATATGCCCCGGCAGCAACCGTGCAATCGACGGATCGAGCTGGGAAATCTCCTCCTGGCTGGCCGAAGCGGCCCAGGCGCGCAGCACATCGAGGGCGGCCGCGGCCTCATTTTCGTCCGGGGTGCGGTCCAGCGCGGGAAACTGTATGTTCATCGGCGATCCCTTTGCATCTGCCCGCTAAACCTAGGCGCGGGGACTAAAAATTTCCATTCCTAATCCCTCTACGCGCCAAAGTTATCGCCGGATCACATGTTTTTCCCGCCCGGCTGCGACCTGTTCCGATCAGTGCGCGGCGTCCAGCGCCCCGGTGATGTCGGCCAGAAGATCCTCGACATTCTCGATCCCCATGGACACCCGCACCAGGCCCGGCGTGATGCCAAGCTGCGCGCGCTGCTCTTCGCTGAGGCGCTGATGGGTGGTCGTGGCCGGATGGGTGACGATGGTCTTGGCATCGCCCAGGTTGTTGGAGATCTGCGCGATCTTGAGCGCGTTGAGAAAGCCGAAGGCCGCCCCCTGCCCGCCCTTGAGGTCGAGCGAGAGCACGGTGCCCCCCGCCCCCATCTGGGCGCGGGTAAGGTCGTATTGCGGATGCGCGGCCAACCCGGGATACAGCACGCGCGCAAGTGCCGGGTGATGCTGCACCGCCTCGGCGACCTGCTGGGCGTTCGCGGTCTGGGCCCGCACCCGCAGGTCCAGCGTTTCCAGCCCCTTGAGCATCACCCAGGCGTTGAACGGGCTCAAGGCGCCGCCGGTATGCTTCAGATAGGGTTCGACGGTCTTGCGGATCAGCGTCTTGCTGCCCAGGATCACGCCGCCCAGCGCCCGGCCCTGACCGTCGATATGCTTGGTCGCGGAATAGACGACCAGATCGGCGCCAAGCTCGACCGCGTTGGAAAAGACCGGCGTGGCGAACACGTTGTCGACCACCACCAGCGCGCCGGCGGCGTGCGCCAGCTCCGACACCGCCTTGATGTCGATCACCTCGAGCGTCGGGTTGGAAACAGATTCAAAGAACACCGCGCGGGTATCTGCCCGGATCGCATCGCGCCACTGGTCCAGGTCGGTGCCGTCGACGAAGCTGACCTCGACGCCATAGCGGCCGAGCACCTCTTCGAGGATATAGAGGCAGGAGCCGAAAAGCGCGCGTGCGGCGACCACGTGATCGCCGGCCTTGAGGATCGCGGTCAGCGCGCCGGAAACCGCGGCCATGCCCGAAGCGGTGGCAAAGGCGTCTTCGGCGCCCTCGATCCGCGCGATCCGGTCTTCGAACATGCGCACCGTCGGGTTGCCGTAGCGGGCATAGATGAATTCGTCCTCTCCGGCCTCGATGAAGCGGGCCTCGGCGGCCTCGGCGCTGTCATAGGCGAAGCCCTGGGTGAGAAAGATCGCCTCGCTCATCTCGCCATACTGGCTGCGGCGGGTGCCCGCGTGTACCGCGGTGGTGCGTGATTTCCAGCTGTCGCTCATGTCCTATCCTCCGGCCCTGCCAAAAGGGCACAAAAAAACCCCGAACGCGGCCAAGCGAAAGGGGTCTTTCATCCTGACCTTTTAGCGGTGTGTTTAACGTGGCCCGCAATCCGGTAACAAATCGCCACGGTTCCTGATGTGAGGCTGGCATACGCCCCTGCGGCCGATGCGTCAAGGCGAAGCGTCCCCGTTACGAAGCTGTAACCGATCCTTCACCGCGGCGTCACAGGCTTGGGCCATAGCATCCACAACATCTTGTGTATGGAGCTGGGGCCATGCCTGTGATCCGGATCAACGCAGAGACAACCCGCGCGCGGCTGCACGGCAGCCCACGGCCGGTCGAGGCCGCGCTGGCGCGGATCGGTGCCGCCGGGGGACCGGCGGTTGTGATGATCCACGGCTTCAAATACCAGCCGGGGCACCGGCGCCACTGCCCGCACCGGCACATCCTGGCGCTGCACCCCGAGGCGCTGCCCTGGTCGGCGCCAAGCTGGCCGCGGCATCTGGGGTTCGGCACCGGGCTGCAGGACGAGGGACTGGCGGTGGCCTTTGGCTGGCCGGCGCGCGGCACGCTCTGGGCGGCGCAGCGGCGCGCGGTCCAGGCCGGGCGGGCACTGGCCGATGTGATCGCCGCGCTGCGTCGGCGGGCCCCGGAGCGCCCGGTTCACCTGATCGCCCATTCGCTGGGCTCGGAGGTCGCGCTGGAGGCGCTGCATCACCTGCCGGCCGGCGCGGTGGGGCGGATCATCTCGCTGACCGGGGCCAGCTATGCGGGGCGGGCGCAGGCCGCGCTGGCCACCGAGGCCGGGCGCGGGGCGGAGTTTCTCAACATCACCAGCCGCGAGAACGACCCGTTCGATTTCCTGTTCGAACGGCTGATCGCGCCACCGCAGGCGGGCGACCGCGCCATCGGTTACGGGCTGGAGGCCCCGAACGCGGTGACGCTGCAGCTTGATTGCGCGGGCACGCTGGATCATCTGGCCCGCATGGGGGCGGCCATCGGCGCGCCGCAACGGCGGGTCTGCCACTGGTCGAGCTATACCCGGGCCGGCGCGCTGCTGTTCTACAAGGATCTGCTGCGCCGTCCCGAGCGGCTGCCGCTTGCCGCGCTGCGCCACGGGGTGCCGCCGCGACCGGCGCCGCGCTGGTCACGACTTCTTGCGCTGCCGCCGGTGCCACGCCCCTTGCCCTCGGCGCAGAAAGCCTCATGATCGCCCCCGGACAACGGGAGGCAGAGATGAGCGCAGCGATCGACCTTTACTACTGGCCCACGCCGAACGGCTGGAAAATCTCCATCGCCCTGGAAGAGATGGCGCTGCCCTATCGCCTGCATCTGGTCGACATCACCGCCGGTGACCAGTTCGATCCGGAGTTCCTGAAGATCGCGCCGAACAACCGGATGCCCGCCATCGTCGACCCCGAAGGGCCGGATGGCGCGCCGGTCTCGATCTTCGAATCCGGGGCCATATTGCAATACTTGGCCCGCAAGACCGGCCGGTTCTACGGCGAAACCGAGCGCGAGCGCATCGCGGTCGAGCAATGGCTGATGTGGCAGATGGGCGGCGTCGGGCCGATGGCGGGCCAGGCGCATCACTTCCTGCAATATGCCCCGGCGATGGATCCGCCGCAGGACCTGCCCTATGCCAAGGACCGCTATCGGGCCGAGGTCGGGCGGCTTTACGGCGTGCTGGACCGGCAGCTGGCGACGCATGAATTTGTGGCCGGCGATTTCTATTCCATCGCCGACATGGCGATCTGGCCCTGGGCGCATCTGTGGAAGCGGCAGGAGCAGACGATCGACGACAAGCCGCATTTCGCCCGCTGGATCGAGGCGGTGGGCAGCCGTCCGGCGGTGCAGGCGGGCCGGGCGCTGGCCGCCGAGAAGCGCGGCAATATCTCCGAGGACAAACAGGCGCAGGCGCTGCTCTTCAAGCGGTAGGCGGCGCGCCCGCCCCGGGGCGTTTGGATCCGAGTATTTGGGACGAGAAGAGGCCGGGGTGCGCCCGGTTTCATCTGCCCGCTTCCGGGCCGCCGCTCACCCCTTGTCGATCTCGACCGCCGCCAGGCCCAGCTTGCGCGCGGCGGCGAGCGACAGGATGCCGGAATCCAACCCCTGGGGTTTCTGATAGCGGCGCACGGCGGCGCGGGTGCGCGCATCCATCCGGCCCGTCACCGGCCCGTGATAGAGCCCGCGCACCGCCAGCGCGCGCTGCAGGCTGGCCAGGAACTCGGGCGTCAGCGCGCTGTCGCAGGGGGTCTCGAACCAGGTCTCGCGCCGTTCGCGGACGATGCGCTGCACGGTTTCGGTCTTGTAGATGGCCGGGCGCGTCACCGTGCCGTCGGCGTGGATCTCGGCCGGTTGCAGCATCACCTGCTCGGTCACCGTTTCGATCACCGCCGGGCTCACATGCTTGCCCCAGCAGGTGCCGGGCGGGGCGCCGGGCGGGGCCTCCTGCACCTGGCGGGTGACCTCCGGTTCGCCCAGCGCGCCAAGATCGGCCGCGGGCCCGGCGCAGGCGGCAAGCCCGGCCAGCGCCAGCGCGCTCAGGACGATGCGGACAGGTTTCATGCTCGGGCCTCGGCAGGCGGTTCTTGTTATCGGGACATGGTAGCCCAGATTGCGCCGCGCGCAAAGTTCTCAGCCCGCCCCGGCCAGCAAAAGATCGAGCATGGGCGAAATATCCTCGACCCGCTCGGCGATCACATGGGTCACCCCATGCGCCCGTTGCAGCCGCCCGGTCACCCGCAGCAGGCGCCCGGCGATCACCGCGCGGCGGAACGCCTCGTAGGTCTTGCGCCAGACGATCACGTTGACCACGCCGGTCTCATCCTCGAGCGTGACAAAGATCACCCCCTTGGCGGTGCCCGGACGCTGGCGCAGGATCACCAGCCCGGCCACCGCCACGCGGGCGCCGTCGGGCGGCGCCTCCAGCCGGGCCGCCGGCAGGCAGGCCGGCGGCCGCGGCCAGGCACTGCCGGCGGTCGATGTGGTGTTGCATCGCATCATAGGAACAAAAGTAGAACGTGCGTGCCGATTTGTCGAGCACCCCGGCCCCCCCGGCAAATCGGGCTGGAATCGCCCCGGCGCCTTGTCTAAGGAGTTCGGGACCAGTGAAGAGGAGCCTGCGCGCATGCCGAAGATCACCTATATCGAGCATAACGGAACCGAACATGTGGTGGACGTGGCCACCGGGCTGACCGTGATGGAGGGGGCCCGCGACAACAACATCCCCGGCATCGAGGCCGATTGCGGCGGCGCCTGCGCCTGCTCGACCTGCCACGTCTATGTGCATCCGGACTGGGTCGACAAGCTGCCCGCCAAGGAAGACATGGAAGAGGACATGCTGGATTTCGCCTTTGAGCCCGATCCGGCCCGCTCGCGCCTGACCTGTCAGCTCAAGGTGACCGAGGAGATGGACGGGCTGATCGTGCAGATGCCCGAAAAGCAGATCTGATGCGGCCGGGCGCGGCGCTGGTTCTGGCGCTGTGCCTGGCGCTGCCGGCCGGGGTCGGGGCGGCCCCGCCGGCCTGTATCGGCGCGGTCACCGGCGCGACCTACACCATCGCCACCGACCGCTATCCGCATGGCGCCCTGGGCGACCCCATGGAATGGGCGGCGCTGTCGGTGACGCTGGATCTGCCCCGGTCCTGCGGCGGCGCCGCGCGTGCGACGGTCGTGCTGCCCGCGGATATGGTGTTCGAGGATGTCCGCCCCGGGCTGGCCGATCTGGACGGCGACGGCGCGCCGGACATCCTGACCGTCGAATCCCAGCGCGATCAGGGGGCGCGGCTGGCGATCTACAAACAGGTGGACGACAAGATCCGGCGCGTGGCCGTCACCCCCTTTATCGGGCGGCGCAACCGTTGGCTGGCGCAGATCGGCGCCGCCGATCTGGACGGCGACGGACGCATGGAGATCGCCTATATCGACCGCCCGCACCTGGCCAAGACGTTGCGCATCTGGCGGTTTGAAAACGGGCGGCTTGTCCATGTGGCGGACGCGCCGAACCTGACCAATCACCGGTTCGGAGAGACCGGGATCTCCGGCGGCATCCGGACCTGCGGCGCGGGCCCCGAGATCATCACCGCCGACGCCAACTGGTTCCGCATCCTCGCCAGCACCCTGCGGAACGGCACCATCGAAAGCCGCGATCTCGGCCCCTATACCGGCCCCGACAGCCTGACCCGGGCGCTGGCCTGCCGCTGACCCAGGCCTCCGTCTTCTCCTTGGATGAAATACTCCGGGGGAGGCGCGGCCTGCCGCGACGGGGGCAGCGCCCCCTGCCGCCGCAGTCCCCGGCTCAGCCCTTGCCCAGCGCGCGCCAGCCGATGTCGCGGCGATAAAACCCCTCGGGCCAGTCCACCGCCTCGGCCATGGCATAGGCGCGGTCGCGCGCCTCGGCGAGCGTCGCGCCGCGCGCGGTGGCGTTCAACACCCGGCCGCCATTGGCCACGATCTTGCCGTCCCGCTCGGCGGTGCCAGCGTGAAAGCACATCTCGAAACTGGTCTCGGGCAGCGCCTCCAGCCCGCCGATCACGCTGCCCTTCTCATAGGCGCCGGGATAGCCCCTGGCGGCCAGAACCACGGTCATGGCGTGATCGTCGGCCCAGTTCACCCGCACCTCGGACAGGCGCCCCTCGGCGGCGGCATGCATCAGGTCCATCGCCTGCGCCCCCAGCCGCAGCATCAGCACCTGGCATTCCGGGTCGCCGAAGCGGACGTTGTATTCGACCAGCCGCGGCTGGCCGTCCTTGATCATCAGACCGACGTAGAGCACCCCCTGATAGGGCGCACCGCGCCGTGCCATCTCGGCCATGGTCGGCTTGACGATCTCATCGAGCGCCTTTTGCGTCACCGCATCGGTCATCACCGGCGCCGGGGAATAGGCGCCCATGCCGCCGGTGTTGGGGCCGGTGTCGCCCTCGCCCACCCGCTTGTGGTCCTGTGCGGTGCCGATGGGCAGCACGGTCTCGCCGTCGCAGAGGACAAAGAAGCTGGCCTCTTCGCCCTCCATGAATTCCTCGATCACCACCTCGGCGCCCGCCGCGCCAAACTCGCCGCCGAACATGTCGTCGATGGCGGCCAGCGCCTCATCCTCGCTCATCGCCACGATCACGCCCTTGCCGGCGGCCAGCCCGTCGGCCTTGACGACGATGGGCGCGCCCTGATCGCGCACATAGGCTTTCGCGGCCTCGGCATCGGTGAAATGACCGTAGCCCGCTGTGGGGGCCTGCGCCGCGTCGCAGATTTCCTTGGTGAAGCTCTTCGACGCCTCCAGCCGCGCCGCCGCCTGATTCGGCCCGAACACCAGGATCCCGGCCTCGCGCAGCCGGTCGGCGACACCTGCGGCCAGCGGCGCCTCGGGGCCGATGATGACGAAGTCGATGGCGTTCTCCTCGGCAAAGGCCACCACCGCCGCGCCGTTCTCGATCTCAAGCGTAGCGCAATCGGCGATCTGGGCGATGCCGGCATTGCCCGGCGCCACGATCAGCTTGTCGCATTTGGGGTTCTGCATCACGGCCCATGCCAGGGCATGTTCGCGCCCGCCGCTGCCGAGGATGAGGATGTTCATGGGGCTGGTCTCCGATCTGCTTGGCCTTGCCTGCGCGGCGTTCTAAGCTGGCCGGCGCAGCAGAACAAGCAGGCAGACCGCCCAAAACGAGCAAGGCACGCGACATGTCCGACCTGATCGACGACCCGACCCCGGGGCAGAACACGCCCGAGTACACCGTTTCGGAGATCTCGGGCGAGGTGAAGCGCACGCTGGAGGGCAGCTTTGGCCGCATCCGGGTGCGCGGCGAAGTGGGCCGGGTGTTCCGCGCCCGCTCCGGCCATCTCTATTACGACGTCAAGGACGACCGTAACGTGCTGGCCTGCACCACCTGGAAGGGGCAGGTCGCCAATCTCTCGGTGGTGCCCGAGGAGGGGCTGGAGGTCGTCGTCACCGGCCGGCTCACCGCCTTCGGCGCGCAGTCGAAATACAACCTCAACGTCGACGAGGTGGCGGTCGCCGGACAGGGCGCGCTGATGGCGCTGTTGGAGAAGCGCAAGAAACAGCTGGCCGCCGAGGGGCTGTTCGCGCCGGAGCGCAAGAAACCGCTGCCCTATCTGCCGCAGATCATCGGCGTCGTGACCTCGCCCTCGGGCGCGGTGATCCGCGACATCCTGCATCGGCTGCGCGACCGCTTTCCGCGCAAGGTGCTGATCTGGCCGGTGGCGGTGCAGGGGTCGAACTGCGCCCCCGAGGTGGCCCGCGCCATCGAAGGCTTCAACCGGCTCACCCCCGGCGGTGCCCTGCCGCGGCCGGATCTGATCATCGTCGCCCGCGGCGGCGGCTCGGTCGAGGATCTGTGGGGCTTCAACGAGGAGATCGTGGCGCGCGCCGCCGCCGCCTCGCAGATTCCGCTGATCTCCGCCGTCGGGCATGAGACCGATACCACGCTGATCGATTTCGTCTCGGACAAGCGCGCGCCGACGCCCACCGCCGCCGCCGAACTGGCGGTGCCGGTGCGGCTGGAGCTGCTGGCCTGGAGCGAGAGCATGGGCGCCCGGCTGTCGCGCGCGGCGACCACCGGCCTCGCGCAACGGCGCCAGCGGCTGGGCGATCTGGCCCGCGCCCTGCCGCGCGGCGAAACCCTGCTGGACGGGCCGCGCCAGCGGCTGGACTGGATCGCCGAAAAACTGCCGCAGGCGCTGACCGGCGGGGTGCAGCGGCGGCGGGTCACGCTGTGGGAGGTAGCGGGCGGGCTGCGCCCCTCGGCGCTGCGCGGGCTGGTCTCGGCGCGGCGCGACCGGCTCTCCAACCTCTCCGCCCGGGTCACCCTGCGCCCGATCCGGCGCGAGATCGACAGCCGGCGCGAACGCATCACCGCCATGGCACAGCGGCTCGACGCGGCACAGGCGCAGCGGCTGGACCGGCTGCGCCAGCAGCTCACCGCGACCGACCGGCTGCGCGAAACGCTGTCCTACAAGGCAACGCTGGAGCGCGGCTATGCGGTGGTGCGCGCGGGCGATCAGGTGGTGACCTCGGCCGGCGAGGCGCAAAAGGCCCCGCTGCTGGAGATCGAATTCCGCGACGGCCGGATCAATGCCAGCCCCACGGAGGGGCCCGACACGCCCCCCGCCCCGGCAAAACCGCGCAAGGCATCCAAGCCGCAGACGCCGCCGGAACAGGGCTCGCTGTTCTAGTCGCGGGCTCCGCCCGCCCTTTTTCTGGCCTCAAATATCCCGGGGGAGCCGCGGCGCAGCCGCGGCGGGGGCAGCGCCCCCCAGCGCCCGCCGGCCTCTAGACGCCCACGTCGGGACCGTAGCAGAGCATCTCTTCGCCGATATCCTCCGCCTCATAAAGCTCGGTCGCCTCGGGGTCGTTCTCGAACCGCGCGATCAGCCCGCCCGGCCCCCGGGTGAAGGTCCAGCATTGCGGGTCGAGCCGGTCCTCGTAGACAAAACAGATCTGCCCGTCCGCCTCGTACCAGACCCCTTCCTTGCAGACGCCATCGAGGAACGACCAGATCACGCGCCGGTTCTCGAGATAGCGTTCCACCCCGTAGGCGGTGCCGCCCGAGCCGTAAAACAGGGTTTTGCCGCGCGTATAGGCATCGAAGGCCTCCGCCGACATCGGCGGTTCGGCCAGGGCGGGCAGCCCGGACAGCATCAATGCGGGAATCAGGTATCGCAGGCGCATGGGCCGAGTGTGGCAGATCGCCCGCCCGCTTGCCAATTGCCCATCACCGCCCCGGCGGCGCTTCGCCGGGGGCGGCGTCCGGGACGGCGGCGGCCCAGGCCCTGGCGCGCGGGTCCATGATCCGGCGCCACAGCGGAGGGACCAGGGCGATCACCGCCATCACCGGCATCGAGCGGGGCAGCAGCGGCATCCGCGCGTCCAGCCGCAGGGCGGGGAAATGGCGTCCGGGGTTCTGGTGATGGTCGGAATGGCGCGGCGCGTTCAGCATCAGCGACGACGAATACCATTGTGGCGCGTTCCACGAATGCTGCGGGCCCGCCGGTTCCGCCTTGCCCTGGTCATCCACCGCGCGCCGCAACCCATAGTGCTGCACGTAATCGGCCAGCAGCAGCTGCGCCTGCGCATAGGCGCAGACCGCCACCAACACCGCCACCCCGCGCCAGCCCGCCAGCAGACCCGCCGCCGCCAGTGTCGCCGCCGCCCCGCCCAGATAGATGGCATAGGGGTGCAGGCCCCGCGCCCCGCCTTCGACGCGGGCGCGCGCCACGGTCTCGGCCCGGAGACCGGCGCGGAAGGACCCGGCCCAGGCACGCAGGAAAAACCGATAAACCCCCTCGCCCAGCGGTGCCGAGTTGGGGTCGCGGCCGGTGGCCACATGCACGTGATGCACCCGCGGATGGGCCGAGGCGTGATGCCCGAAAAGAAGCGTCACATAGACCGCCACGCCCAGCCGCCGCAGCCCGCGCGCAGGGCGATGGATCAGCTCATGCGCGTTGGGGTGCGAGACCTGGCCCAGGAACAGCCCCAGCGCCAGCCCGGCCAGCAACCGGCCCCAGGGGGTCAGGACCGGACCGGCGGCAATGGCCCAGACGCCCAGCGTCAACAGCAGAAGATGCGCAATGCCCAGCGTGACGGAAAGACGGTTCGCCGCCCGCTCCGCCCCCTCGATCTCCGGCAGCGCCTCGGGCCCCAGCCCGTCGGCCAAAGCCACGAAGACGGTCATGTAGATCAGCGCCAGCGCGGGCCAGATCCCGCCCGCCAGGCAGGCCGCGGCGATCAGCGCCACGGGCGTCAGACTGGCGATGACAAAGCGCAGCATGGGGGCCCTTTCCCGATCCGCCGCATGACGGCGCGGCAGGCGCAGCTTCCGCCGCTGGCGCGCGGCTGTCAAATCGGCAATGCTGGCGCCGTCCCCCCTTCGCGCCGGAGCGCCGCCACATGACCGCCCTGCCCCTTGCCGCCCTGGTCTGCGCCCTGGCCTATCTGCCGCTGGTCGGGCGCGATCCGGGCCCTTTGCGCAGCGCGGTCAAGACCGCCTCGGTGCTGCTGCTGGCCGCCGCGGCGGCGCAGGCGCAGGCGCAGGCGCCGGTGCTGCTGATCCTGGCGCTGGTGCTCTGCGCCCTGGGCGACTGGTGCCTGTCGCGGCCGGGCGAGCGCGCCTTCATGGCCGGTGTCGGCGCCTTTGCCACCGGTCACCTGGCCTATATCGCGCTGTTCCTGACCCGCGAGGCCGCCGATCCGGAGCAGCTGACGGCGGGATGGCGGCTTGCCGCGCTGGCCGGGCTGGGCCTGCTGGGCGCGGCGATGGCGGCGCGGCTGGCCCCGCGCGCCGGGGCGCTGCGGCTTCCGGTCCTGATCTACATCCCGATCATCCTCGGCATGGGGGCCTGCGCCCTGACCCTGCCGCCGCAGGGGCCGCTGGCGCTGGCGCTGCCCGCTGCGCTCTCCTTCATCGCCTCGGACCTGATCCTGGCGTGGGAGGTGTTTCTGTTCCGTCCCGGCCACCGGATGCTCAAACTCACCCCCTATGCGGTCTGGCTGCTCTATTGGGGGGCGCAGGCCGGCTTTCTGGCGGCATTCGCGCCGATCGCGGGCTGACACCCGAGGGGCGTCCGCGTGCCGCCCCGCCCGAGCCCCTTTGCAAGTGGCTGCGATCCGCATTAGGTGGGAAGGGCATAACGCGGAGATTGCCATGGCGTTTTTCTCGAAACTCAAGGATCGGCTGTTCCGGTCGTCCTCCAAGCTCGAACAGGGGCTCGATGCGATCGTCGAGGAGGGCGGCGAGGTCGAGGAGCTGGCCGCCGATCAGCCCGAGACCGAGCCGCAGGAGGTGCCGCCGGCCCCAGCCGAACCGGCGCCCGCGCCCGAACCGGGCCCGGCGCCCGAGCCGGAACAGGTGCCCGAACCGGCCCCCGAGCCGGTGCCGGAGCGCGAGCCCGTGCCGGTCCCCCCCGAACCGCAGCCCGAGCCCGAACCGGGGCCCGCCCCGCAGCCGCGGCCCGAATTGCCCGAAGCGCCGGAGCCGGGTCAGCCGATGCCGTCCGATCCCGGCCCCTCGGCGCCGCCGTCCGAGGTGCCCGGCCAGCCCGAGATGCCGATGGAGATCCCCGAGGGCAATCCCGGCCTGCTGGGCCGGCTTCTGGGCCGCACGGCCAAGCGCACGGTCGTCCGCCGGGTGCTGGACGACGACATGCTGGAGCAGCTCGAAGAGCTGCTCATCGCCTCCGACATGGGGGTGGACACCGCCCTGCGCGTCACCGCCAACCTGGCCGAGGGGCGCTATGGCAAGAAGGTCTCGACCGAGGAAATCAAGCGCCTGCTCGCCGCCGAGATCACCCGCATCATGGAGCCGGTGGCCAAGCCGCTGCCGCTTTACCCGAAACGGCCGCAGGTTGTGCTGGTGGTCGGCGTGAACGGCTCGGGCAAGACCACCACGATCGGCAAGCTCGCCAGCCAGTTCAAGGCCGCCGGCAAATCGGTGGTGATCGCCGCCGGCGACACCTTCCGCGCAGCGGCTGTTGAACAGCTTCAGGTCTGGGGCGACCGCGCCGGTGTGCCGGTGCTGACCGCGCCCGAGGGCTCCGACCCCGCCAGCCTCGCCTTCGACGCCATGACCAAGGCGCAGGCAGACGGCGCCGATCTGTTGATGATCGACACCGCCGGGCGGCTGCAGAACCGCGCCGACCTGATGGAGGAGCTGGCCAAGATCGTCCGCGTGATCCGCAAGAAGGACGAAACCGCGCCGCATAACACGCTGCTGGTGCTGGACGCCACCACCGGGCAGAACGCGCTGAGCCAGGTGGAGATCTTCAAGAAGATCTCGGATGTCTCGGGGCTGGTGATGACCAAGCTGGACGGCACCGCCAAGGGCGGTGTGCTGGTGGCGCTGGCCGACAAATACGGGCTGCCGATCCATGCCATCGGCGTCGGCGAACAGATCGACGACCTCGCCCCCTTCGACCCGGCGGAGTTTGCCGCCGCGCTGACCGGGCTGGAGAGCTGACCCCCTTGCCCGGCGCAGAAACACCCGCGCGGCGAGGCCCGCGCCGCGCCGCAGATTCGGGCCCTTTCCCACTGTTTCTTCTCGTTGACATGCCGCAACGCCCCGCCCGCCGGGGTGCCGCCCGGTGAGCGCCTGGCTGATTTCACTGGAAGGCACCGAGGCCGGGCATCAGCTTGCCCTGGCGCTGGCGCTGATGGCGGCGTTCCTGCACGCGGTGTTCGGGGCGCTGCAAAAGGGCCGCCACGACCCCTGGCTGTCGCGCGGCGCGATCGACGGCGCCTATGGGCTGATGGCGGCGCCCTTCGCGCTCTTCGTGGTGCCCTGGCCCGGCCCCCATATGTGGCCGATCTTCGCCGGTGCCTGGGTGATCCACACCGGCTACAAGCTGTTGCAGGCGCAGGCCTATTCCAAGGGGGCCTACACGGTGGTCTACCCGGTGGTGCGCGGCACCGGGCCGCTGTTCGCGGTGATCGGCGCCTGGCTGATCTTCGACGAGTTGTTCACGCCGCTGCAATGGCTGGGCGTCGCGGTGCTGCTTTCGGGGATTTTCGGCCTCGCTTTGTACAATCTGGTCTATCTCACCACCGCGCGCGACACCCTGGTGACGGCGCTGGGGCTGGCGGTGGCGACCGGGCTGTTCGTGGCCTGCTACACCACCTATGACGCCTATGGCATCCGGGCGGCGGCGGACCCGTTCACCTTCCTCGCCTGGTTCTTCCTGATCGACGGGCTGGCCTTTCCGATCCTGGCCGGGCTTCGGCTGCGCAACATGGCCGAGCCGCCGGCGCTTGGGCCACTGGCCCTGCGCGGTGTCTCGGGCGGGCTGGTCGCCTTCCTGAGCTTCGGCTCGATCATGCTGGCCACGCGGCTGGACAAGGTCGGCGAGGCGGCGGTGCTGCGCGAAACCTCGACGGTGTTCGCCGCGCTGATCGGCTGGCTGGTGCTGAAGGAGACCGTGGGGCCCCGGCGGATCGCGCTTATGGGCTTGATCGCGCTGGGGGCGGTGATAGTTGAGATGGGCGGCTGAAGCAGCGGGCAGAGGACCATGACCCAGAAGAAAGACGTGAACCCGATCCTGCGGCAGGTGCTGGAACTGGGCCCGCCGGTGGCCTTTTTCCTGATCTACCTGAAACTGCGCGATCAGAGCTTCGAGTTCGGCGGCACCGAGTATTCCGGCTTTATCGTCGCCACCGTCCTGTTCGTGCCGCTGATGCTGTGTGCGATGGCGATCCTGTGGCGGCTGACCGGGCAGCTCAGCCGGCTGCAGATCTTCACTGCCTTCATGGTGATCTTCTTCGGCGGGCTGACCGCGTGGTTCAACGACGAACGCTTCTTCAAGATGAAGACCACCATCGTCTACGGCGTGTTTTCCGGCCTCTTGGGCATCGGGCTGCTGCACGGGCGTTCGTATCTCGCCTTCGTGATGGCCGACATGCTGCCGATGAAGGAGATCGGCTGGATGATCCTGACCCGGCGGCTGTGCCTGGGATTCGCGGTGCTGGCGGGCGCAAACGAGTTCGTCTGGCGCACCATGTCCACCGATCTCTGGGTCAAGATCGAGACCTTCGGCTTTCCGATCGCGCTGTTTCTGTACCTGTGGTGGCAGGTGATGGCGTTGCAGAAATACATGATCGACCCGGCCGACAGCGACCTGTGACCCGCTGCCGGTGCGCCGCGCCTAGCCCTGCCGCAACCGGCTCACCTCCGCCTCCAGCGCCGCGATCCGGTCGTCGCGCTGTTTGAGCAGCAGGGCGACCTGCGCGGCATCCAGCCGGACCGGGATATGCTGCGGACAGTTTACGTCCCAGGTGCCGATATCGAACAGGATCGCGCGCTCGGCCCGTCCCTGGCCGCCCTCGGGGCGCAGCCGGGCGACCAGGGCGGGATCGCCTTCGACCACCCGCGCCCGGCCCCAGAGCTTGATCCGCCGCCGCTGCGCGTAGTCGATCAGGAACAGAAAGGCGCGCGGGTTCTCCGACAGGTTGCCCAGCGTGATGTACTGGCGGTTCCCGGCGAGGTCGGCGAAACCGATGCAGCGGTCGTCCAGCACCCGGAGAAAGCCGGGCGGCCCGCCGCGATGTTGGATATAGGGCTGGCCGTCGGCGCTGGCGGTGGCGAGAAAGACGCTGGTCTGACGTGCCAGGAAATCGGCCAGCTCGGGGGTCACACGGTCGGGCCAGGGCCGGGCCTCCTGCATCCGCTGATAGCTGTCGCGGGAGCCCTTGGCCCGCTGGACCGCCTTGACCGCGTCGGTGAAGGCGATGTCGCTCGGGGGCGTTTGCGCCGGGCTCATGGCCGCACCCCCGGATCGTCGACGCCGGCGGTCGGGGCGCGGCCGATCCGGGCATCTTCGGCCAAGGTCGTTTTTTGGGGGGCTGTCCGGGCGATGACGGCGGGACGCAGCAGGCAGATCATGGCGCGGTCCTTTCGAGGTGGGGATGTGAGAGGGTCGCAAATCGGCGCGGCCGGTTCGGGCATCCGGCCGCGCCTGGGGACATCCGGGCGAGGATCAGGCGGCAACGCCCGGTGTCACGGCGGGAAAGTCGATCTCGGTCCCGGCCACCTCGTTGAGGTAGTTGGTCCAGATGTTCAGGGCGACATGCTGGATGATCTCGATGATCTGGCCGTCGTCATAACCGGCGGCGCGCACGCCCTGCAGATCCTCGTTCGCGACGCGGCCACGGTTTTCGGCCACCTTCAGCGCAAAGCGCACGGCGGCGTCGGCCTTGGCCTCGGTGGAGCGGCCGGCGCGGTTGGCGGCGATCTCTTCCGCCGACAGCCGGGCCAGGTTGCTGGCCAGGTAGCTGTGCGCCGACAGACAGTAGCCGCAACCGTTGTATTCGGCCACCGCCAGGGCGATGCGTTCGCGCGTGGCGGCCGGCAGCCGCCCCTTGCCCAGGGCGCCGGACATGCCGAGATAGCCCTCCAGCGCCGCCGGGCTGGTGGCGACAAGGCGGAACAGGTTCGGGACGGAGCCGAGCTGTTTGGCAACTTCCGCCAGCAACGGCTGCGCGGCGGCGGGGGCGGCGTCGATCGAGGCGGGAACGGAGATACGGGACATAAGCGTGTTCCTTTCTGTGTGGGTACACGCCTTAGCTAAAGGCTTCCGATTTTCGGCGGCAGAGGTTAGTTTTGCGAAAAACCCTCTCGGAAAATGGAAAGATGACCGACCGTCTGGAAACCATGTCGATCCTTGCCGCGGTGGTGGATGCGGGCAGCCTTTCGGCCGGGGCGCGGACGCTTCGGATGCCGGTCGCCACGGTCAGCCGCCGGGTGGCGGAGCTGGAGGCGGCGCTGGGAACGCAATTGCTGCTGCGCTCGGCCCGGGGGCTGTCGCTCACCGACAGCGGCGCGAATTACCTCGCCGCCTGCCGCCGCATCCTGGAAGACGTGGCCGAGGCCGAACGGATCGCCGCGGGCGAGTTCCGCGAGCCCAAGGGGCTGTTGACCATGAGCGCGCCGATCGTGTTCGGGCGGCTGCACCTGCTGCCGGTGATCACCGCGTTTCTGAAATCCTATCCGCAGGTCGACGTGCGGCTGCAACAGAGCGACCGCACCGTTAACCTGCAGGAGGAGCATATCGACCTTGCCCTGCGCATCGGGCCGCTGCCCGACAGCAGCCTGCGGGCACGCCGCCTGGGCGAGGTGCGGTGGGTGATCTGCGCCAGCCCCGCCTATCTGGAGGCGCACGGCACGCCGGAGCAGGCCGGAGATCTGAGCGCGCATGACTGCATCACCTTCGCCAACCTGCATGCGCCCGACAACTGGCGCCTCGGCACCGGCCAGGACGAGCGGCCGGTGCCGGTGCGCACGCGGATGATCGTGAACACCGCCGAGGCGGCGATCGACGCCGCCATCGACGGGTTGGGACTGACGCGCGTGCTGTCCTATCAAGTGGCGCGGCCGGTGGCCGAGGGACGCCTGGAGATCGTGCTGGCCCGCGACGAACCGCCGCCCTGGCCGGTCAGTCTGGTCTATGGCAGCGGGCTGGTGCCGCAGAAGCTGCGCGCCTTTCTCGATTTCGCGGCGCCACGGCTGGAGGCGGCGCTGCACCGCGCGGCACAGCCATGAAAAAGGCCGGGCGCAAGCGCCCGGCCCAATGTCGGTGCCCTGTGTGGGACGATGCCGTCAGTTCGCCTCGATATTGAGCGCGACAAAGCGCGGCTCGCCGGCGCGGCGGATCAGCAGCAGCAGCGATTTGCGCCCGGCCTCCTTCGCCTCGTCGATCCGGCCCTCGAGATCGGCAATCGAAGTGACCTTCTGCTGGCCGGCCTCGGTGATCAGGTCGCCCGCGCGCAGTCCCTTTTCAAAGGCCTCGGTGCTTTCGTCCACGTTGATGACCACCAGCCCGTCCATGCCCTCGGAGAGGCCCAGTTCCTGGCGCATCTCGTCGGTGGGCTTGGTCAGGGTCAGGCCCAGCACCTCTTTCTCGCTCGGGGCCGGCGCCTTTTCGTCGCCGTTCATCGCCGCGGGCACCGCCCGCTCGGCCTCTTCGCGGCGGCCCAGGGTGACCAGCACGGTCTTGGTGGCGCCGTCGCGGAACACCACGACACGCACCGCCTTGCCGACGGCGGTGTTGCCGACCTGCTTGACCAGGGCACGGGTGTCCTTGACGTCCTTGCCGTCGAAGCTGACGATCACGTCGCCGGACAGCAACCCGGCCTCCTTCGCGGGACCTTCCGGGACATCGGTGATCAGCGCGCCCTCGGCCTTGGCCAGGCCGATCGCCTCGGCCACGTCGTCGGTCACGTCCTGGATCCGCACACCGAGCCAGCCGCGGCGGGTCTCGCCGTATTCGCGCAGCTGGTCGACCACCTTGCTGACCACGTTGGAGGCCATCGAGAAGCCGATGCCGATCGAGCCGCCGTTGGGCGACAGGATCGCGGTGTTCACGCCGATCACCTGGCCGTCCATGTTGAACAGCGGCCCGCCCGAGTTGCCCCGGTTGATCGCCGCGTCGGTCTGGATGTAGTCGTCATAGGTGCCGCTGAGCGCCCGGTTGCGGGCCGACACGATGCCGACCGAGGCGGAGAAGCCCTGGCCCAGCGGGTTGCCCATCGCCATCACCCAGTCGCCGACGCGGGCGGTATCGCTGTCGCCGAAGCTGACGAAGGAGAGCGGCTTGTCGGCCTTGACCTTCAGCAGCGCGATATCGGTGTTGGGATCGGTGCCCACCACCTCGGCCTTCATTTCCTCGCCATCGAAGAACTCGATCATGATCTCGTCGGCGCCGTCGATCACGTGGTTGTTGGTGACCACGTAACCGTCCTCGGAGATGACGAAGCCGGAGCCCAGCGCCGAAGAGCGGCGCGGGCGGTCCTGATCCTTGTTGCGGTCCTGGAACTCCTTGAAGAAATCCTCGAAGGGCGAGCCCTCGGGGACGATGCCCTGCGGGCCGGTGCGGCCCTCGACCAAGGTGGTGGTGGTGATGTTGACCACCGCCGGGCTGATCTTTTCCGCCAGCGGGGCGAGGCTTTCGGGCTTGGCCTGGGCGAGCGCCACCTGCGCCAGCACAAGGATCATGGTCAAAACGGTCAGTCCGATCAGCCGCATACGAGTGACCGGGCCGGCCTGCCCGTTCGGAAATGTGATTGCCTTTGGCTGCACTGGTTGCCTCCTTGTAGATGCCTGTGTCAGTTCGAACCCCGCGTCCGGCGGGTTCCGAGGCGTGTGTCCCGGACCTCTATGTAATCTCTCCACCCGGCCCCGCAACGAGTGTTGCATGCAATCAACCTGTTGTGAAAGCCGCGTGACCCGTCTTGACGCGGCACGGCGTAAAACCGGCGGCAGGCCGCGCATCGCGCCCTATCCCGCCCCCAGCTGATGAGCGATCCACAGCAGGATCAGCCCGATCACCAGCCCCAATGCGCCGATCTGGCGGCGCGCCGACTCGGGCAGCTCGCGCATCGCCTCCAGCAGACGCTCGATAAGCGAAGGGGCCAGCACCCAGGCCAGCCCCTCCACGATCAGTACCAGCCCGAGGGCCAGAAAGACGGTTGCCATCACTCGGTCGCGACCGGCTCTTGGCCGGTTGTGCGCTGGGTCTCCTGCGCCGGCTGCGAAGAGACCGCGCTGCGCCCGGCACCCTCGGCGGACTTCAGGTAGTTGAAAAACTCCGAATCCGGCGACATCACCATCGACGAGTTGCCCCCCTTCAGCGCCCGGCTATAGGCGGTGAGCGAGCGGTAGAACTCGAAGAACTCCGGGTCGCGCCCGAACGCCTCGGCGAAGATCGCGTTGCGCTCGGCGTCGGCCTCGCCTCGGATGATCTCGGCCTCGCGCTTGGCGTCCGAGACCAGCTCGACCACGGTCCGGTCGGCCTGGGCGCGCACGCGCTGCGCCGCCTCGTTACCGCGGGCGCGCTCGTCGGTGGCCTCGCGTTCCCGCTCGGCGCGCATCCGTTCAAAGGTGGCCTCGAGGTTCTGCGTCGGCAGGTCGGTGGCCTTCAGGCGCACGTCGACGATATCCAGTCCCAGCCCGCGGGCCTCGTCGAAGGCCCCGTCGCGGATGCGCAGCATCAAAGCGGCGCGGTCGGAACTGAGGATGTCGTCGGACGTGACCGAACCCAGCACCTCGCGCGTTTGCGCGCGCAGGATCGAATCGAGCCGCGTCTCGGCTGCGCCGATACCACCGACACCCACTGCCTGGCGGAACCGGTTCACATCGACGATGCGATAGCGCGCGAAGGCGTCGACCACCAGACGGCGGTCGTCCAGCGGGGTGACCTCGAGCGGCTGCACGTCGCGGCTGAGGATCCGGTCGTCATAGCGTACGACCTGCTGGATCAGCGGGATCTTGAAGGCAAGACCCGGATCTTCCTTGATCGCGACAACGCGGCCGAACTGGAGCACCAGCGCCTTTTCGCGTTCATCCACGATGAAGATCGCCGACATCGCAGCCGCAATCAGAACGACAAGAACAGGCAGGATAAAGGTAGATTTGCGCATCAGTTGTTCTCCTGGCTGCCGGTGGTGCGGCGCAGCTCGTTCAGCGGCAGATAGGGCACAACCCCCTGACCGCCGCCGCCGACATTCTCGTCAAGGATGATCTTGTCGATATCGCCCAGCACCTGCTCCATGGTCTCCAGATAAAGGCGCTTGCGCGTCACCTCGGGCGCCTTGGAGTATTCCTTCAGCACGGCGGAGAAGCGGCTGGCCTCACCCTGGGCCTCGTTGACCACCTGCGCGCGATAGCCTTCGGCCTCTTCCAGGATCTGGGCGGCCTCGCCGCGGGCCTCGGCCAGAACCCGGTTGGCATAGGCATCCGCCACATTCTGCAGACGGTCGCGTTCCTGCTCGGCGGCCTGCACTTCGCGGAAGGCATCGATCACCTGTGTCGGCGGGTCGGCTTTGTCGAAGTTGACCCGCACGATATTCACGCCGCTGTCATAGCTGTCCAGCGTCGACTGGATCAGGTCGTGCAGACGGTCGGCGATCACCCCGCGGTCGCGGTTCAGGATCGGCGCCAGATCGGATTGCGCGATGATCTCGCGCATCGCCGATTCCGACACCGCCCGGATCGTCGGGCGCGCATCGCGAAGGTTGAACAGGAACTTGGCCGGGTCGTTGATGTTCCAGACCACCTGATAGTCGATATCGACCACGTTGGCGTCCCCGGTCAGCATCAGGCCGGCATCCTGGCCACGCCCGACGCCAAGATCCTCGCGCTGTTCGGTCGTGACCGGAAGCACCTCGGCAGTAACCAGCGGCCAGGGGGCAAAGTTAAGGCCGGGCTGACCGATGCCCTTGAACTCGCCCAGAAACAGCTCGACCGATTGCTCTTCGGGCTTGACGGTGTAGAAACTGGCCATCCCCCAAAGGATCGCAGCCGCCAGAACGCCCAGGCCCACGGTGCCGCGGGTGAAGAGCGGGCTGCCGCCCCCTGCCCCGCCGCCGGTACCGCCGCCGCCGCGTCCGCCGCGCCCGCCCATCAGGACGCGCAGCTGCTCCTGGCCTTTCTTCATCAGCTCGTCGATCTCGGGGATCTGCGGGCCCTCATCCTCGGGCCGGCGGCCACCGCCGCCACCGCCTCCGTTGTTGTCCCGGTTGCCTCCGCCCCCGGACGAACCTCCGCCCCCCCAGGGGCCGCCGCTGTTGCCCGCCATGATGTCTTATCCCCTCTTGCGCCGCTGTGAGCGGCCTTGTCTTGTCTTTTGCCGCCGTCGGCGGCCTTGCTCTCTAACCTGTGATTTCCCGCGATCAAATCAAGCGCTTCGCGTCGGCGCCTTCATCGTCACGATCTCCTCGGACATGGTCGGATGCACCGCCACGGTCCGGTCGAAATCCTCTTTCGTCGCGCCCATCTTGACCGCGATGCCGGCCAGCTGGATCATCTCGCCCGCGCCGGGCGCGACGATATGACAGCCCAGCACCTTGCGGGTGGCCTTGGAGACCACGAGCTTCATCAGCACCCGGTCGGCGCGACCGGCAAAGCTTTGCTGCATCGGCTTGAAGCTGGTGGCATAGACCTCGATCGGCTCCTGCGCCGCCGCCTCTTCCTCGCTCAGCCCGACGGTGCCCATCTCGGGCTGGGTGAAGATCGCGGTCGGGATCAGCTCATGATCGACCGGCGTTGGATTGCCCTTGAACACGGTCTCGACAAAGGCCACGCCCTCGCGGATCGCCACCGGCGTCAGGTTGACCCGGTCGGTCACGTCGCCGATGGCATAGA
>NPIG01000145.1_pt2 | contig 73782 bp, 52 predicted proteins | sample 8637441 | NCBI WGS metagenome assembly NPIG01 (sample SAMN07420675, study PRJNA396082) | bioreactor metagenome | isolation source: sample BR6 brine-fed electro-methanogenic bioreactor BR | place: Japan: Kochi | collected 2016-06-14
TCCTCACCTTGGCCATGGCACCCTTCGTGAGCTTGGACGTAGCCCCCCACTCGAGCTTGGACTTGGCACCCTGCGGGTCGGGCTCCGTTATTCGGACAATCTCTGCCGCCTTGCCCGCATTCTTTGGGACTGTAGTCGCGTTTTCTGGCACTATGCTCGCATCCCTTCCACTATGCTCGTATTCCCTGGCACTATTGCGATTTCTGTTCGGTTGGGGCTTTGCCGGACAAGGTTGTTGCCTGGGCCTCGGCTGCGCGCAGGGCCCGGAGGATGTTGCCGCCCATGATCTTGTGGATGTCGCGTTCGTTGTAGCCGCGGTCGAGCAGGGCCTGGGTGAGATAGGGATAGCCTGCAACGTCCTCCATGTTCTGCGGCATGCGCCCGGCCCCGTCGTAGTCCGAGCCCAGGCCCACGCAGTCGATGCCGGCGACGCGGACGATGTGGTCGATGTGATCCACGAGCACGTGGGCGGTGCCGGCCGGGATGGGGTGCGCGTCTTTCCACGCCCGCCAGGCCTTGCGGAAGGCGGCCTCCTCCGGGTAGCGGGCCTTGAGGGCCCGCTCGGTCTCGAAGTAGTTGGACATGGCCTCGGCGCCGACCGGGTGGCTGTAGCCGCTGAAGAAGTTGATCATGACCACGCCGCGGTTGCGTTTGATCATGCCCAGCACGTCGTCGGGCACGTTGCGCACGTGCCGGGCGACCGAGTAGGCCGACGAGTGCGAGGCGATGACCGGGGCGGTGCTGACCCGCAGGGCGTCGCGCATGGTATCGGCCGACACGTGGGCGATGTCCACCAGCATGCCCAGCCGATTCATCTCGCGGACGACCTGCTCGCCAAAGGGGGTGAGGCCGCCATGTTCCGGTTCGTCGGTGGCCGAGTCCGCCCAATCGGTGTTTTCGGAATGGGTCAGGCCCATGTAGCGGGCGCCGCGGCGGTGGAATTCGCGCAGGGTGTCGAGGGAATTCTGAATCATGTGCCCGCCCTCGACGCCGATGAGGGAGGCGATTTTGCCGTCCGCGTGGATGCGCTCGACGTCATCGGCGGTAAGGGCCAGCTCGAGGTCGTCGTAGCGCTCGATCATGCGGTGGATGAGGTCGAACTGGGCGAGAGCCTCGGCCGTTGCGGTTCCCGCCCGCTCGGTCCCGGGGTCGACGTAGACCACCCAGAACTGCCCGCTCACGCCGCCGCGCCGCAGTCGGGGAAGGTCGGTCTGCACGCTGGGCTGGAGGACGGCGATGTCGAGGCGGTCGAGCGAGAAGTTGGCCTTTTCGCGGATCTGCCAGGGCAGGTCGTTGTGGCCGTCGATGAGCAGGCCGGCGCGGTGCACGCGCAGGCCGCGTTCGGTGAGCACCACCGGGGGGTAGATGCGCGGGCGGCGCATGCCGGCGTCTCCGGCGGTCGGCTCGCCCGCGTTTTGTGCCAAGGTCGTGACACTGCATGCGAGTATGACGGCGAGGGCGATGGCCGGTGTTCGACGGCGTCCGAGCTGCTGGCCGTGCGATGCGGCGTGCCAGTCGTGATTCATACGCGGGTCTCCTCTGCGGCCTGGAGGGTCTCTGCGGCCTTTGGGGGTCATTGGATCGCGGGTGTGAGTATAGCCGTTGGTCGGGCACGGCCACCAGCCCCCGCTCATTCCCGTTCGGGCGGAGACAGCCCGGTGGTCGAGGCGACACATCGCGTGTGGCGGACCGATAAAGGGCGATTTTCTTCCGGCCGACGCCCCATTTTCACGTCCGTGAAATTCATCACGCTTTCCTTTCGGGCGGTCGGCGGGCTATCATCGGGTGAGTGAGTTGGACTGCGTCCGCGCGAGGACGGGAACCAGGGGGAAGAATCAGATCATGCGGTTTCACGAATCGGACGAATATCAACGCCATGACGACATGCGGCTGCTGCACACCGGGCCGAAGCTCAGCCGCGACGAAGGCCGGCGGATCTTTCGCGAAATGGTGCGTGCGGAATCCCGCAACGGCCAGCTCAGCGACCTGCGCCGCCGCCGGCTGATTCAGTACGCGGCCGCGCTGCAACTCACCCCGCTGGAGGCCAGCCGTATCGTCACCGAAGTCTGTTTCGAGCACCAGGTCGAAGTCGGCGAACCGCCGGTGCTCTATCGCGTGGTCGAGGCGGCCGCCGCCCCCCACCGCTGGCCCGTGTGGCTGAAGATCAGCATTGTCCTGGCCGGCGCCTTCGCCGGGCAGTACCTGCTGCTGCGTCTGCTCTAAACACTCCTATCCGCAAGAGCCAAAAGGTTGGGCGCCAGGCTGAACGGCCCGGCCATGCGCAGACAAAAACGCACGGGCGCGTCCGGCGCACCCGTGCGTTGCTTTGGATCGATCGTTTGTCGGGGCTGCGCGATCAGCGCCGCCGGCGCAATGCCGCCAAACCACCCACGACCAGCAAGGTCAGCGTGGCCGGCTCGGGAATCAGGGCGAAGCTGCCCGCGGTCCAACTGAAGCTCTCGTCCGGGGTGTTCGTGCCGCTGCCGCCGCCGGATTCGAACTGGAAGGCGGCGTAGGTGGCGCCCGGCGGAATGACCAACTGGTAGGTCACCGTGTCCCATACCGACTGGTTATTGGACTCCAACGGGTTATCCATAATCACGCTGCCGAGGTTGTTGGTGATAAGTTCGTCGGGGAGATCGCCGGGGGCCTGGTGGGCGCCGGTGAGGGCCCAGAGTTGCTCGGGGCGGTCGGTGCCCTCGCCGCCGGCGGCGAAGAAGCTCGCCTCCAGCACGCGCTCCTCGCTGGAGGGGTCGAATTCAAACGTCACGACGTCGGTGCGATTGAGCTCGCCGGCGTTGGCCCAGCCGCTGAAGGCAAAGTCGTGGCCCTGGTAGAGCGCCACGTCGCGCACGGGCATGTTTTGGTCTTCGTAGACGATTTGCAGGCCGAAACCGAACTCGGTGTCCATGTCGAACTCGGAGACGGTGTAGTCGAAGGTGCCCTGGGTCACCAACTGGGTGACATCGGCGACGTATGCCGAGTGGTTGGCGTTCCAGTAGTAGGAGCCGGGTACCGCGGGGCGCTCGAAGGGAATGACGTAACTGGCATCGGCCGTCACCGCCACGCCCGGATTGGCGCCCTGGGAAAACACAATGGTGTCGTCGGAGGTGGTTTCGGTGGCCGGTCGGTTGGAGCCCGCCCAGTAGAGATAGGCCTTCTGCACGGGGCCGGTGATGGAGACGTCGGTGAGGGTGCCTTGTCCGCCGGCGTCCTTGAGACCCAGACCGTTGGCGTAGATGGCGTATTGCCCGGTGGCCCGATAAGCCTCAAACAGCGGCACCTCCGCGGCGACGGCCAGTCCGGCCTGTCCGCATAAGACGCCCGCCGCCAGAAGCAGCAGGTTGCGGCGCAACCCGCTGTTGGCGTTGCCGTTGACCTGCTGCGCCTGCGTGTGTTCCGTTTTCATCGTTCCGCTCTCCCGCCCCAAAGGGCTATGGTGATGGTCACGCCGCGGCCTCGGGGTCCCTCCGGACCATCGACCGGCACGCGCGTGACGCGCCTCGCGTATGCAACCGTCTCCGCCGTCGCTCGTGGTGAGCGACGACGTTCCCAAAGCACAATCCGCGCACCTGCCGCCGCTCCCCCACGGGGTAAAAGCCCCTTGCGTGGGTTATCGGCCGTCCAAGCGACGCGCTGTATTTCGGAAATCAGGTGTGAATCGGCGAGAACGACGCCATGGGTCGCGGTGAACGGTTGCATGTCGGCGCGGTGCGCGCACGCCATATCCGTTCGGAACTACGGCTACCGCATGTGGATGAACACTGCCCTGGCGAGATTCTCTCCCATACCTCCCAATCTCCTCTTTCCCTCACAACTCTCTCGGCTCACAGTGTAACGGAGCGGGGCCGGGGAATCAAGGCATATACCCCAGATAAAGAGGCGCGGATTCTTGGGGGCGGCCTGCTTGAACTCCGCCATAATACTGATTTAAGTTTTTATTTTACAAATGGTTGCGCCGATACTGACTGCGCAGGGCAATCCGCCCATAACCTGCCCTGCCGGCGATGTCTCCCGGTCGATGTGCGTGGGCGGCGTCAGGATTCGGAGTTGTCTTCACCGCTGGCGGTCAGGCCGTGGCGGATGGTGTTCTCGCTGATGGTGCGCGGGCGGCAGAACTGGAGCAGGTAGTCGGGACCGCCCAGGCGGGCGCCGTCGCCGCTGAGCTTGCTGCCGCCGTAGGGTTGCACGTCGACCTGCGAACCGGTGATCTTGCGGTTGATGTAGAGGTTGCCGACGCGGAATTCCCAACGGGCGCGCTCGATGTGCGCGGGGCTGCGGGAGTACAGCCCGCCGGTGAGGGCGTAGACGCTGTCGTTGGCCAGCTCCAGGGCGTGGTCGAAGTCGCGGGCGCGCAGGACGGCCAGCACGGGGCCGAAGATCTCTTCCTGGGCCAGAGGCGATTTCGGATCCACCTCGGTGAAAATGACGGGGGCGACGTAGTGGCCTTGTTTCGGCAGAGCATCGGCCGGGCTTTCGAAGAGCACGCGGGCGCTCGTCTTGGCTTCGGCGATGTAGCCCGTGATCCGCTCGGCGTCGGCCGCGGAAATGACCGGGCCAATGTTGCTGCCCACGACCGCCGGGTCGCCGATGGTCATGGTCGCGGCCGCGTCGCGCAGTTTCTGGCAGAAGGCGTCGTGGATGGCGTCGAGCACGATGACCCGCGAGCAGGCGGTGCACTTTTGCCCGCTGAAGGCGAAAGCGGATTCGAGGACGCCGAGCACGGCCTCGTCGATGTCCACGTCGTGATCGACGATGATGGCGTTCTTGGCGCCGGTATCGATGACGGTGCGCTTGAGATGCCGCTGCCGGGGCCGGACCTGGGCGGCGGAGGCGGCCACCTGCAAGCCCACGTCGCGCGAACCGCAGAACACGACGGCGTGGACGTCCGGATGGGCGACGAGGTGCGCCCCGATCTCCGCGCCATCGCCGGGCAGGTAGTTGACCGCGCCCGCGGGAACGCCGACAGCCGTGAAAACCTCCATGAGCAGAGCCGACGCCACGGGGGCCCGCGACGAGGGTTTGACCACCACCGTATTGCCCACGGCCAGGGCGGCGGAGACCATCCCGCTGAGCATGGCCAGGGGGAAATCCCAGCAGCCCAGGCAGACGCACACGCCGCAGGGGTCGTAGACCAGCACGTTGTCTTCGCCGGGCACGTTGCGGCGGCGGGGTCGTTCGGCCATGCGCTCGACGAGGGCGGCGTGGTAGTTGCAGTAGTCGATGGCCTCGGTGACTTCGGCGTCGGCCTGTTGGGCGTTCTTGCCGATTTCGCGGATGAGGGCGACGGTGAGTTCGAGGCGGTGATCGGTCAGGACGGTTGCGGCCTTGCGGAGCAGATCGGCGCGTTGGTAGGCGCTGCGGGCGCTCCAGGGGGCCAGGGCGGCGGCAGCGGCGGCGACGGCTTGGTCGGCGTGGGCGGTGGAGGCCGCGGCGGTCCGGCCGACGATTTCATCCGGGTGGGCGGGATTGTGCGAGGCGATCCATTGGCCCGTTTCGACGGCCTGCCCGCCGATGGCCAGGGGATAATCGACCGGGCCGCGGGCGCGGGCGGCGGCGAGGGCGTCGGCCGCGCGGATGCGGTTTTCCGCGGATGCAAAGCCCGTATTCACTGCGTTGGCGAAGGCCGTCATGGGCTCCTCCTCGAAAGTGTCTTCATCGCGCCGCCGGGGCAGGGGCGCGCTCGGCGGGCGCGCCTCGGCGGGGTTTTCCAGCAGGCGGTCGTAGGCCGCCCGGTCGCCGAAGCCCTGCTTGAGAAACGAATCGTTGGAGGTGTTCTCGAGCAGCCGGCGGATCAGATACGCCATGCCCTTGAGCAGATCGCCGTAAGGGCAGTAGATGCGCAGGCAGCGCCCCATCTGGACCACGGCCTGCTTGAGCGGGTCGCCCATGCCGGCGAGCATCTGAAGCTCGTAGTCGCGCGCCGGCAGGCCGAGTTCCTCCGCAACGGCCATCACGTGGGCGAGGGAGCGCACGTTGTGGCTGGCGAACGCGGGGCGAATCAGGTCCGCGTGCTCGAGCATGGTCCGCGTGCACCGTTCGTAGCAGGCATCGGACTCCCACTTGCGCGTCCACACGGGGATGGGCGTGCCGTAGCGGACGGCGTAGGTCGTTTCGGTATCCCAGTAGGCACCCTTGACCAGGCGAATGGCGATCGGCGTGCCGCGCTGCCGCACCCACTCGAGCAGGCCGTGCAGATCGGCCTCGCCGTCCTGGAGATAGGCCTGCACCACGATGCCGATGTCGGGCCAGTCGCGATACGCCGGCTCGTTGAGCAGCCGCTTGAAGAAAGCCAGGGTCATGTCGCGATAGCGGAAGGCCTCCATATCGACGTTGACGAAGACGCCGAGCGCGCGGGCGCGGTCGAGCAGCGGCCGCAAACGCCCCGCGACGGTGTCGTAGACCCGATCGGGGTTGACCGGGTCGAACACCGGGTCGAAGGCGGTGAGCTTGATGGAGATGTTGGCTCTGGGCATGGGGCCGTCGCGGCCTGCGTCGATCTGGGGGACGTGGGTCCAGTGGCGGGCGGCCTCGCCGAGCGATTCGATGAGCTCCAGGTAGACGCGGGCGGCCTCCTCCGCCTGGGGGTCGCTGATGGTGGCTTCGCCGAGGACGTCGAGGGTGAACGCCATGTGCCGGGCGCGAAGGCGTTCGGCGTTGGCGATGGCTTCGCGGGTGTTGGTGCCGGTGATGAAGGAATGGGCCATCGCAAACGCCGACCAGCGCACGACCGAGCCGACGCTGCGCCCATAGAGGGAATGGGGATCGCGGAAGGCGGTGGCCAGGCGCATGGGCAAGCTGCCCTTGACGACGTCGGGCGTGAGGTATTCCTTGAGGTGGCGGGCGATGTCGGCGTCGTCGCCGAGGTGCGGCACGCACTCCATGAAGCGGAAGAGCTGGGTCTGGAGGCGCGGGTCAGCGGAAACGTATTCGAGCATCTGCCGTTCCCACCAGGCGCGGCGCCAGAAGCGCGGCTCAGCGGCGTGGGCGCGTTCGAAGAGTTCGCGGCCCAGTTCGCGGCAGCGCCGCTCGGTGGTTTGGCGATCGTGCCGGCCGGCGACGGGGGTCGGGGTCAGGGTCGTCGTCACGATGAGGCGTCCTCCACCTCCACGATCCGCCGTCCGTGGAGAAAAACCAGGTACCGGGCGGTCACCGGTCGTCCGAACACCGCGGACACCGCGGCGGCGTAGAGTTGCAGTTGCAGGGCATAGTCGGCCGCGCGGGCGTCCACGTCGCCGGCGTCCACGCGGTCGGTTTTGTAATCCACAATGGCCAGACCGGCCTGGTCGGTCAGGATGCCGTCGACGACGCCCCGCACGAGCACCCGATCATCCGCGTCGCCGGTCACCAGACGATCGAAGCGGTCGGCCGGCTCGCTCGCGAGAAACATCCACTCGCGGCGATAGCCGTCGTCGCCGGCGGCGCGGATCCGCCGCCCCAGCGGCGTATTGAAAAACCACGCCAGGGCATCCACGTCGATGAGGGGCACGTCCGCCGCATCGAGCAGGCCGTCGGCCGCCAGCCGGTCCATTTGCTGGGCGATCTGCGCCGCGTCGGCCGCCTGGTCCAGTCGGAGTAATTCTAGCGCGGAATGGACAACCCGCCCGCGACGAATCCCCTCCTGCCGTGCGTCGGCAGACGCGGCCGTGTGGTGGGCGGGCGCCCGCGCATCGGCCACCACCGGCGCGGACTCTTCGTCCGGCCAATCGTGCGGCCGCTTGACGCCACTGGCCGCCCGGGCGGCCTGCACGGAGGAGGTTTCCAGATGAGGGTAGGCGTAGTCGAGGCGATCGATGAAGTCCACGGCCCATTCCAGTTCGCGACTGAGAGGTTCGGCCGGGGGGAGGGGCGCGAGGGCGGCCACTGCTTTGCGAAGACCGGCATCGTCGGCGCTGGCGGCCGCGGGCAGGCGCCAGTCGAGAATCTCGTCCGGCGCATAGGTGGTCACCTCGAGGAGGACGCCGGCATCGGGCCCGGTGGCCTCGTCCCACGTCACCCGCGCGGGCGGGATAGCGCCGTGGGCGGCGACCACCCAATGCAACGGGGTCTGGGCGCTGAGCACCTGCAAAGGCCCCACCTGTCCGGCGTTGGCCCGGGCCATAGCCCGCATCCGCTCCAGCTTCTCCAGATCCTCAGTGCCCACGAGGATGAGCTTTTCGCGGGCGCGGGTTAGGGCGACGTACCAGACGCGAAGCTCCTCGGCCTGGGAGGCCTCATCGGCCGATCGGGCGCAGGCCCGATGGAGTACCGTGGGGTACTCGATGAGGCGGTCGCGATCGACGGCCTTCAGTCCGACGCCGGTCGTGCGGTCGAAGAGGAAGCGTCCGGTGGCGTCGGTGCGGTTGAAGGCGCGGCCCATTTCCGCGGCGATGACGACGGGGAATTCGAGGCCCTTGGACTTGTGGATGCTCATGATGCGGACGACGTTTTCGGCCTCTCCGACGGCGGAGGGGGCGCCCAGGTCCTGATCGACCGCCTGCAACGACTCGATGAAGCGGAGGAAGCGGCGCAGCCCCTGGCGCCGGAAGCCGCCGAACTGGCGGGCGCGTTCGTGCAGCGCCACCAAGTTGGCGCGCCGCTGCTCCCCACCGCGCAGACCGCCGACGTACGCAAAGTAGCCCGTATCGCGATAGATCCGCCAGAGCACGTCGGCGAGCGGCTGGTCGCGCAGGTCGCGGCGGTAATGCTCGAGGCGGCGCAGGAGGCCGTTGAGTTTTTCACGCAGGGCGACGTCGGGCCCGCGCCGCGCGTACGCGCGTACGGCCTCGTGAAAGTCCACGCGCTTGTCCAGCCGCCGAATCGCCAGCAGATCGTCCTCGGTGCAGCGCTCGCCGAGCATGCCGGAGCGGAGGACGGCCGTCAGCGGGATGTCCTGCTGGATGTTGTCGAGGACGGCCAGCAGCGCGAGCACGTCGCGGACCTCCTGGGCCTCGAACAGCGCGTGGCCGGCGTCGGTCCAGGTGGGGATGCCCATCTGCGTGAGCACGCCGGCGATGGCGGCGGCGCTGTGGCGCGTCGAACGCAGGAGGATGCAGATGTCGCGGTAGGCCAGAGGGCGACGGTCGTCCGGCGGTCCGACCTGCATGCCGGAGCGGAACAGTTCGTCAATCCGCGTGCCGATGCGGAAGGCCTCGCGCTCGACAGCGCCCCACTGCGCGGGATCGTTGACGTCGACGTAGCGGGGAACGTCGTCGTCCTCGGCGGCGGCGTCCTGGTCGTCGTCGGTCTCCAATTTGCGGGCGAGAACGTGCAGCTCCACCGGTTCGCCAACCGGGGGCAGGGGTTGCTCGGGGGCTTTCAGTTCCGCATGTTCATCGTAGGCGATGCCGCCGACCTCGTCCTGCATCAACTGGCGAAACAGGGCGTTGACGCACTCCAGGACGTTGCGAAAGCTGCGGTAGTTGCGCTGCAAGTCGATGCACGCGCCGCCCTCGCCCCGGCGAAAGGCCGCGGCGCGGCGCAGGAACATCACCGGCTCGGCCAGGCGGAAGCGGTAGATGCTCTGCTTGACGTCGCCGACGGTGAAGAGGTTGCCGGCCTGGGCGGACGACGCCTCGCGGCTCACGAGGGCGAGCAGGGTCGCCTGCAAGGGGTTGATGTCCTGGTACTCGTCGACGAGCACGTGGGCGAAGCGCCCGCGCAGCTCGGCGGTCACCGGATTTTGCTCCTCGTCGGGGAGCCGCTCGGTGAGCAGCCGATAGGCCAGGCGCTCCAGGTCGGCGAAGTCCATCACGCCCAGGGCCCGTTTGACCGCGTCGAAGCGCTGCACGAAGGCGTCCGCGAGCAGGACCAGGGTCTGCGCATAGGGCATCACCCGATCAAAGCCGGCCGACAGCTCTTCGGCGCTGAAGCGGGCAAGGCGTTTTTGCAGGCGGGTTTTGAGCAGCGTCTTCTGCACGTCGGCGAAGACGTCGCGGGCGCGATCTCGCTCGGTGATCTCCTCCGGCGTCGCGGACTTGCCCAGGCGCGGCGAACCGCGCGAGCTGAGTTCGTAGGCGAGGATGTCCTGCCGCACGCGCTCGAAATCGCGCCCGTGCTCGATCCGCTGGGCCCAGTCGTCGAGCTGGGCCTGGTAGTCGCGCAGCAGTCCGGCATAGAATGCGCCGGTGGGCCATTCGCGGTCGATCACGCGGGCGGCGGCGGTGCAATGCTCCGCCTGGCGGCGCAGTTCGACGCGCAGGGCGCTTTCCCAATCGGCGAGCAGCATCGCGCGGCGCTCGGCAGAATCGCCGCAGGCCAGTTGCACCCAGGCCTGCGGCTCGGGCAGGCTGACCAGGAAATTCGCCAGTTGCAGAACGAACTGGGCGATTACACCGTCGTAGCCCAGGCCGTAGTCCTCGACCAGCCGGCGGAAGGCCTCCGCGTCGGGCCCGTCGCCGGCGTAGTGTTCGTTGAGCAGCTCGCTGAGCGCCTCGTGCTTGAGCAGGCGGGCTTCGTCTTCGTCAAGCAACTGGGCGTGGGCATCCACTCCGACGCGGTGAAACCAGCGGCGGACCATCCACAGGCAGAACGCGTGCAAGGTGGATATCTGGACGGTGTCGATGAGGGCCAACTGGGTGCGCAACCGCTCGTCGCCGCTTTCGGCACGTTCGCGCAACGCGCGGTTGATGCGCTGCTTCATCTCGGCCGCGGCGGCTTCGGTGAAGGTGACCACGAGCAGTTCATCGACACCGCAACGATACGGCGGCGGCGCGTCGCAGATCAGGTGGCCGCAGCGGGCGGCCAGGACGGCGGTCTTGCCGGAACCCGCGGCGGCCGACACCAGCACGCTGCGATCGACGGTCTCGATGGCCCGCCGTTGTTCAGGGGTAAACTCAATCGCCGGCATCGTCGCCCTCCCCCACCCGCGTGAAGACGTCCGAGCGCTTGAGGTCGTCGAGATGCCGCATGCCGGGATCACCGAATTCGAACCGGCAGATCGCCTTCATCGGGCACCAGTGGCAGGGCGAGAAGTTCTTGAGCCGATAGGGTGAGACGGAAACGTCGCCGTCGAGCACGCCGTCGGCCAGTTCGCCCAGCTTCCGCCGGGTGTGGGCCAGCAGCGCCGCAAACTGTGCCGGCTCGGCCGCGTCGCCGGTATCCACCGCGCCCAGCGTGCCGTCTTTCTTGCGGAAGATTTTGAAGTAGCGGGCACGCCCGGTCGGCGGGGCGCCGCCTTCGAGCAGGTCGATCCGGCCGGCGTCGAACAGGCCGCGGGGCAACGCCTCGTCCGGACCGGCGACGTCCTCCGGCGCGTCGTCGGGGTGATCGACCGGCTGGTACTTGCGCAAGAGGCTCACGTAGAACGCGCCGACGGGCACGATGGGCCGACCGGCGAGCGTCTCGCCGCGTTCGCCCAGGGCGAGAAGATATCCCAGCAGTTGCAGGCTCAGCCCGTGGTAAACGGACCCCAGGTCGAGCCGCTTGTCGCGGGTGCGCTTGTAGTCCACGACCACGCCGATCAACTCGTCGCCGACTTCGGCGAGATCGACGCGGTCGATGACGCCGCGCACGCGCAGGCGCCGGCCCTGCGGGGTCGTAATGTCCAGCGCCGGCAGGCTCTGGGGATCATCGGGGAAGCCGTACTTGCGTTCCGCCGCTCGCGGCACGAAGCGCCCGGCGGACGAGACCCGTTGCTGCCCGCGGACGATGGGCGAGAGATCGTGGGCGCTGCGCTCAAGGATATAGGCGTCGCGGGCGCTGGACAGCTCCCCTTCGCGCTGGAGACCTTCACCGATGCGCTGCCGCGCCGCTTCCAGCCGGGTGAGCACCTGCGCGTCGGGCACGTCGGCGAAGCGTTCATTGCGGGCGAGGCAGTCATTGAGGAATTCCTCCAAGAGCGCGTGGTGGACCGTGCCCACGTCCACCGGTTGCAAGTCGGCCTCGCGGCGCTCGCGCAGCCGCAGGGTGAAGCGGGCGAAACGCTGGAAGGGGCACGCCGCGAAACTCTCCAGCTCGGAAACACTCGCGGTGTAGTCGCCTTCGGCCAGGTCCTTGACCGAGGCCGGCGCGAGCTGCGCCTCGTTGACGTAACGTAATGAAGCCAGCGCCGCTTGCAGCACCCCGGCGTGTTCGTCGCGCACGCGGGCCACGGCGTAGAGATCGTTCCAACGCTGGCGCACCGCCGGCGCCGGCTCCCGGTCCAACACCGGACGGCGGGACATTTCCAGTGCGAGGGCGCCGGCGAGGTCCCGGCCGGTGAGCACCGGCCAGGTTGCGCGCAGCGCGGCCGGATCGCCGATGGCCTGCATGGCCAGCCCCGGCAACGCGTGTTCCAGCAACTCCGCGTACGGCGACGGGCGCAGGGCCTTGCCGGCGTCGTCGGCCGCGGCGCAGGTGACGATGAGCTTTTCGCTCGGGCGGGTGAGGGCGACGTACGCCAGCAACTGCTCGTCGAGGATGCGCTGGCGTTGACCTTCGCGCAGCGGCACGTTGCGCCCGGCGAGCTGGGCGCGGTCCTCGTCGTTGAGGATGGCGTCCTCGGCCGCCCGCAGGGGAAAGACTCCATCGTTGAAACCCAGGACGATGGCGGCCTTGATGTCCGGATGGCGGCTGCGTTCGATCGATCCGACAAGCACCTGGTCGAGCGTCGGGGGGACAAGGCCCATGCTGAGCTGGCCAAGCCCGGCCTCGAGGACGCCGGCGAGATCGGCGACGCCGAGCGGAGCGTCGCCCAGCGCGTCGGCGAGGTCGGCCAGAAAGGCGTCGATGTCGCCGATGATCTGGCGATGCTCCGCAGCGAGTTCCATGGCCCCGTCGCCTTCGCGCTGCGTGGCCCAGGCCTCGAGGACCTCGGCCGCATTCGCCCGCTGGAGCAATGCGGCGAAGGCCCGGGCCCATTCGGCACCCGCAAGCCGGGCGGCCGACGTAGGGAAATCGCCAATGACTTCGAGCACGCGCCGCCGGGCGGCGTTCACGCGGTCGAGATGGGCCTGCTCAATGGCGCTGGGCTGCGCGGGGTCGCGGGCTCCCTTCAGGAAGGTCCACGCCGCGTTCGATGGGCGCGCCTCCCACGCCGATCGGCCGATGATGCCGTGGGCGAGCACGTAGTTTTCGAGCTCGTCGGCCGCGTCGTCCGCGAGGCCGAGCAGCCCGGTCTTGAGCAGCAGTCGGACGGCGTCGATCGACCAACCGGTCGCGGCCAGGGCGGTCACTCCGCGGATCAGCTCGACGAGCGGGTGGTGCGCGGTGGAACGCCGACGGTCGATGAAGAAGGGGATGTTGCGCTCGCGAAGCGCGGCCGACAGGAGGTCGTGGTACGGGGCCAGGTCGCGGCAGATGATGGCGATGTCGCGGTAGCGCATCCGCCCCTGGGTGGACCAGACCAGCCGGAGCACCTGCGCGACCGCGTATTCCACCTCGACCCGGCGATCGGGTGCGGTGAGCAGGAGCACCTGCCCTTCGTCGGCATTCGCGTCGCCGGCCGGGGCAGCGGCGGGTCGGCGACGTCCGAAGCACGCTTCGAGATGGGCCAACGCAGGCTGGTCGGCAAAGCGCGGCGGCGTCGGCGGCGTCAACACCAGGGCATCGGATACGGCCACGCCCGCGTCACTCAGCCGCTGACGCAGGGCCAGGTAGGTGCGCTGGGGACGGGCGAAGAGATCGGCCGGCCCGACGCCGCCGGGGCCCTGCGTTCGGGCGTGATAGTCCGGATCGACGAGCAGGGTGATGTCCACGTCGATCGCCCGCCGGGCCAGCTCGACCAGCAGGCGCATCTCCTGGCCGGTGAAGCCGGCGAAACCGTCCACCCAGATGCGCGCCCCGGCGAGGTAGTCGGTGCGCCCCAGCGCGGCGCGGGCAAGTTGCAGATGCTGCGACGGGTCGAGTCGGGTGTCGCCCAAGTGCTCAAGGTAGGCGGCGTACAGGTCGGCGAGGTCGGCGAACTTGGCGGCGTGGCGGGGATCCTGTTGCGGATCGCCGGCGCGCAGATCGTCGGGTTGCACGTCCTCTTCGATCAACTCGCTGATGGTTTGGCCCAGTCGATCGAAAAAGCCCGTCAGCCGCTCGACGCGCTTGTAGTAACGCAGGTGGGGTGCGCGACGTGCGATGATGCTGCGCAGCACCATGGCCCGGGCCACGGGCGAGAGCGCCGTGCGCTCGGGCGCGTGAGCGGCCTGGAGGACGCGATAGGCCAGGCGTTTGAAGCTGAGCACTTCTGCGCGGTGGGTGGCGTGGAGGTCGCCGGCGAGGAGGGCGCGCTCCATCTGCAAGCTGGCCTGCTCGGGCGTGAGCAGAACCAGGCGGGGCCCGGCGAGCGGAGAACGCTTGAGTTCTTCCCGAATCGACGCGAGGCAGTGATGCGTCTTGCCGACCCCGGCGCGGCCGATCACGAAGCGCACAGACATGCCATGCTTCTAGCCCCGCGGCGCACCGGGGTCAAGCAGAGACGATTTGCCGGAATTCGGGGTACGTGGTTGCCCCAAGGGGGGATCACAAATTCACAGGCGCGGCGGGGCGTGCGACGGCATGCGGACTGCGGCCAAGCCGACTGACACGCCCACCGCCGTTGCGGTGAGCAAAGGGGTCACTCGCGGGTGGCGGCGTCGCGGGCAATGCGTCGGACCAGGCTGCGATAGCGCAGGTACTTGGTGAGCTTGTGGACCAGGGCGTAGAGGAAAGCGAGAAAAAACAGCAGGAAGGGGACGGCGATGAAGTAGGCCCACGCCTCGCTTCCGACGACGGCCGCGTACAACGTCCATCCGCCGATGGCGCCGCACAGCAGCACCACGAGGGCGTCGCCCCACGGCAGGCCGATGTCCTGCGGGAAGAAGATGCCGCGGCGGGTGAGGGCCCGGGTGTCATACGATTCGCCGCACTCGGGGCAGCGCCCCACGACCGCCCCGCGGCGGAGATTGTACCCGCAGCCGGCACAGAAGATGTCCCGGTCCATTCCGCCGGCGTGTTCGATGTCCTGTCCGGGTCGCGGCATAGCAGCATTGTCTCGTTCTGGTCGGGCATCGGCCGTCAGCAGCGTTCATTCTCCAGTTCCTCACGGCCGAAAGGGCTGCCACACTCCGGGCAGCGCGGCTCGTTCAAGCCTGTGAGGTTGTAGCCGCAGACGGCACACGCGGGGAAACATGTTTGAGGGAGGAAGTACACGCGGCGCCGACCCGTATACAGGAATATCAAAATGAGAACATACAAAGCAAGCCGCCCAGGCATTTGTATCAGCACCATCAGCACCGCACCCGTGGTAATGGGCTGGAATCCATGCCAGGCCATGGAGACAAAATCAATTGCCGGGCCCAGCGCAACCAAAACCAGCATGATGACGCTCCAGCGGCGCGCCGATCGTGGACGACGCAAGATGAAGACGCCTGCGATGATCTCGACCATGCCCCGGATGATCGCCCAACCCCGAGTCGTCAACAAATGCACACGCCAGTCTGCCGGCACGCGATCAGGCAGGACGAGCAACATAATGCCTTCACTCACCGAACTGAACGCAGCCGCCAGCCCGAACGCCAGCAAAGCCCCGCCGAGTAACGTCGCCCACTCCGGCCTTTGGCCTGGATGATGTGCAGGCCCGATCGCGGCACTGAGTACGGGCGTCTGCGACAGCGTTTTGTGATGGTCGTCCAAGTCGTCGGCTTCCAAACGGGGAGCGTTCTACTCCTCGACGGAGAAGAGGGCGTCGACGAACTGGACGGGGTCGAAGGGTTCGATGTCGTCGGCCGTTTCGCCCAGGCCGACGAACTTCACCGGCACGTTGAGCTGGTCGCGGATGCCGATGACGATACCGCCCTTGGCGCTGCCGTCGAGCTTGGCCAGGATGATGCCGCTGACGTTGACGTGTTCGCTGAACTGCTGGGCCTGCATCACCGCGTTCTGGCCGATGGTGGCGTCGAGCACCAGCAGCACCTCGTGCGGCGCGCCGGGGATTTTCTTGGCCACCACCTTTTGGATTTTCCCCAGCTCGCGCATGAGGTTGTCCTGGGTGTGCAGTCGGCCGGCGGTGTCGACCAGCAGCACGTCGGCCTGGCGGGCGACGGCGGCCTCGCAGGCGTCGTAGGCGACGGCCCCGGGGTCGGCCCCCTGCTGGTGCTTGACGATCTGCACGCCGATGCGCTCCGCCCAGATGGAAAGCTGCTCGACGGCGGCGGCGCGGTAGGTGTCGCCGGCGGCCAGGATGACTTTTTTGCCCTGCTTGGTGAGCAGCGTGGCCAGCTTGGCGATGCTGGTGGTTTTTCCTGAGCCGTTGATGCCCGCGACCAGGACCACCGTCGGCCCGCTGTCCACGTAGTGCAGGCGGCGGTCCGACTCGGGCCACATCTCGACGATGTACGCCTTGAGGTGCGCGATGATCTCCTGGGTTTCCTTGATTTTGCCCTGCTTCCAGGCCTTGCGCGTCGAGTCGATCAGCTTGGTCACGGTCGCAGGGCCGATGTCGGCCGCGAGCATGGTATCCTCGAGCTGATCGAGCACATCGTCGTCGATCTTCTTGCCGAACGGCAGCACCATGCGCATGCCGCCGACGATCTTGTCGCGGGTTTTGGCGAGGCCCTTTTTGAGCTTGTCGAACAGTCCCATCAGAGGTCCACCTCTTGGCTTTGTTCCTTCCAGACCGCGTCGAGCACGCCGTTGACGAAACGGCTCGAGTCCGCGTTGCCGAAGGCGTTGGCGATCTCGATGGCCTCGTCGATGATCACCTTCGGCGGCGCGTCGCGCAGGTCCAGCTCCGCCAGCGCCACCCGGAGCACGTTGCGGTCCACGGGCGTGATGCGTTCGATCGACCAGCCGGTGGTCTTGCGTTCGATCTCGGCGGCGGTCACCCCGCGGAGCTTCCAGGCCTCATCGACGAGGCGCTGGGCGTAGTGGGTGGTGGCGGCGGAGGCGGCCGCGTCGGCCAGGAAGCGTGGGACGCGCTGGAGATAGTCCTCCCCCTGCGCGTCCACCTGGCACAAAGCCTGCATCGCCAGGACGCGGGCACGATGTCGATCGATAGCTACGGTCATGCAGAATTACTTGCTGGGAATTTTCCCGATGAGGTTGACCATTTCGATGGCGCCGGCGGCGGCATCGGCCCCCTTGTTGCCGGCCTTGGTTCCGGCGCGTTCGATGGCCTGTTCGAGGGTGTCGGCCGTGATCACGCCGAAGGTCACGGGCACGCCGGTTTCCAGGGCCACCTGGGCGATTCCGCGGGCGGCCTGGCCGGCGACGTAGTCGAAATGCGGGGTGTGTCCGCGGATGACGCAGCCGAGGCAGACCACGGCGTCGAACGCGCCGCTGGCCGCGGCCTTCTTGGCGGCCAGGGCGACTTCCCACGCGCCGGGCACGTGGATCACGGTGATGTCGTCGTCGGCGCAGCCGTGGCGCACGAGCATGTCCACCGCCCCGCTGACCAGCTTGGAGGTGATGAACTCATTGAAGCGGCTGACCACCAGGGCGAACGTCTTGTTTTCAACGGTCAGGACGCCTTCGAGAATCTTGGGCATGGGTGTCGCTCCTGGGTCGCGAGGATGGATGTCCTCAGTGGCCGGCGGTCACTGCGTCCCTGGCCGGCTGGTTGTGCTTGCCCCGGAGCTTGCGCTCGGGGATCTGATTGCGCTTCGGGCTCTGAGTGCTGCTTGCATTCCGGGCTCTGGCCGGTTGACCCCGGAGCTTGCGCTCGGGGCTCTGATTGCGCTTGCGCTCCGGGTTCTGATTGCGCTTGCGCTTCGGGCTCTGACGCTGATGGATGGCGCTTTTGCGCCGTTACTCCACCGCCTTGGCCTGGATGCGGTTCATCTTCAAATCCACCACCTCGAATAGACTGGTGAATTCCGGCTCGATCAGGTGCTCGACGAAAGTCTCGGCCCCCATCTTGGCCTTGATCCGGTAGCGGGCGACGCCGTTGGTCAGGTCCTGGTTGACGCTGAGCACGCCGTCGATCGCCGCGATCTGCTTCTTGATTTTGAGGGCCGTCAGCAGGTTCACCCCGCTGACTTCCAGCTCGATCATATCGCCGGCGCTGATCCGCGTCGCCCACTGCTGCATGCAGGTCCGGTAGATTTTGTCGACCAGCAGTTCGCCCGCGTTGGACAGGGCCATCTTGCCGGCCTGGGGCGAAAACGAGCTGTAGCCCCGGGCCCCGCCGCGCGTCACCGGCAGGGACTCGCTGGCGATGAGCTTGCCGGTGTCGGTGTAGTACATCTTGGCAACCGCGTCGCAGTTGTACATGGCCAGTTCGATGCCGCGGGCGGTGGTGACGCCGGCCTGGTTGGCGTTGGCGGCGCCGCTGATGAAGATCTGCGTGCCGAACTCCTTGGCCAGGGCGAGCATCTTGGCCGTATCGCCGGTGGCCTCCGCGTCGGCCGACTCCACCTCGGCCTTGGCCTTGAGGTGGGCGCTGTTGTAGACGTCGAATCCGCTCTTGAGGAGCCGTTCCTCGATCTTGGACTCGAGGATGCTGCTGTTGCTCTCGACGCCGTCAATGGTCTCGACGATGTACACCGCCACGCCGGGCCGGCCGATCTGGTCGAGCACGTTCTGCACCTCGCCCCAGGTGCTGGCGATGGCGGACTTGCTGACCTTGGCTTCGATCTCGCAGAAGAACACGCCGCCCATGCCCGGGCCTTCGCGCAAGACCTTGTAGTCACTGATGATGCCGTCGGCACGGGAGTAAATCGTGTCGCGAATGAGTTCGAAATTCTCCACCTGACTGTGGGAGGAGATTTCGATGGCCCCACCCTTTTCCAGGGCTTGGCGGAGGGCGTCGTTGCGGGCGGCCTCGGCGCTGATGCCCTCGCCCTTGGCCTGCACGATCACCACGTCGTCGTCGGCCAACACCGGCGGAGCCAGGCACGTCAAGACCAGCAGACACATCGTCCAGCACAGTTGTCGCAGCATACGAATCCTCCTTGGACGGCCCAGAACGACCCTCTCCGCAGGCGGCTGGGCAGTCGCACACGTGGTTGGTAGATTGTGGTCAATCGGGCGACCCGGTCAAGGGCGGCGCCCCGTACTCCAGGTTGGACATGCCGCCCGGTCCCGGGTTAGGGTCGCCGCCATAAACGCCGAACGGAAAGGACGATAGCTCATGACTCGCCAACCCTATTCACGCCGTCTGGCTTGGTTGCTCGTTGCCGCGGGCGTGCTCGGACCGATCCTCCCCGCGTTGGCGACTGAAAAACAGATCGACCGCGAGATCACCGGCGTCCTGAAAACCGAAAACGGGGTGCGGGTGCTGCGCCTGTGGGGTGACGCGTCGCAGCGCGGGTACGCCCATGGTTACCTGCTCGGCGACTGCATCAAGCCGCTGCTCGAACGCATTCTGCTTGGCGAGCTGTTCTGGCCCAGCCCCCAGCATTACGAGAACGGCATCCGGCAGATCGCACCGCTTAAGTTCCGGTTCACCCGCGAGCAGCGGGCGGAGTTGGACGGGATGGCGGCCGGCATCCGCGATCGGCTGGGCAACGACGCCCGCTTTGCCGCGGTCGATCGCGAACTCGATGTCAACGATTTGATCGCCTTGAACACGCTGGCCGACTGGCAGGCGGCGGGGTGCTCCAGCTTCGCCGCGTGGGGGCCCGCCACGCCCGAGGGGCAGATGGTGGTCGGGCGCAATCTTGACTTTTTTGACGTGCCCGGGATCGACACGGAGCACCTCATCATCGCGTACCTAACGGTTCCGGACGGCGCGGCGCGGTGGGTGACGCTGAGTTGGCCGGGAATGATCGGCGTGTACACCGGGATGAGCGAACGTGGGGTGGTGGTCGCCGAGCACGACGCCCCAGCCCCGACGGACTGGAGCGGCGGACCGTTTGTCCCGCGGACGATGGCCACGCGTGCGATTCTCGAACGCGTCACGCCGGAGGGACTGCTGGAAGAGAGCACCGAGATCCTCCGCGCCAGCCGTACGTTCTGCGGCAACAACTTCCTGGTGGCCGGTCCCTACACGGGTCAGAAGACGCCCGCGGTGGTGTTCGAGTACGACATGCGCACGGACCTCGACGGCGGGGTCAGCATTCGCAAACCCGGCGACGAGCAGAATCAACTGCCGCCCCACACCATCGCCTGCACGAACCACTACCGCACGCGCGGCGCGATTCAAGCCTGCGGGCGCTACGATACCTTCAAGCGGATGCTCACGGAGAAGCGCCTGGCGGCGATCGATGTGTCGCGGGCGGAGGAGATCCAGGGGGCCGTGGCCGTCTCGGGCAACGTGCACACCGTGCATGCCATGATCGCCCTGCCCAACCAGCGCACGCTGCGGGTGTTTTTCTCCACGCCGCAGAGCCAGGCGCTGGCCAGGCCGGGGGTCAGCTTCGCGCTCGAAGATTTGCTCCAACGCTAGCGCGGCCTCGCGGTAGTACGAGGCAGGTCGGCCGGCGGCAGGTCACTCGTAGCGGAGCGCTTCCACCGGGTCGAGGCGCGAGGCGCGGAACGCCGGGTAGAGTCCGCTGACGATCCCGGTGAAGACCGCCATGCCCAGCGCCCAACTGATGCTCTTGGTGGTGGTGTACGTCTGGAGAATCTGGGTCACGTTTTCCAGCAGGTCGGTGAAGGCGTAGCCCAGCAACACGCCGAGCGCGCCGCCCAGCACGCTGATCACGCTGGCCTCGATGAGAAATTGCGTGAGGATGTCGGTCCGCCGCGCCCCCACGGCCATGCGCACGCCGATCTCCTTGGTTCGCTCCGTCACGGATACCAGCATGATGTTCATGATGCCGATGCCGCCGACGACCAGCGAAATGCCGGCGATGCTGTAGAGCACGACGGCGAAGATGTTGATCATGTCGTTCACCTGCGAGGTGACCTGGTCGCGGGTGATGACGGTGAAGTCGTCGGGCTTGCCGGCGCGGATGTTGTGTTCGCGGCGCAGGGTGCGCTTGACCTCCTGCATCACGGCGTCCAATTCGGTGCTGTCGGCCGCCTGGACGGTGATCATCTGCACGTACTCGGTGCCGAAGAGGCGCTCGAGCCCGGTGGTCACCGGGATGATCACCTGGTCGTCGACGTCGCGCACGCCGAGAAAACCCTTCTTCTCCATCACGCCGATGACGTCGAAGCCCATGCCCTCGATGCGCACGCGCATGCCGACGGCCGGCGTCTCGCCGAAGAGCTTCTGGGCCACCTTGTGGCCCAGCACGCAGTACTTGCGCCCGCCGAGCACGTCGGCCTTGGTCAGCGTCCGCCCGCGCAGGGGCTTGTATTCGTGGACCTCGCAGTAATTCTCGTTCGTGGCGAGCAACTGGATGCTGTGGTTTTTTTCGAAGTACTTGATCTGCGCGCCGGTGGCCGACTCGGGCACGGCCGCCTCGACGATGGGAATTTCGGCCAGCGCCTCGGCGTCCTCGGGGGTGAGGGACATGCGCATTACGGCCCGCCCGCCCTGCCGCTGCGACGTGCCGTTCATGACGAAGACCTGGTCGGCCCCCAGCGTCTCGATCTTGGTCACCACGTCGCGGCTGCTGCCTTCGAGGATGGCCATGGCGGAGACGACGGCCGCCACCCCGATAATCACCCCCAGGCAGGCGAGGATGGAGCGCATGAGATTGGCCTGCAAGCTGCGGCCGGCCATCAGACATATTCGCAGAAAGAACATCGCGCTCGCTCACACCGCCGACTCGCTCAGCAGTGCGTCGCGCCGCTGGGCGTTGAGGCGTTCGTCCTGAATGATCTTGCCGTCGCGCATGCGGACGATCCGCTCCGCCTGGACGGCGACCTCCATCTCGTGCGTCACCAGGACCACCGTCGTGCCGGCCTGGTGCAGGCTGCGGAAAATGGCCATGATCTGCTCGCCGGTGCGCGTGTCCAGGTTGCCCGTGGGCTCGTCCGCAAGGATCAGCGATGGGGAATTCACAATAGCCCGGGCGATGGCCACGCGCTGCCGCTCTCCGCCGGAGAGTTCGCTGGGGCGGTGGGTGGCGCGATGGGCCAGGCCGACGCGCTCGAGCGCCGCGAGCGCCACCTTCCGCGTCGCCGACTGCCGCCCGTAGATCAGCGGAATCGCCACGTTGTCCACCGCGAGCGTGCGGTTGATCAGGTTGAAAGTCTGGAAGACGAAGCCAATGTGCTTGTTGCGCACCTGGGCGAGGTGACGGTCGCCCATGTTGCTCAAGGTCTGGCCGCGCAGTTGATACACCCCCCGCGTGGGTCGATCCAGACAGCCCAGAATGTGCATCAACGTGCTCTTGCCGCTGCCCGACGCCCCGGTGATGGAGACGAACTCCCCTTCGCCCACGCGCAGATCCACCCCGTCGAGGGCGCGCACGATGGACTCCCCCATGCGATACAGCTTGAAAAGTTGCCGGGCGACAATCATGGGAAATACACCATGCGAGGCTACTCCTCGTCCTCGTCGCGCTGAAAGCGCGTGGGCAGGTCGACATAAACCTCCGTGCCGTCCTCGATGCCTTCGCCTTCGACCAGTTCCGCGTAGAGGCCGTTGTCGAGCCCGAAGCGGCAGGACACAAAATTGGGGCGCCGCTCGCCGTCCTCGTCCTTCATGGGAACGTACACGCCCAACTCGCCCCCGGGTCCCCGGCGGATCGCGTCGTGCGGCACCAGCACCGCGTCCGAAACCGACTGGGCGGTGAACTCCACGTCCGCCTGCATGCCCATGGTCAGCTTGAGCAGGTCGCTGTTGGGACTGGTCACCTGGATGTCCACCAGGTAGGTGACGATGTTCTGCAATTTTCGCGGCTCGGGATAGATCCGCTCGATGAAGCCGTCGAACTCCTCGTCGGGGAAGGCGTCGACCCGGATCTTCACCGGCGTGCCGAAGGTGCTCTTTTCGGTCAGCAATCCGTCGGTGCTGACCAGCCGATCCACGCCCGAGTGCCGGAGGCGTTCTTCCAGTTGCCTGCCGCCCGGGCGAGCCTCCGGCGGCGCCAGCCACATGACGGCCCCGATGTCCGCGTCCGACACCTCCGTCCGGACGTAGATGTCGGAGATGTCGGCCACGACGGCCAGCACGGTGCCACCGGTAATGGTGGTTCGCCCGCCCTGCACGACTTCGCCAACCTCGACGTTGATCGAGGTGACCATGCCGTCGCCGGGCGCCACAATCTCGGTTTCGCGCAGTCGTTCGCGAGCGTCCGAGAGGTTGGTCTCGGCGGTTTCGAGGGTTTTCTCGCTGAGCAGGACGTCGCGTTCGGCCAGTTCGATGGCCAGTTCGGCCTGCTGCCGATCGGCCTTCAACCCGAGCAACTGGGCGGCCAACTGATCGTAGGCGGCCTGGGTCTGTACCATCTCATCACTGCGGACGTACTGCGCTTCCAGATTCTTGAGCTTGTCGAGGCGAAACCGGGCATCGGCCATCTGGGCCTCGACCCCCTTGATGCGGGCGTCAATCTGGGCCAGGCTGGTCGTGCGGCGTTCCTGGAGACGCAGCCGTGACTGTTCCAACGATGCCGTGGCCCGGGCGACTTCGTTTTCGGAGCGTTTGACGTTGCGCTGCTCGTCCTCCGGATCGAGGCGAATCAGCAGCATGCCCTTGTCGACAATGGCGCCGGGTTTGACGGGGATGTCGATGACCTCGCCGCTGGCTTCCGGCTTGATCTCGCTGCGTGATTTGGGCTGGATTTCGCCGGTTCCGCTGATGGGGATGGTGAGGTCGCCGCGGCCCACGATGGCGGTCTTGCCTTCCAGAAAGCCCACGCTGAGGCGGGTCTCGCGGAGTTTCATCCAACCAAAGACCACGGCCGCCAGTATTACGATGGCGATGATCGCATTCCGCATCGTCGTCTCCCAAACGCCTGCTGCATCGAAGTTGTGTGGCGCGGCCGCTTCGTTCGTTAAGCCGGGGAACGCAAGGGCGCTCCCGGGTTTGCGCGGTCGGGCCGCAAGTTATACCCCGCGCCAGGGCGGCCAACAATCGCCGCGCTGTCCCAACCTGTCAGAACTTGTGTCGCCACCGAACGTTACGCGCCGCGCCGCCGGGCTTTCAAGCGCTCGCGCACCTGTGTCAGGAAGCCATGATACGTCGCGGCGGCGTAGTCGGGGTACGTCCAGGGCCAGCTTTGCCAGCCCCCGCGCTCGAATCCCAGCGTGACTTCGGCGAAGATGCCCCGACCGAGGTAGATGCGGTGGGCGCGCTCCTTTGTCGTCGCCAGCACGAGGCTGCTGAGGGTGACGTAGCCGGGATCGATGTTGACCGGCCTGCGGTCGGCCGATCGCCCGCAACGCTCGGCGATCCGCACCTCCAGCGCGTTGGTGGCCAGCTTCACCTCGGCCAGGCGATCCATGGCGAAGGGATCGGCGAAAGAAACGAACTGCCGCCACACCGCGCCGCCCAACTCGTCCTCGTAGTAGTGGGTGTTGCCGAACGGCCAGACCTCGCTGACGTCGTCGATCGGGCCCAGCAAGTCGGCCAGTTCCGCCCGCGCCGGCGGAAGCAGTGCCTCGTCGCCCACCAGCAGGCCGGCGATCAGACTCACTGGGGCAGGTTCGCGGGCAACACCCATGGGCCGAAGTGTAACGCCGCGGCGGCCGGTTGAAAACGCGCCGGGGCAATGGAGTGCAGCTTTCACTGTTCAACTTTCAGCCCAATGCTTCCAGCCAGCGGACTTCAGACTCCAGCCTCCGGCGTTCTGCACGCTGATTGCCCCGGGCATCCGGTGGCCTTAGAATTGCCCGACACTATTTATCTTCACCCCAACCGTGAGGTTTGCCATGATCGACCAAGTGATCGCCCACATCGAAAGCCAATACGCCAGCTACCTCAAGCGGCTCAACGCGTTCCTCCAGATTCCCTGCATCTCGACCGATCCCAAGGCCCGCCCGGCGATGCACGACGCCGCTCACTGGGTGCTGCGCCTGTTTCACGATTGCGGGATCGAGGCCGACATTTACGAGACCGGGGGGCATCCGGCGATCATCGCGGACACCGGCCCGGGCGACGACGGCAAGCCCACCATCCTCATCTACGGGCACTACGACGTGCAGCCCACCGGCGACCTGGCGCTCTGGGACTCCGGGCCTTTTGAGCCCGAGGTGCGCGACGGGCGGCTCTATGCCCGGGGATCGGCCGACGACAAGGGGCAGGTGCTCACCCACCTGCTGGCGGCCGAGGCGTGGAAGAAGGTGGCCGGCAAGCTGCCGGTCCGGGTGAAGTTTCTCATCGAGGGTGAAGAGGAGATCGGGTCGCCGCACCTGGGCGCGTTGATCGAGAAGGAAAAATCCCGGTTGGCCTGCGATTACGTCTGCCTGTCGGATACGGCCAAGTTCTCCGAGGACACGCCGGCGATCACCTACGGCACCAAGGGGCTGGTGTACAAGGAGATCACCTACACCGCCCAGCGCAACGACCTGCACAGCGGCACGTTTGGGGGCACCTTCCCCAACCCGGGCAACGCCCTGGTCAAGCTGATCGCGGCGATGAAGGACGCGGACAACTGCGTGACCATTCCGGGGTTTTACGACGACGTGCTCGTGTCGACCGACCAGGAACTTGCGGCCCTGGACGCGCTGCCTTTTGACGAACAGGCCTATCGCGCTTCGGTCGGGGCGAAGGCGCTCGCGGGGGAGAAGGGCTACACCACCATGCAGCGGCGCTGGTTGCGTCCCACACTGGACGTTAACGGCCTGCTGTGCGGGTTCACCGGCGAAGGCGCCATGACCATCATTCCCGCCAAGGCCATGGCCAAGGTGTCGATGAGGCTGGTGCCGCACCAGACGCCGGAGAAGATCAGCGCCGCGTTCGATAAGTTCGTGGCAAGCCACACCCCGGCCGGCATCGACGCGCAGATCAAGGACTTCACCACCTGCGCGGCGTACATGTGCCCGCTGGACAACCCCGGACTGCAAAAGGCCGCGACGGCCGTGGAGGCCGGGTTCGGCGTGAAGCCCGCGTTCATCCGTGAGGGCGGCTCGCTGCCCATCCTCCCGCTCTTCAAGCAGTTGCTCGGGGCCGAGTCGATCATGATGGGCTTTTGCCTGGCGACCTGCAACGCCCACGGCCCGAACGAGTTCATGGTGGTCGACGACTTCAACAAAGGCATCCGAACGGCCGCATACCTGGTAGACCGTATGGCGGGCTAAGCCAGAGGGGTTCGCAGGTCGAGGGATTGAGGGATTGAGGCACCTGGCGGACATGAATTCCGGTATCGATGTCGGCCGGCAATCGCTGCACACCCGGGCGCTCGATGTTCGCGCCGGTGAACCCTCCGTCGTCGCATCGGTCCGGCAGGCACACCCACCCCTCGGCCTTCCGACTGGCCACGTACGCCTCGCCGGCCTCGCGCTGGGCGTCGAGCGAGTTGTCCTCCTGCTCGAAACCCTCGTCCGTGCTCTTGCGCATGTAGATCGCGCACCGCAGCGCGGATGCCTGCTTGGTTTCAGTGGTTCGTTTCATTTGTCGCGGCGTCCTTTCGCTGGGGAAATTCCGAAGAAGAGGTTGCCGCTCCAGTGCGAGCCCGTCACCGCCTTGGCCACGGCCGACAGGCTGCGGTAGACCTCGCCCTCGTGCTCGAGCCCGACCTCGCGTGTCATGATCAATCGTTGAGCCATGTTGCCTCCGCGTTCCGCGTCTCTCGCCGTTAACGCGGGGCACAAGGGGCCGCGGTTTCCGAAAGATGGCAAGCCGATTCCGGCGGGGTTTTCGAACTTTCCGCGCTATCGGCAGTGGCGGGAGGCAGGCCCTTGACGCAGCGGGCGGAGCCATGCTCGGCAATCGCTGGGCGATCGATGCCGCTCTGCAGCACCCGCTGAGTCAAGGGCAGGCAGCCGGTTCGGCGTGTCAGCCGCAGGGATCCGGCGGCGAGCAGTGATGGGAATTCGTCCAGTCGTTCGTGGACAGACATGTCGGCAGGATCGTTGCGGGGCGTGGGGGCTCCTTGGTCAGGTGCCCACAACGACCTCCGCTTCGCCGCCGGCGAGTTGTCTGGCGGTGGCGATTCGACGCAGCGCGTTAACAGCGTCCTCCGTCACTTCCTACCGCCGAAGACTTAGAAGAGTCTCAATCGGGGTATGACGAGTTTGGAACAACATTCCGGTACGGTCCGGTTCAGCGGCGGCGCGCTAGCGCCGTCCGCTGCAACCGGTTGTTCGGCGCCGGCAGCGCACGCCTCGCTAGCGGGCTAAGCATTGTGGATTGTTCCCGAGTGGTCTCGAACATGTAGATTGCGTGTCTTGAACAGCAGGGCTGCGAGCGCCTCGGACTGTACAACGCCAGCATGTGCCCACTTCCACGCGAGGCGATTCACGACCCACAGGTTCACGACGGAGGCGGCGAAGCACAACGAGATCCAGGACGCGCCTTGGAGAATGCTCTGGGCGACGATGATGTGCAGGAGCGTGGCGGCGAGGATCACCTTCGTCAGTGGCTTCGCTGGGTTATATGGATTAGCGAGGAATTGACCTAGAAAGGACGAGGGAGCGCCACCGAGTGCCCACCGGTAGCCGGTGATGAATGGGAGAACGAGGGAGGCCAAAGCCAAGAGGGGTGTCACCCAACGCCGTAAACCTAACGCTGCTACGCCGCGTCGCAAAGTCTTTTGGCAGCAGCGATTTCCTCCGCCGTGGCCACGCGGATTTTGGGTGGCTGCGGTGGGTGCTCTTTCTTCTTGTGCGGCCAGTTTCGAGCCCTCTTCGGCCGCGTACGCGGGTACCCGTCTTTGCGGGCCTCGGCCAGCAGCACACGCAAGTCCCCCTTGCGACGCCAACGGCGATGACTCCGCATCGCCTTGCGGATGGTCCGCAGGGCCGCGGAGATGCTCAGCGTCTCCGCATCGTGCCCGGCGGACTGGAGGCCCGATACGCTCATCAAGCCCAACAGCAGCAGGGCCATGACCGACCACTGCAACTCCAGCAGCGCCTGCGCAGGTGCTGCGCTGCGCATCTTGCGGCGTTCCAGCGTCTCCTTGAAGCTGCGATAGTAGACCTCCACGTCCCAACGCAGCCGGTAGATCTCGCCCGCCGTCTCATCGTCGAGCCGATCGCGATCAAACACGTTGGTCAACAGATACACGTCCGTCTGATCCGGCCTTGGCGATGACAGGTGAATCAGTCGCAGGGGCAGCGGCTCTTGCTGCCGCTGATCCGTGGGCCACAACCAGACGACTGAACCGTCCCGCCGGTGCTCCCCCAGTTCCTGCAGCAACGTGACATTACCGCCCACGCGGATCAGGAACGAGTGACCACGGGACACGATTTCTTTCATCAGGTCGAAGCCGGTGAAGCCGGCGTCGGCCACGATCAATGACCCGCATGGCGCTTGGGCAAGCATCCGCCGCAAATGGTCCCGTTCCGACTCGGTTCCCGCCCCGACGCACCAGTCCCACGGCAGGCCGCTGCCCAGGTGGTACAGCGTGGTCAAGAACAACTGTGGACCGGTCTTGTCCTTGCCGGCACAACCGAAGGCCTTCTCATGGGCGGCGGTGCGAGGCAGATCCACCCGCGAACCGTCGCAGGCCAAGGGAATCCAACCCCATCGCTCCCAGCTTGGGCCCGCCACTTCGCGGTGGCAGCGCTGCAGATGATCCCGCACCACCCCCAGCAGAGGCGATGGGCCGCCGAAAGCCTGACGCATTGCCTTCGTGAAGCCGGTGTAGCTCTTTCCTGGCTGACGCCGATGGGGAAACAGCTCGATCAGCCATCGGCGGGCGGTGGTGAAGCGATCGGTCACCGCCTCGTCCGACTCGTAGCCCATCAGCATGGCCTGAAAGATCAGATAGTGTAACGACCAACGCCGGGCACCCGGACGGCGGGCGTTCCCCTTGTCCGACCGGGTGGGATCCAATGCGGCCAGCGCCGAAAAAGGGGGGCCGTGAGATAGACACTCATGGCCGAACACAGCGCTTGACGATATGTAGACGTACGCCGAGCATGCTCGGGAATTCGAGCTGACATCGTTAGGCCTCCTTGCCATCTTGACGCAGCTGCTGCGACAAGAAATCGGCATGGAGGCCCTTTTTTCTACGGCATTTACGCGCATTTCTGTACCGCTAAGTTCACGGCGTTGGGTGTCACCCAAGTCATAGCGAGAATGAGAGCGTCGGCCGCTGGTGACTTCGTAACCCGCACGAGATCGCGCGCGGCGGCGTACTCGATCCCGAGCTGGGCCTCGCCCTTCAACACGGCCTCCCTCAGGGCATCATGGCTGGGAAACGGGAAGCCGCAGACGTCAACAATGCGACGAACGCCCGCGCGCGACCACAACCGGTCCTCGACGGCAGGTGTAAGGCTCATCAGTGTTCAGTCCCTCGGCGGATTCTCTCCCGCTTGCAGGAAAGGCATAGCTGCTGCCAATGCTGCCGGCTCCGAAGCCAGGCCGATTCTGTCGGCGGACCAGTAGTGAGCGTTGATCGCTAGAAGCACTCTTGCCAAGCGCACACGGGCTTCGTCAGCCAGCGCAGTTGCGAGCCCATACACTCCGATGAGCGCTGAGGATGGAGCAAGGACTCGCTCCTGTCCAACTGCCATCTTCAAGTGGATGGCCAGCGAGCCTCGAGTCGTTGACTGGAGCGTGGCCGTGTACGTCTTGGCGTCGGGAATCCTCTCCGGTTCCATGAGGATCCAGGGCCAGATCGAGAAGGCCATGCCTGCTACGTGGAGTTCCCAGGGATCGAACGTCAGGTTGCCATCGCCTTCAAGCACTCGTCGCGTGGCCTGTGCCATTCGGTTGAACAGTTCGACGCGCGTCTCTTTGTGGTTTACCAGGGTGCGCGCGTAGAGCAACGCGACAAGAGCAATCCTGGACCGTTCATCCGACAGCGAAGGGTGTGGCCGCACGACGCCCCAACGAAGGGCTGCGGCACCTTGCCCGCTTCGGAGGTCGAATTCCATCACGACGTCGAGCTTGAGGTGCTCAGTAAGCCCAGCCAGTCTAGACAACCAGCCCATGTGACTCATGCCTCCCGATATCGCGAGCCTTCCGCCACTCGTATTGGGCGAAGCCCTGTCACAGGGGCACCGTTTAAGATCCTCTCGTCAAGCATACGGTTCCGTTCAGATCATCAATTGGTTGCCCAACCGTCTCCGCGCTGCGAGTTCGAACTATCCCCATTCGGGATGCCGAGCGCCTTTTGCCTGTTAACTAACGGGCGATGTTAACGAGTGATCGCGCGAGTTCAAGATGCTTTCATTCGGGGGTCCGAACGCACCGCGCCCGTTAACTAACGGGCGATGTCAACGTGATAGCGCGATAGTTTGAGACGCTCCGCGAAGGCCGCCGAGTGCAACCCGGTAGGTTGCGGTCGAACCCCGAGCGCAACGGGTTCGAACCGATAGCGCGGCGGACGCCGGCGGAATCGCCGTAAGTCTTGGCGGGCAACGGGGCGACAGGGGGAAAACGGCATGGATCGGCCCGGCCGTTAGCGAAAACGGGCTCGCTCTTTCGAGAGAACCCGTTGATCTCCCCGAGCGCAACCCTCAGCCTGTCGAAAGCATCCATCAGGTCGGCCAGCATCGGCTCCGTGACAAAAGGCCCGAAGGTAACGTAAGCCCCATCCCAGGAAGCCGCTGATAAAAGAGCGCATAAGCGTTACCCTGGGATCCGCGAACAGTCTGGATAAGAGAATCGCACTTCACAATCCTCCATGGCAACTATCGCTTGAAGTTGGCTGGGTACACCGTACCAATGTCGGCGGTGACTACCTACGTGTTTTTACTTAGTTCTTGGGTTGGCCACCGGAATCGAAAGTCGTGACGGCCGTGGTGTGAACCGGCACGACGGGCTGGGTCCTGGCTCGGGGACGGGGTCGGAGGCGGCGACTGGGCGCTTCCAGTCGCTGCGGGGGTGTAGGCGGTCCGTGATGCGGCGGCGCGGGTGGTTGAGGCTGCGGGCGGACTCGTGGCCTGGCTGTGCGGCGGTCTGGAAGTTGGGGCTTGTTCGAAAAAACGGCGTTTTCGATAGCGCCAGGGGGCCTGGATAGATCACCCCGCGCGTTGTCCATTACGGATGCGCAGCCATAGGCCCTTTGCATGCCGACATCCGAACCGCGGGGCCAGGCTCTACTCCTCGTCAGGCCTCGCCTCGTCAGGCCTCCCCTCGTCATCCCTCTCCTCGTCAGGCCTCCCCTCGTCAGGCCTCTACTCGTCCGGCCTCCCCTCGTTAGGCCTCCCCTCGTCAACGCTCCTCTCGTCAACGCTCCTCTCGTTAGGCCTCCCCTCGTTAGGCCTCCCCTCCATCGCGGGCGGTTCCGGCCTGCGACTCTCAGGCCCAGGCCCCCGACCGCGCCCCCGATGCCGCCCACGCCCTTTGCCAAAACCGGGCCGATCGCCATCGTGCCCGCGGCCCGGCGGACCGAACCTCGGCGGCTTACCCTCCAGGATCCGCTGATAGATCGCCTCGATCTCCGCCTCCCGGTTCTCCGCCTGCTCGGCGATATCCTCGCGCAGCCGGGTCAGCCGGGTCTCCAGCCGGCGAACCTCCTCTTCCATCCGCCGCTGATGCGCGTCGAAATGATCCGCAACCAGCGGGCGAATCGCCTCCGCCAGCCGGGCCTTCTCGGCCTCGTCCGTTGCCGTGCGGTACTGCCGCGTCAGCCGCCGCAGTTCCAGTTCCCGCTTCTGCTCGGCCAGTTCCTCCGCGAACCGCTCGGGGTCCTCCTGCTTCAACGCCTGCATGTGCAGCAAGTGAGGCAGCACCCGGGCGAGCCGACGCCGGAATCCGCGTTCGTCGCGCGCCTCCGTCTTTTCCATCATCTCGTGCATCTCGGGATAGTGCTCCTGCACGAACGCATCCAACGCCTCCCGCTCCGCGACACTCATCGCGTCCCACTTTTCCAGCGACGCACGCATCTCGCGGAAGCGCTCGCCACCTCGGCCGCGCCGCTGACCACCGGGCCCATCCCCCGGCGGCGCCATATCCTCCGGCGGACCTGGCGGCGCCTCGTCGACGGCAACGTCGGCACCTGTATCATCTGCCGCAACGGCAACCACTGTCGCCGGCCAGACCCCCGTCAACGCCAATCCCAGCAGCATCGACCACGTCACGCCGTAGCTCGTCTTCATCGCCCTGACCTTTCGATTTGCTCGCCGCAAACGCTCACGCCGCCGCGTCCGCCCCCTCCACCACCTCGTCCTCGAATGCATCGAATACGTCCGTCGACCAGGCCGTCCCTTCCCGCAAACTCTCGATCGCCGTATCCAGCGAGGACAGCTCCGTTTCCAACTCGCTCTCCCCGCTCAGCACGCTCTCGAAATCGTCCCACGCCTGATCCACGCCGGCCAACTCCGCCGCGGGCGTCGGCGCCACCGACGGTGTCGGCCTGTCCCCGGCCCTTTCTCTCGAATCCCACAGCAATACCGGCGTCAACAGCAACGCCACGACGGCCGCCGCCGCCAGCGTGCCCATCATCGCCCGGCGCCGAATCCACCAGCTCGCCCGCTGCATGGCAGGCCCCCGGCCCGCCCCGGCCGTCGCCAACTCCGCGCGGACCGCCTGCTTGACCTGCTCCACGACCGTCGGGCGCACCTCCGGCGTCGCACCGAACGCGATGGCCGACTCGTCCACCTCGATCCGCACCCGATGCTTGACGCTTTCCAGGCCCCGCAACGGCGGCGCCGGCGACCGCTGCATCACCTCGGCGAGCCAGGCCTCCCCGGCCTCGATCTCCCGCCGCATGTTGTCGTTCGCATCCTTCGTCATGGCGTTACCTGCACTTTCGCCGTCGCGACGGTCCTTCAGACGTCCTCTTCTTCCAACCACTTGCGCAGCTTGCCCAGCGCCCGGTGCCCCCGGGCCAGCGTGGTCCCCAGCGGCGTACCCATCGCCTCGGAGATTTCCGCGAAGGTCATGCCCGAAAAGTGCCGTAGCATGACCACCTCGCGTTCGGCCGCCGGGAGCCTCGCCACCGCCCGTTGCAACGCGTCCACCTGCTCGTCCAGCATGAGCGGATCGTCCGGGGCGGGCTCGCTCAGATCCCCGGCCGACGCCCAACTCACCCGCTCGCCCGTCGGCACCCCCACCTCCAGATGCAGGGTGCGGGGCGTCCGCTGGCGGCGGCGGATGCGATCGCGGGCCAGGTTGGTCGCGATGCGGAAGAGCCAGCCGACAAACCGCCCGTCGTGCTCGTACCCTTCCAGGGTCCGGACCACCCGCAAAAAAACCTCCTGAAGCAGGTCCTCGGCGTCCTCCCGCGACCCCGTCAGCCGGAACAGGTACCCGTGCAAGCGGGGGGCGAACGCATCGATGATGCGGTCGTAAGCGTCCGGGTCGCGGGCCTGGGCCCGGCCGATAAGTTGCGCCAGCTCGCCGTCGGTCATGATCTCATCCACCCTGCTAAACGCCGCCGCCGGCCTATGATTGCGTCAAATGCCGCCCCTGTCAGCCAAAAATCGCTTCTGAAAGCCCCCGCCGCGGTTGCAAATCGCCCCGGCATCCGTATATTTGACGGGCTCTGCGGGCGTGCAGATGCCCGCATGGTCGAGTATCGGCCGCGGACGCAAAGCTTGGAGACTGCTCATGGCACGCGAATGCTATTTTCTCGGCAAAAAGACCCGCAGCGGGCGTTCCCTCGCCCGGCGTGGTAAGGCGAAATACCTCGGCGGCGTCGGCGTCAAGACCACCGGCGTCACCAAACGCAAGTTCAAGGCCAACATCCAGCGCGTCCGCGCCGTCGTCGACGGCAGGGTCTGTCGCATCCGCGTGTCGGCCAAGGCCATCCGCATGGGCCTCGTCGTCAAGCCGCCCAAGCGCGACTGGAAGCCCGAAGGCGCCGGCGAATAGCTCGGTCCGCCGGGGTCGCTGGCCTTCCATCCCCTCAAACCTTATAAAACGAGGCTGACTTGTCGGCCTCGTTTTTCTTTGGCCGACCCCGTCGCAGCACCCAGACCGTTGCCGGAGCGTCCCATGACCCACGCCATCACCCAGGACGAGGTCCGCCACATCGCCCATCTCGGCCGGCTCAAGCTCACCGACGCCGAGGTGGCCGAATTCACCGACGAACTCGCCGCCATCCTCGACTACATCAATCAGCTCAAGGAGGTTGACGTCGAAGGTGTGGAGCCCACCGCCCACGCCGTCGCGATGCACAACGCGTTTCGCGCCGACGAAGTGCGCCCATCGCTTTCGCCCGAAACGGCCGTCGCCAACGCGCCCCAACGCCACGAGACCTTCTTCAAAGTCCCGAAGGTGCTCGATCAGGATACCGTCTGAACCGACTGTGGACCCGCCATGCACACCGTCAAGGACATCGCCGAACGTGTTCGCAGCCGCCAGCAGTCGGCCGTCGAAATAGCCACCACCACCCTCGACGCGGTCCAGCAACGCGACACCTGCGGCGCGTTCCTCAGCGTCTGGCAAAACGCCGCCCTCACCGCCGCCCGTCGCGTCGACGAGCGCATCGCGGCCGGTGAAGTCGATCTGCCTCTCGCCGGCGTACCGATCGCCCTCAAGGACAACTTCTGCACCGCCGGTGAAACCACCACCTGCGGATCCAGGATCCTGGCGAACTTCCGCCCGCCCTACGACGCTCACGTGGTCGAGCGCCTCCACGCCGCCGGCGCCGTCATCATCGGCAAGACCAACCTCGACGAGTTCGCCATGGGCTCCAGCACGGAGAACAGCGCCCTCCAAGCCACCCGCAATCCCTGGGATCCCGAACGTGTCCCGGGCGGCTCGTCCGGCGGGTCGGCCGTCGCCGTTGCCACCGATCTCGTCCCCGCCGCCCTGGGCAGCGATACCGGCGGCTCGATCCGCCAGCCCGCCAGCCTGACCGGCGTGGTCGGACTCAAGCCCACCTACGGGCGGGTCTCGCGCTACGGCCTGGTGGCGTTCGGCAGCAGCCTGGATCAGATCGGCCCGTTCACCCGGACGGCCAAGGACGCCGCCATCGTCATGGGCGTCATCGCCGGGCACGATCCCCGCGACTCCACCAGCGTCGACCACCCGGTCCCCGACTACGCCGCCGCGCTCGATCGCCCGCTGAAAGGCCTGAAGGTCGGCATCGCCAGGGAGTACTTCGGCGAAGGCCTCAGCGACGAGGTCCGCGCCGTCGTCCAAGCCGGCATCGAATCCCTGCACGCCGCCGGCGCCGAGACCATCGAGGTCGAACTGCCGCTCATGAAGTACGGCATCGCCTGCTATTACATCATCGCGACGGCCGAGGCCTCCAGCAATCTCGCCCGCTACGACGGCGTCCACTACGGCCACCGCACCGCCAACCCGGCGGACGTCATCGACCTTTACGCCTCCACCCGGGAGGAAGGCTTCGGCCCCGAGGTCAAGCGCCGCATCATGCTCGGCACGTATGCGCTTTCGAGCGGCTATTACGACGCCTATTACCTGCGGGCCATGAAAGTCCGTACGCTGCTTCGCCAGGACTTCGCCCGAGCCTTCGAGAAGTGCGACGTGATCTGCTCGCCGGTCTCCCCCACCACGGCGTTCAAGATGGGCGAGAAGGCGGACGATCCGCTGGCCATGTACCTGGCCGACGTCTACACTATTTCCGTGAACCTGGCCGGCATTCCCGCGATCAGCGTGCCGTGCGGTTTCGACGCGTCGCGGCTCCCGGTGGGGCTGCAACTGATGGGTCCGGCCTTCGCCGAGGATCTGTTGCTGGCCGTCGCCCACCAGTACCAACTGCTCACGGATCATCACCACCAAAGGCCTTAAGCCATGGATATCTCGCTGAACGTCACGCAGGCCGGCCCCACCCCGGCCGCCTCCGTGCTGCGCAGCAACCAGGCCTACCTGGAGCTCCTCGCCGAAAAAACCACCCTCGACGGCGGCATCGCGTTTTGTTGTACGCAGTTCCCCGATTGGCCCGATGGCAGCCAGTTCCGCGAAGTCTGGGTGGAAAGTCCCACAGAAGCGGAACAGACCTACGCGGCCGCCGAGGCTCACTTTGCCGAGTGCGGCGTCACCTGCACCCGCTGGGCTCTTGCCGAAGCCCAGAACCCCGCGCTGGTGACGCCGGTGCTCGACGCCCACGGCTGGCAGCGCCGCGACATGCAGGCCCTCGCCCTGACCGCCTGGCCCGCTCCTGGAGAATTCCCTGACGTGCGTATTCTCCCGGCCCGGCCCATGCGGGCGGTCTTTCGCACGTGCTGGCAACAGCTTGCCGCCTACCTGCCCGACGATCAGCAGACCGCCAGCGTCGAAGCGGCCGAGGAGCGCCTTGACGATCACCGCATGGATGCCTTCGTCGCCCAGGTGAACAGGCAGCCTGCCGGCGTTTGCGCCCTCTTCCAGGTAGGCGACATCGCCCGGATCATCGACTTCTTCGTGCTCCCGGCTTATCGCCGTCGCGGCGTGGCCTCGGCGCTGCTCGACCACGTGGTCGCCCTCGCCCGCCGCCTGACCATGCGGCTGGTCTGCGTCGAGGTCGACGCCGACAACGCGCCGGGGTTGACTTTCTTCAAGAACGCCGGCTTCGCCGATGGCGGCCGCATCGTCGAGTTCCACCGCCCCGGCGCCGTACGACCGGACTACGCCTCATGGTGACGCCTCCCCGATCGGCCGATGCGCCCGTGCCGGATTCGTACATCATTCGCCCGCGCTACCTGCTCGACGAGCACGGGCAAGTGGTCGAGAACGCGGCCCTTCGGGTCGTCGGCGGCGTCATCACGGAGATGGATCGCGCCGATCGCGTCAGCGGCGCTCCGGTCCACGACGCCGGCGACGTCATCCTCCTCCCCGGCCTGGTCAACGCCCACACCCATCTCGAGCTCGGTTTCGCCGCCAACCGCGTGCCGCCCTCCCCCGACTTCACCGGCTGGCTGCACGCCTTGCTGGATGAGATCCTGGCGACGGCCAGCGACGCCACCGTCGCCGGGCGATCGGTGGCAGCAGGACTCGACAGCGCCCTGGCCGGAGGCGTCACCCTGCTGGGCGACATCACCCGGCAACCCAGCCTGACCCGCGCCACGATCGCCAACGTCGACCGCCGCCCGGCCGTCGTGTCGTTCGGCGAGGTCATCGCCATCGGTCGACTGCGCGAAACCGCCGAGCGACGCATCGCCGATGCTGTCCAGGGCTTGGCTGAGCGTGTTCCCGACATCTGGCCGGCGATTTCTCCCCATGCCCCCTACACCGTTGAAGAGGAGGTACTGAGGCGCTGCGTCGCCGAGGGGCGCCGCCCTGGGCAACGCCTGTGCATGCACGCGGCCGAGACGGAGGCGGAGGAGCAGTTCACACGTCGCGGCGCCGGTCCGTTGCGCGACTACCTGGAGAAGCTTGAAGTGTGGGATGGGGATATTCCTATCCCGGGGTGTGGCCCGATCGAATGGCTCGACCGCTGCGGCGTGCTCGGCTCGACCACGCTGCTGGCCCACTGCAATTACGTCAGCGACGCCGACATGGACCGCCTCGCCCGCACGGGGACCCACGTGGCGTATTGCCCGCGGACCCACGCCGCCTTCGGCCACGCGCCCCATCGCTTTCGCGACATGCTCGCCCGCGGCGTCAACGTCTGCCTGGGCACCGACAGCCTGGCGTCGAGCCCCTCGCTGTCGATTCTCGACGAAATGCGGTTTTTACATCAGGAGCACCCCGACCTCGCGCCCGCGGAGATCCTCCGCATGGCCACCCGCAACGGCGCGGCGGCACTGGGCCAGGGCGACCAGGCCGGCGTGCTCGCTCCCGGCCGGCGCCTGGCCTTCGCCGCCATCGACCTGCATGCCGGGCCAAACGATCCCCTGGCCAGCGTCCTCACCGCGCCCAGCGCAGAGCCGGTAGACGGGCGGCGCCCCGCCCAAGGGGGCTGGACGCAGACAAACTTCGACCTGTTTTTGCAATGATCTGGACGGCGCCGAATGGGCGGCGCCGAAGTCAGTCCCCCACGCCCGTGTCCTGGGTAAACACGAACGAGACCAGCAACTGCTCGGCCTCCTCGTGGTACTTCACCTCCGAGAGCGCCATCTTCACCAGCAGCCCCGCCTGCGTGACCGAGTCGAGCCGGTTGCGGTCCAGCTCGCGCAACTCGCGCATCGTCTCTCCCGCCATCTCGATCATCTCCTGGTGCGAGCTCTTCAAATGCTCCACCTGGCTCGCCAGCGTCGGGCGCCGCTCGAGCACCACATCGAGAAAGCCCCCGATCTCGCTCAAGGCGATCCGGTGGATCAGGTGTGCGCGGAAATGCTCGAAGCGGGTGATCAACTCCTCGAGCCAGCCGGCCGGGTCGTCCTCCGCCGAATGATCTAGCGTCGCCAGCAGCGCCGACTTGATCTCCTGGAGCCGCTTGTGCTCCTGCCGTACTTTCTCGATGATGCCCGGATCGTCCGTCCTGTCCATGTCCGCCATAGCGTGCAAGCCTCCTGTCTGCGGGCGCTGATCCTGCGCCGACTCGGAACGGATGGGGGTGCGGCCTGTACCCGACGCCCGACATTCTATCAGCCCCCGCGCCCAGCGTCGAGACGTCGCCCGTACCGCCGCGGATTCGCCCGCGCCGCACGCACGCCCGCAACTTCCCGGTCAATCCGCAGTTACCGAACCTCCCCCGAAGGCCGCGACCCCCCGCCAGCCGCCGCGTTCGCCGCCTCCGCCCGCGCCAAAAACCAGAACAAAAGCAGCGACAACAGGCTGAACGCCAGCGACACGATCCACACCCGCCACCCGATCGCGTGCCACAACACCATCCCCACGGTCGGCAGGAGCAAACCGCGCAACCCCGTCAGGGACACGTGTATTCCCATATACACTTCCGCGTCCGCCGACTTGGCAAAATGCAAATGGCCCAGGTTCCATGCGATCGCCCCGCCGCCAAAACAGACCCCGCGCACGATCCCGAACAACGCGAACAGCCCCACCGCCAGGAGGAAGTAATACGGCCCGATCGCCTCCGCGTACGTCACCGCCAGCGTCCCCAGCATGCCCAGCAGGATCGTCAGCGCCCAGCACGCCCCGTGCACCACGCGGAAGCGCACCACCCCCACCCGGTCGAAATAACCTGCAAACCGCCCCATGGTCGCGATCAGCAACGCCTTGGGCAGCACCTCGATCAACACCGCGCTCAGCCAGAACGCCGCCGGCGCCGCCCCCAGCAGATCCTGCACGATGATCGCCACCACCACCGAGTGCACCATCAGGTTGGCCATGCCCGAGCACATTTGCGCTGCGCAGTAATGGCGGAACCGCACGTCCGCCCGCAGCACCCGCACCGCGTTGCCCAGCAGATTTCGCGGCGACAGCATCCCGCGCAACCGCACCGGCGCGACCAGCGCATCGGAATCTTCCCCGGCCCGGTCCCGGATGTCCGCCAGTTCGCGCCGCTCGCCCCGGACGTTGAGCCGTTGAAGCACCACGATCGCGACGACGCCGACCCCCCCGACGAACAGGTAGTACACCCTGTAGAACTCAGGGTAAGCCCCCAGGGCCCACGCCGCCAGCGCCACCGCCGTCAACTGCGCCACCGCCCGCGCCACCTGTAACCGCGCCGAAATCCGCCCCCGGGCATAGCCGGGATAGTTCGATTTCCACAGCGCCGCCCGAACCGTGGTCGTCCCGGTCATGAAAAACTGCGCCGCGGCCATCTGCACCACGAACAGCCACGCCCCCCAGCCCTCGTCCGGCGTCATCGCCACCGCGGTCGTCGCCAGCACGACCCCGCTGGTCGCGACCGTCATCAACCGCACCTTCGCCCGACCAATGCACAGCGTGCCCCAGAACAGGCTCGTCAGGTGCGCCGCCACCGGCGTCGTCGCCGCGATGTTAATCAGCACCGCCCCGCCGCCGAACGTGTTGGCCACCACGATCGACGCGAAGCGCCCCTCCACCATCGCGGCCACCACCCCCCACAGCAGGATGTGGCGCATCTCGCACAGGTAGTTGCGTCGCGAAAGATACGGCGTGTCTTGTACGCGCAGAAGGTCGATCACGCGGATCCCGAGAGATTATGCAGTGAAGCTGCGGTTGTTGGAGTCGTGCCGCAAGTCCCGGACGCTGTCCTTGCGCCGCGCCGGCGCAGTGCCTACCCAGGCCTTCTCGGCTTCCGCCCCATTATAGCCCCCCACTCGGCACGGACCCGCGCCGACCGATAACGCCCACGCGGCTGACGGTGAACGCGCACGTTGAACAAAAGTCGCTAGAATACAGGGGACGTGTCGGCCGGCGCAGAATCGGCCGATACCTTCAGCGGTGATCGCGCCGGACCACGTCGCCCGCGCGACATCCATGCAACATGGATGATGTTCGCATCATTCGGAGTCGTAGCCAGAGTCTCGATGTCGATCCGCACCGCACTGCTTGTTCTCCTGCTCTCTCTCGGCGCCTTGACCACCGGTCTCGTCGGCGTGTTCGGCGTGCTCGGCATCACCCAGAACGTCCGCCGCGAAGCCCAGGAACGGGTCAACAAAGACCTCGGCACGTTTCGGGCCTACCACGAAGAGCGCCAACGCCTCCTCGCCCAGCGCATCGAAACCGTCGCCACCGGTATCCAGCTCGACGATCCCAACCTGCAAGCCACGTTGCAGCACTTCCGCGACCGCCTCGACCTCCACGTGCTGAACGTCTGCCGGGTCTCCGGTGAGCCCGTCGCGGGCAACTACCCCGACGATGCCCCGCCGGTCCCCGTCGACACCGATCCCGTCCTGCGCCGCGCCCTCACCGGCCGACTCGCTTTCGGAACCGTCCTGCTCAACGAGGATCGCCTCGGCGCCATCGGCGGGCCCGCCCTCCAGGCCGCCGTACGCGTCACCACCGATCCGCCCAACGGCAACCCGCCCATCACCGACGCCCTTTTCTGGTGGGTCGCCTGCCCGCTCGTGGACAGCACCGGCCGGGTCGAAGCCATCCTCTACGGCGGGCGCGCCCTCAACCTCAACTTCCAACTCGTCGACGAACTCCGCGAACTTGTCTTCGGAACCGGTCAGTACCAGGGCAAACCGCGCGGGACCGTCACTATCTTCCTCCGCGGGGCCCGCGTCGCCACCAACGTCCTCGGGCCCAACCGCCGCCGCGCCGTCAACACCCTCGTCTCCAACGAGGTCCAGCGTCAGGTCCTCGAGGCCGGGGTGCCCTGGTCCGGACGTGCCTGGGTCGTCGACGCCTGGTATCTCAGCGCCTACGAGCCGCTCCTCGATCCCGACGGCAACCGCATCGGCATGCTTTACGTCGGCCTGCTCGAAGCTCCCTACGAACACGACCGCGCCCAGGCCATCGGCAGCCTGCTCTCCCGCATCGGCATCATCGGCCTCGTGGCCATTGCGGTCACCATCCTCATCGTCAACCGCATCACCAAGCCGCTCAAGGAACTCAACGAGGCCGCCTCCCACGTCGCCCTCGGCGACCGTGAGATGCGCGTCAGCATCGCCAGCCCCTACCGCGAAATCCGCCGCCTCGCCCTCTCCTTCCGCGACATGCAGGACGCCATCGCCGAGCGCGACCGCCATCTCAACGAGCAGAACGACGAACTGGCCGACGCCAATACCAAGCTCGCCCGGGCCAACCGCAACTACATGGAGTCGCTGGGCTTCGTCACCCACGAACTGAAATCCCCCCTCGCCGCCATGCAGGGCATGATCGACGTGATCCACCAGGGCTACGTCGGCGAGCTTCCGGAGCGGGCGTCCGATTTCCTCCTGCGCATCAAGCGCAACTGCGAGGATCTCCAGGACATGGTCAAGAACTATCTCGATCTCTCCCGCGCCGAGCGCGGCGAACTCGCCCCCGAAATTGCCCCGGTCAACCTCTACGACGTCGTCGTCGAACCGTGCGCCGTCGACGTCCAGCCGCTCTTTGAGTCGCGTGACATGGTCCTCGAAGTCAACTGCCCGCGAGACCTGGTCGTCTCTCTCGACCAGGAACTGATCCGCATCGCCCTGAGCAACTTCCTCAGCAACGCCGCGAAGTACGGGCAGGAAAAAACCACCGCGTGGTTGCAGGTGCACACCGACGATCAGAACGTCACCGTGGCCGTCTGGAACGAGGGCGCCGGCTTCACCCCCGAAGAAGGCGCCGCATTGTTCGCCAAGTTCACCCGCCTCAAGAATCGCACCACCCGCGGCAAGCGTGGCAGCGGTCTGGGCCTGTTCCTCTGCAAGCAGATCGTCGAATTGCACGGCGGCGCCGTTTGGGCGGAATCCGAGCCCGGCAAGTGGGCTCGCTTCAGCTTCCGCATCCCCCTTCATGCCGCTGCGCCCCAGCCCGACCCGGCCAGTCAATCCGCCGCCACATAAACCCGTCGGCGTTGAGGTGCTGCAATCCCCGCCGCCGAGGCGACGCGAGGCCCGCGGCGTCGCGCATTGTCCCGGCCGCTACCCCGCCGCAAGCCCACGTCCCCACGCGCACACTTTCCACTTTCTCACGTTTTCACTTTCTCACTTTCTCACTTTCACACTTTCTCACTTTCACACTTTCGCACTTTCACCCCTTCGCGAGGCATGCAGCCTTGGGAGAAACTCCACCGCCCGCGCATAAGCAAGGGCGGAGCCGCACGTTGCCGCGCGTCTCCGCCCTCGCATGTTTCAACAATGCAGCGCACCTTCCGGCGCGACGCTTGCGTCTTAGCGCTTCACTTTCTTTTTGGCCGTCGGCTTCTTCGCCGTCTTCTTGGCGGCGGTCTTCTTGGCCGTCTTCTTCGCTGCGGCCTTTTTCGGCTTCTTGCCCGCGGCCTTCTCCTCGATCACCGCCTGGGCGGCTGCGAGTCGCGCGATCGGCACGCGGTAGGGACTGCACGACACGTAGTCCATCCCCACCTGGTGGCAGAACTTCACGCTTTTGGCCTCGCCGCCGTGCTCGCCGCAAATACCGATCTTGAGCTTGGGCTTGGTCGACCGACCGCGCTCGATGCCCCACTTGACCAGCATGCCCACGCCGTCCTGATCCAGGACCTGGAACGGATCGTCGGAGAAGATGCCCGCCTTGGTCTCGTCGACGTAGTCGGGCAGGAACCGCCCGGCGTCGTCGCGGCTGAGACCCATCGTCGTCTGCGTCAGGTCATTGGTGCCGAAGCTGAAGAACTCCGCCACCTCGGCGATCTTGTCGCCCAGCAGCGCCGCCCGCGGCGTCTCGATCATCGTGCCGACCAGGTAGTTGAGCCGCACGCCTTCCTCGTCGAGGATCGCGTCCGCCAGCGCCCGGGCCCGCTCCGCGAGAATGCCCAGTTCCTTGGCGTCGATGGTCAGCGGGATCATGATCTCCGGCAGCACCTTGATGCCCTTCTTCTGGCAGTTGATGGCGGCCTCGATGATCGCCCGCACCTGCATCTCCAGAATCTCGGGATAGGTGATGCTCAAGCGGCATCCGCGGTGCCCCAGCATCGGGTTCGACTCGTGCAACTGCTCGGCCCGTTCGCGGATGAACTGCTCATCCACCTTTGCGTGCGTCGCGAGCCGGCGCACGTCCTCCGGCGACTGCGGCAGGAACTCGTGCAGCGGCGGGTCGACCAGGCGAATGGTCACCGGCAGCCCGTCCATCGCCTCGAAGATGCCCTCGAAGTCGCCGCGCTGGAACGGCAACAGCTTATCCAAGGCGCCCCGCCGGGCTTCCTCGGTATTCGCCACGATCATCTCCTGGATCGCCAGCCGCCGCGCCTCCGTCTCGAAGAACATATGTTCGGTACGGCACAGCCCGATCCCCTCGGCCCCCAGGCTCACCGCCTTGACCGAGTCGTTCGGCGTGTCTGCATTCGTCCGCACCTTCAGCCGGCGGATTGCATCGCACCACTTCATCAACTCCTGGTACTCGGCCGGTTCGGTCGGCGGCACCAGCCCCATCTCGCCCTGGTAAATCTCGCCGCTCGAGCCGTCGAGCGTGATGTATTCGCCCTGGCGCACCGACTTGCCGTTGAGCGACATGGTCTTGGCCTTGTAGTCGATCCGCAGTGCGTCGCAGCCCACGATGCAGCACTTGCCCCACCCCCGGGCGACCACCGCCGCGTGCGACGTTTTGCCACCCGTCGCGGTCAGGATGCCCTGGGCGGCGTGCATGCCACCCACGTCTTCCGGCGACGTTTCCTTGCGGACCAGGATGACCTTGGCCCCACCGGCGGCGACTTCCTCCGCCTCGGCCGCGGTGAACACGACCTTGCCGGACGCAGCCCCCGGCACCGCGTTGATCCCGGCGCCCATGTGCCGGCTGCCCAGCTCGTCCTTGGGGATGTCCGGGTCGATGATCGGGTAGAACAGCCGCTCGATGTCCACGTCCTTGATGCGGCAGATGGCCTCCTCCTTGGTGATCACGGGCTTGGCGGCCTTGTCGGCGTACTTTTTGGGCAGGTATTTCTTCTTGACCAGCCGGCTCACCTCCGCCCGGGGCAGGACCGGCTTGGTCGCCTGTTCGACCGCAATGCGGAACGCCGCCGCCGGACTGCGCTTGCCCGTGCGGCACTGGAGCATGTAGAGCTTGCCGCGTTCGAAGGTGAACTCCAGGTCCTGCATGTCCTTGTAATGAATTTCCAGCATGGCCCGCACGGCTTCGAGCTGCTCGTAAACCTCGGGCAAGATCGTCTTCAGCTCGTACAGCTTCACCGGCGTCCGCACGCCGGCCACCACGTCCTCGCCCTGCGCGTCCAGCAGCAGGTCGCCGTAGTACTCGTTTTCGCCGGTGCTCGGATCGCGGGTGAAGCACACGCCCGTGCCGCTGTCCTCGCCCATGTTGCCGAACACCATCTGGCAGACGTTGACCGCCGTGCCGCCCAGGCCGGTGATTTTCTCCACCTTGCGGTAGGTCACCGCTTTTTCCGCCATCCAACTGCCGAACACCGCGTTGATGGAGCCTTCCAACTGCGCCAGCGGATCCTGCGGGAAGTCGTCGCCGGTGGCGTCCTTGTAAATCGCCTTGAAGTCGGCGATGAGGTGCTCGAGCTCCTGCTCGTTCACCTCGGTGTCCAGCACCAGCTCGTTCTCCGGCTTGCCGATGCGCTGCCGCGTCTGCTCTTCCTTGATCTTTTCGAACGCGTCGTCGAACTTTTCCCGCTGGATGTGCATCGCCGTCGAGCCGTACATCATGATGAAGCGGCGATAGGCATCGAGGGCGAACCGGCGATTGCGCGACGCCTTCGCCAGCCCCTCCACCGAGGTGTCGTTGAGCCCCAGGTTGAGAATGGTCTCCATCATGCCGGGCATGGAGACCGCCGCCCCACTGCGCACCGAGACCAGCAACGGGTTCTTGTCGTCCCCGAACTTCTTCCCGCAGGCGCGTTCGAGCTTCTTGAGGTTCTGCTTGACCTGCTCCTCGAGACCGGCGGGCCAGCGCTTCGACTTGGCGTATACCGCGCAGGCCTCCGTCGTGATGGTGAATCCTCCGGGGACCGGCAGCCCGATTCGCGTCATCTCCGCGAGACCGGCGCCCTTGCCGCCGAGCAGCAACTTCATCGTCCCGTCGCCCTCGGTCTTATCGCCGCCGAAGAAATACACCCACTTGGTTGATTTGGCCATCTTGAGCTACTCCGATAGGAGAAAGAAACAGTGTGAGGCATAATCGGTTGTGAAGGCGACATGATAGATGGCCTCGATTCACTGTCAACGCGGTCCCACCGCATCCGACGCCCCTTGCCCCCTCGCTTGATCGCCTCCCAGACGGCAGGTAAAGTCTGTTGGCTGCGGCGGTTCAGGATCCTGCCTGATAAACCCGTCGTAACCGTCCCCCGCACGTGCCACGCCCCCCGGGGCGTCCCGCGCGGCACACTACCATCTGGCCTGGATGAACGCGTTTGATGGCTCGGAAACAGCGAAAGAAGCTCGGTGAGATCCTGCTCAGTTGGGGCGTGGTCGACGACAACGCCCTCGCCCAGGCGCTCGAATACGGCATGCAGAACGGAAAGCGAATCGGCGAAGCCCTCGTCGAGCTCGAACTCTGCAACGAAGAAGAAGTCGTGAAGGCCCTCGCAACTCAACTGGGCCTGGAATACGTCGACCTCGACCGCAATCCGCCCCCCAAAGAGGCCCTGGAGCTTATTCCCCCCGATCTCATCCGCAAGCACCTCGTGCTCCCCGTCGGGCAGCAGGACAACCGCCTCGCCCTCATCATCACCGACCCCCTCGATCTCGACACCTTCGATCTCCTCAAGTTCCGTCTCGGCAAGGAACTCACTCCGATGCTCGCCCCGGCCTCCAAGGTCAAGGCCTACATCGACGAGTTCCTCACCAAGATGACCGACGACCTCTCCAAGACCATGCAGAGCATCGATGCCAGCATCGACCGCAGCATCGACTTGCAAGATGAACTGGAGAAGAAGGATAAACTGGACGCTGGCGAGCAGGCCGGCGACGCCCCCATCATCCGCCTGATCAACCACATCATCGGCGAGGCCGTCCGCAACCGGGCGAGCGACATCCACGTCGAGCCCATGGAGGACCGCGTCCGCGTTCGCTACCGCATCGATGGCGTCTGCCACATCCGCGACGACATCCCCAAGAACATCCAGCCGGCCGTCATGACCCGCTTCAAAATCATCTCGGGCATGGACATCGCCGAGAAGCGCGTCCCCCAGGACGGCCGTATCAAGATGAAATTCGGCGGCAAGCAGATCGACTTCCGCGTCAGCGCCTGCCCCGCCTACCACGGCGAGAGCGTCGTCCTCCGTATTCTGCGCCCCGAATCGGCCAACGTCGGCATCGGCGCCCTCGGCTTCGAGGAGGACAACTACGAGACCTTCCAGCGGATCATCCGCCGCCCCAACGGCATCTTCCTGGTCACCGGCCCCACCGGCTCCGGTAAGACCACCACGCTTTACTCCGCCCTCCAGGAGCTCAACCGCCCGGACAAGAAGATCATCACCGCGGAGGACCCGGTGGAGTACAATTTCACAGGCATGAATCAGTGCCAGGTGCGCGAGGACATCGGCCTGTCATTCGCCCGAATCCTCCGCGCCATGCTCCGCCAGGCCCCCAACATCATCCTCGTCGGTGAGATTCGCGACCGCGAGGTGGGCGACGTCGCCATCCAGGCGGCCCTCACGGGCCACCTCGTCTTCAGCACCCTGCACACGAATGACGCCTCTTCGGCCGTTACCCGCCTCATCGACATGGGCATCAAGCCGTTCCTGGTCGCCAGTTCTATCCAGGCGATCATGGCCCAGCGCCTCATCCGCGTCATCTGCAAGGAGTGCAAGCAGCCTGATTCCGCCCCCGACAAGTTCAAGCTCCGCCTCCTCGGCTTCACCCAGGAGGAACTGACCGGCGCAAATCTGTCGAAAGGCGCGGGCTGCTCCCGCTGCGGCAACTCCGGCTACCACGGCCGCCTGGGTATCTTCGAGATGCTCCAGATGAACAATGAGATGCGCGAGCTGGCGTTCAATCGGGCGCCCGCCAGCCAACTGCGCAAAGCCGCCATCACCTCCGGCATGCGGACCCTGCGCGAAGATGGCAAACTGAAGGTCCTCCGCGGGGTTACCACCGCGGAGGAGGTCCTCCGTGTTGCCCAGGCGGAAGGCGTCGTCACTGAGCTCGACGACGAAGAGTGACTTTTCCGCCCGCGGCGGCCTCCCCAACGCCCCGCGGGCAAAACGGACCCAATCGAACCACCGGGGCGAACCCGGAATGTCTCTGCGGAGTGTGAAGTCATCATGTCCGACAAAAAAATGCCCCCCATCTCACAACTGAAAGGCCGCCAACTCGGGCGCGTCCTCATCAAGATGGGTAAGATCCGGCGCGCGGAGGTCCACGAGGCGCTCGAAATCCAGAAGCAGCGCCGCCGCCCCATCGGTGAAATCCTCGTCGAACTGGGCCACATCACCCGCGAAGACCTGAACGTCGCCCTCGCCGCCCAAGTCGGCATGGAAATGGTCGATGTCGGCGGCATGGACATCCCCCCCGAGGTCATCGCGCTCGTGCCCCAGGCCATGGCCACCACCTACAAGGTCGTCCCCTTTGCCTTCGACCCCGAACGCAACACCCTCAGCATCGCCATGGGGTCCCCGGACAACTTCCACGCCACCGACGACATGCAGACCCTGCTGGGCTACCGCATCAAGGCCGCCATCGCCGACGAGGCCAAGCTCCAGTCCGCCATCGACCGCTACTACCCCGAGGGCGGCGCCGAGTCCATGTCCGGACTCATCGACGAAATCTCCTCCGACGCCGACCTCACCAAACTCGCAGGCCGCGGCGAAAGCATCGACCTCGAGGATCTCCGCGAAGCCGCCGAGTCCAACCCCGTCAAAAAGCTCCTCAACCTCGTCCTCCTCCAGGCCATCCGCGACAAGGCCTCCGACATCCACTTCGAGCCCTTCGAGGACGAGTTCAAGATGCGCTACCGCATCGACGGCGTCCTCTACGAAATGGTTCCTCCGCCCAAGCACATCGCCGCCGCCATCGCCTCCCGCGTCAAGGTCCTCGCCAAGCTCGACATCGCGGAACGCCGCATGCCCCAGGACGGCCGTATCGAACTCCAGATGCACGGCAACCCCATCGACCTCCGCGTCGCCATCCTGCCCACCATGTTCGGCGAAAGCGTCGTCATGCGTGTCCTCGACCGCTCCAACGTCTCCCTCGACCTCGACCGCCTCGGCCTGCGCGACGACGATCTGTCCGTCTTCCGCCAACTCATCCGCAAACCCAACGGCATCATCGTCAACACCGGGCCCACCGGCTCCGGCAAGACCACTACCCTGTACGCCGCCCTCGCCGAGCTGAACGACCCCGAAACCAAGATCCTCACCGCCGAGGACCCCGTCGAGTACGACATCGACGGGCTGTGCCAGTGCCAGATCCGCACCGAGATCGGCATGACCTTCGCCCGCGCCCTCCGCAGCTTCCTCCGTCAGGACCCCGACATCATCCTCGTTGGCGAGGTCCGCGACCTCGAAACCGCGCAGATCAGCGTCCAGGCCTCGTTGACGGGACACCTGGTCTTCACCACCCTGCACACGAACGATGCGCCGTCCTCCATCGCGCGGTTGCTGGATCTCGGGCTCGAGAGCTTTCTGATTACAGCAACACTGGAAGCGGTGGTTGCCCAGCGACTGGTTCGGCGCATCTGCACGAACTGTAAAACCGAGTTCACCCCCTCCGAGGAGATGCTCATGGAGCTCAACCTCACCCCGGAGGACGTCGGTGACCGGACGCTGTACTACGGCCGCGGATGTGACTACTGCAACAACACCGGGTACCGCGGCCGGATGGGCATCTACGAGATCATGGTCATGGACGACCACATGCGCGAGCTGGTGATGCGGCACGCGTCATCGTCGCTGCTCCGGCAGGAAGCCATCAAACGCGGCATGCGCACCTTGCGCGACGGCGGCCTGCTCGGCATCTATGACGGCGTCACCACCATCGAGGAAGTGGTCAAAGAAACCGTCTTCGAGACATAGTGACCGGCCGTCTCCGAAATGCAGCGTCCGGCCACAGAGCAGAAACGCAATCGACGGGCGACGCCCAGAACCGCGTAGAACGGGCGGACCCCGGCGCCATGTAGGGCGGGCCGTGCCCGCCATCGGAATACCGCAGAGGCACACGCGCGTCAGAACCCAGGTCCGTCGCCCTCGCAAGACCAGGGCGCACCAACGAGGTGAAGTATCATGGCCACCTTCCTCTACGAGGCGATGAACCAGACCGGGCAGGAGATCAAGGACCAGATCGAAGCCTCCAGCGCCGAGGACGCGCTCGAGCAGATTCGCAATCGCGGCCTGTTCCCCACCCGCATCAAGGAGAAGGGCGGCAAGAAAAAGGGCGCCGCCGCCGGCAAGAAGAAGGGCGGCGCCATCACCATCGGCGGCGTCAAGCAGAAGCAGGTGGTGCAGTTCACCCGCCAGCTTTCCACCCTCCAGGACGCCGGCCTGCCCATCCTCCGCAGCCTCAACATCCTCGGCGAACAGATGAAGCCCGGTCCGCTCAAGAACGCCGTGATCGGTGTGGCCGACGATGTCGAAGGCGGGGCCACCCTCTCCGAGGCCATGGGCAGGCACCCCAAGGCCTTCAACCGGCTCTACGTCAACATGGTGGCGGCCGGCGAAACGGGCGGCGTGCTCGACGTCATCCTTCTCCGCCTCGCGGAGTTCATGGAAAAGGCCCAGCGCCTCAAAGCCAAGATCAAGGGCGCGATGATCTATCCCTCGGTGGTCATCATGTTCGCCGTCGGCATCGTGACCATGATCATGATCGTCGTGGTGCCCAAGTTTGAGGAGATCTTCGTCGACTTCGACACCGAACTGCCCAAGGTCACCAAGATCCTCATCGGGGTCAGCAGTTGGTTCATCACCGGGACGCCGCCCGGATGGGCCGTCGTCCTTCTCTCGCCCGTGGCCTTCATCATCCTCATGAAGCTGCTCAACCAGTCCAAGGGCGGACGCTTCGCCAAGGATACCGTCTTCCTCAAGATCCCCGTCATGGGCCAGATCATCGAAAAGTCCTCCGTCGCCCGCTTTTGCCGGACGCTGGGTACCCTGGTAACGGCCGGTGTGCCCATCCTCGAAGCCATCAACATCACCAAGGATACCTCCGGCAACGAGGTCTTCGCCCGCGCCCTCGGCAAGGTTCACGACTCCATCCGCGAGGGCGACACCTTCGCCGACCCCCTGCGGGCCGCCAAGGTCGTCGACGGCATCGTCGTCAACATGATCTCGGTGGGTGAGGAAACCGGTGAGCTCGACAAAATGCTCCTGAAAATCGCCGACAACTACGACGACGAGGTCGAAACCCTCGTGGGCAGCCTGATTTCGCTGCTCGAGCCCATCATGGTGGCCGTCCTCGGCGTCATCGTCGGTTTCATCGTCATCGCCCTGTTCTTGCCCCTGGTGAGCCTGATCAGCTCGATGACGGGCTAAGACACCTGGCCACCTGCCCCGCCGACAGCCGGCAGGTTGCCGGACATGCAGTGTGGCTGAATAATACGAACGGTCGGCCGGCTTCCACGTCGGCCGACCCACGAGTGCAGGCAGGGGACGCGACCCACCGGGTCGGCCCCTGCGTCGTTGTGAGCGGCGAAGCAAACAAAGCCCCGCAAACGGGCCCCAGCGTCGCCACCAAACAAGGGAGTTCGTCAGGGCGACCTCCGCCCGCGGCGATGGCGCAAACGGGATTCGGACGCATGCAAGGCAAGACAAAGCAGACAGGTTTTTCCCTGGTCGAGTTGCTCGTGGTGGTGGCAATCATCGCGCTGCTCATCACCATCGCCGTACCCAGCTTTTCCCGCGCTCGAGACGCAGCCAAGCGAGCCGCCTCGGAGGCAATGATGAACTCGCTCGAAACCGGGCTCGGACTCTTTCAAGCAGAGTCGGCCTTGGGCGGCGGTTATCCACCATCGACGAGCAGTATTTTGGTAGACGACGGCTATCCTGTCATTGACGATCCGTTCGACGTCACGTCCGGCCGCCGGGACGTCCGTATCACGGGCGCGAGCCTGCTGGTCTACGCGCTCGCCGGTCCGGATGGCGAGGGCACGGCTGGGTTCAGCAGTTCGATCCCCAATACGCCATGGGAAGCGATCACGGGCGCCGGCGATGAGACGGATCTTTACGCGAGTGGTAATACCCGACCGATACCAGCGCCACGATATGGACCATACGTCGACGGCGCCATGCTGGATCAGATACGGCCCATGCGGGGAACGAATTTCCAGGGCGAATCCGTCGGACTGTTGGACACTGGGATTGCCCAGGACGAGGGCAGCATGAGCGGCAACGATCTTCGCCAGTTATTCTTTGTCGATAAATTCCAGCGCCCCTTCCTGTACTACCGCGCCCGTCCGGCCGCTCGGCTGATGGTCGCTTCGCCGAATGGCACACCAGGCGTCTACAATCCGCTCGATAACGGGTTCCTCACCGGTTACTCATCATCGGCGGAAATCGGCGGCTGGGGTGACTACGGCATCAAACCCGTGGTATTCGAGAGGCACTCCGTGAAGCGCCAGGAGGCGCGGCTGCCCGTGCATGATCTGGCGTGGTCGTTCTATCCCGGCGACAACATGTTCGCACGAAGGGCCGATTCCGGACGCAAACCAGCCGCCAGACGGTTCGATACGTTTATTGTCAGCGAGTCCAGCAGAACGACGCCTCGCCCGGTGAACCCCGACACCTATCTGCTGATCAGCGCCGGCGTGGACGGCATCTACGGCAGCGAAGACGACGTGGTCAACTGGAGCCGTTGATTGGGCAGGCACCGACACTGGCAACCGCGAAGCACGAAAAGAGCGATGATGCCCGATTTCCCACCGACAAGCCGACGAGCCGCCTTCAGCCTGGTTGAAATCCTGGTCGTCATCGCAATCCTTGCGATTCTGGCCACTCTGGCCTTTACCGGCGGTCCCGCCCTCATCAACCACGGCAAAGCCAAAGAAACGCAGGCACTGCTGAGCAAACTCAGCCTGGCGCTCGACGAGTACCGCCGCGAGGTGAACCATCAGAGCGTACCCAACGCCAAGAACCGCTTTAACGGCTACCCGCCGGACGACCCCCATGTCCTTCAGGCCGGCGGAAGCACTGCAGCTGGCTGCACCGTCGCGCTGCGCAACACTGGTGTACTTCTGGAGGATGGCAGCCCCGTCGCGCCGCGGTATTTCGATGACGCACGAAACAACTCCACCGGCCAGCTAAATAGCCCCCAGGGACTACGACACGGGGACGTTCGGGCCATGGTTCTGTCGATGCGATTGTTTTCGCCCAAGGCATCCAAGATCCTCGACACCATTTCTCCGAAGTATTGGGTGCGCGCCGCTGATGAACCAATCCTGTATCAGTACCGCCCGGATGACAACAGCGAGGCCATTCCATTGGATTACCTCGTCGATGCCTGGGGTACTCCCCTGGAGTACTTCTCCACCTGCATCTGCGGCGGCGAGCCATACTCTCCGCGCGTCCAGGCCTCCAACGCCTTCGTCCACGACAACAGCGACGGCGCGGTCCTGGTCTCGTACGGCCCCAACGGAAACGAACAGTTCGCCGCCGACACCATCAACCTCGAAGGCGACTCCTCCATGGTCGGCGACTGGTGGCGCCCCGATGAAGACCACGTGATCAATCACCCGTTCAACGACGACAACATCTACTCGTCCGATTTCTTCGCCCAGCGGATTCGCCAGTAAGGACGCAACGCGCCATGACACGTCGCTACCGACATCACGATGCGATCCGAGCGAACAGGATCCGACCCGGTTTCACCCTGATCGAATTGATCACGGTGATCGCCATCATCGGCATCCTCGCCGCCTTCGTGTTCCCGGGGGCCGCGGCGATGTGGTCCCAGCGCAACGAGTCCGGCGCCATCAACCTGGTCAAGGGCCTCCTCCAGAGCGCCCGCTCCCAGGCCATCCGCACCGGCGAACGCGGGCTGTTCTTCTACGTCGATCCCGTCGAAAACGTCCAACGCGTCGTCTTCATCGAGGCCGATCCGCCCTACAGCACGGACGCCGCCGGCCGCAACTTCGACAAAGACGACTGTGACCCGAATGCCGGCTGTGAAATCACCCAGCCCATGACGATCAACCGTTTCCGCGTGGTCCGCGACAAAATCTACACCATCCCCTCGCCCTATCGCGTCGCATCCGCCTGGGCCATGGAAGTTGCCGTCGGCGAGAACACCCCGGCCAATCGCGAAATGCTGGGCAACAGCGACTTCATTCGCACCTCGGGCAACCGCACCCCCAACTACCACCGCAACTTCTTTGCTGTCATCTTCGGGGCCAACGGTGAACTGCTCCACGAGCACCCGGTCCTGATTCACGATCCCAACATCGACGACATCGTCTCCCCCTACATCCGGGGAGACGTGACCCAACTCGACATCGGCAGCCAGGTCGCAACGTACTACCTCGAGGGCGGCAACGACGTCGACGTCGACCCGCTCAATGGCGACCCGCTCTACGACCTGGTCATCCTGGACAACGGCATGGCCGCCAACTTCATCAGCGTTGACGGACTCGTGGTCTACGACGATTCTGCCGTCGAAGGCCTCCAGGGCGAGACTGCCGGGGGTATCCTGCGGCAGCACTTGTTCACCGACGGCCGGCCCTTCTACATCGCCCGCTACACCGGCGACATCATCATGGGCATCAAGGGATTGCAGTAAGGCAATGACGAATGATGAGTGCTGAATGCTGAATGAACCGAAGCAATGATCAACTTTGATGGCAAATCGATGAGTGAACGGGGCAAAGGCCGTAAGGGTCGCAGCACGACCCGGCGCGCGCACCCCATTCAGCATTCAGCATTCAGCATTCAGCGTTCAGCACGCGCAGCCCAACATTCAGCGTTCAGCATTCAGCATCCAGCATTCGCGCAGCGCCGTGCCTTCTCCATGGCCGAGCTCATGATCGCCGTGGTCATTCTCGGCATCGGGCTGCTCATCACCTCGAGCATGTTCCCCATCGCCTGGTTCAAGGCCCGCGACGTGGCCGAAGCCACCCTCGCCCCCGCCCTCAGCGACACCGCCGAGTTACACGTGAAGATGCTCACGCGCCCGATGACCCCGGAAATGGGCCAGCAAGGCATGCCATCCTCGTTCTACCCTGGCGATTGGTTCCCCGCGTTGAACCTGCCGGGAGAGGCTGGTTCCTACCCCGACACGCGGGTGCATCATCTCAACGGCGGCAACTACCTTGCGAGCACGGGTGAGTCGGTGGACAGTGATGGCAGCCCCGTCACGGACGCCGCATGGCGCCTGGAAGACAATCTCAAACCGGTATGGGAGAACCTGGATTTCACCGTCGGGTTCGGCAACTACTGGAGCACGACCGGCAACGCGCCATTTGACCTTCCGAAACCGCAGTACCGCGCCCACGTCCGACTCTATCCCACGCTGCCAGCTCGGCCCGACTCGGCGACTGCATCGCTGACCGAGACCCAGCTTTGGAGTGACCGCTTCGAGTCGCGCCGCTATTGCTGGACGGTCTTCTACCGCTTCAGCCAAATGCCCGGCCCCCCGACAACGGGTGACAAGAATCTGGCGGATGCTGCCCTGCGCCGCCCGCGACGCCTGTCGGCGTACTACGTGACGCTCAAGCGGCCGGTCAACGCACGGTACGCCCAGCAGGTGGGCTACAACCCCAACAATGCCAGCGGGCCCGTTGCCGACCCATGGAATCCGCAGGCCCTCGCTCCGTCGGAGGACCTGTTGCTGCCCGTTCCTTGGCGCATTGGGGCGGAGTTGATCATTCCCGACCCCGGCAATGCCGCGGCCGGCGTGGCCTCCGAGATCACGGTGACGCCCGGGGGCATTCGCTCGGACATCCTGGCCGAAGGCGCCGCGCTGATCGACGATCGCACCGGGCAGGTCTTCCGGGTCGTCCAGCGCCGCGACGGCACGGATGTGACCACGCTGACGCTCGACAAGGCTTACAACTACATTGACGTGCTCAACCAGCCTGAGTACGAGCCCATGGCGGCTGATTTTCAGGAGTACAGGCAGAACTGGGAACGCTATTGGGCTTGGCAACCGGACCCCACAGATTGTGCAGCGAGCTACCCCGGTAATCCACCCTTCGAGTGCGAGCAGGAACCCCAGCACCGCTTCTACTGGGTCTTTCCGCCGCCGGTCGACGCCGTCCGCGGCGCCGGCAACCGTCCCTTGTTCAACGGATCCCCGCCGGTGGTGGACGTCACCATCCGCGAGCTGGTCATCAACGCCGACTGAAAGTGATCGCCACGAGTTGTACTGTAATTCGTAATTCGTAATTCGTAATCGGCTTTTGCCATGTTCGCTCGACACACGACAATCCCATCCCGCCGCCGGCCACACACCACGCCCCTGCGCGCCTTCACCCTCGTCGAGCTCATCGTCTCGATCGGCATCCTCGGTATCCTCATGGTGATGGCCGGGTCGATCTTCGCCCTTACCCTCAAGTCCTCCGGCCAGGCCAACGCCCTTATCGAGGTCAGCGAGTCCATCCGCGCCCTCGAGGATTCCCTCCGCGAAGACCTGCGTTACGTCCAGCCCAGCCGTTCCATCATGCTCATTCAGGGCAATGAGATGAACGTTTTCTGGACCGAGGACGAGCGCGAATTGGCGGATCCGGGCAACGACGACGCAACCGTGCGCTACACCAGGAACCGCGACCCCGAGCGAGAGAGAATCGACGCATCCGGCAACCTCGTCCACACCCTCCCGCGCGGCGACAAGGTCATGTTCTTCACTGCCAAGCCTGGCGTCAGCTTCACCGATCCGCGGGTCAGCGGGCGGTTGCAGATGGTGGTTTACGGCCACGCCACCGTCGGCGAGATGAACGTCGACGGTTCCTTCACGGCCATTGAGGGGTTTGCCGAGGACGGCAGTTCGGCACTCAACAAGGATAACCTCCGCTTCGGCGGCCTCGATGCGACCACCGGCATGCCGACCTACGCGATGATGCCCGCCGACAACAGCACCCCGCCCGACTGGCGGTCCGTCGCCCCCGCCGAGACCTGGCTCCTCGGCCGCCGCAGCGTGCTCATCGTCGACCAGAACCTCGCGGCCGCCGCCAGTGCCGAGCCCTACTACCCCGCCGATGCCCTCGACGACGACGCCGACGAAGTCGCCGCCGTCGCCGGCGCCGATCCCGAGTACGACAACCGCATCCCCAAGGACGGTTACATCCTTGACGGCCGGCGCGACTACATCATCAATGGCGGTAGCTTCAACTACCAGCGGGACGTCGTCAACCTGCTGCCCGATCCCACCTACGACTGCAACGACGACAACCCCGGGGCGCTCATCCGCCTGATCAAGCCGTCTCTGGTCGACCCCACGCCGCCCTACACCCAGTCCAAGCGGCTGGGCCACTACTTCCTGCCCAACTGCGCCAGCTTCAAAGTCGAGTGGGCCCTCGACGTGAGCGACGTCGACTACGGCCCGCTGCGCGGAACGAACCTCCCGGGCGCCAGCAGCATCATCTGGATCGATCCCGCCCACTTCGCTCAGAACGTCGCGGACATCCAGTCGGCGTTTCAGCAGTACTACGTCGACGAGTGCGCCGGTGACATCATCTGCCAGGGTCAGGTTCGCAGCGTCTGGATCAGCGTCATCAGCAAACTGGTCCCCGCCGATCCGTCAATGTCCATCCCGGCCTCCGTGGATTGCGAAACCAATATGAACGGTCCGGACTTCTACGAGATGTGCCTCGGCGCGCACACCCCCACGCGCTTCGCCGATCCCGGTCCCACCGGCGGCGCCGACCTGACCGTCCTGCCCGCCCACATCTTCTATGCCCGAAACCCGGCCCCCAGTTGTGCGGGCAACTTCGCTCCGGGCCGCGGCGCCTGCGCCCCGCCGCCCGAGCAGCCCGACGCCCTCTTCCCCAAGGCCCTGCGCATCACCGTCGACGTCAACGACCCCGCCGGCCGACTCGACAAGCCCATCCGCCACGTCATGGTCCTCCCCGTGGGCCGCGGCTGAGCCCCGTCCGACCCCGAGCACGCAAGCTCCGAGGGCAGCCACCCAAAAACGCCCGCTGCACCGCCGATCACCGCCCAGGGGCCTGTCAACGGCCTGTCACCAACCCATTCGTATCGCCCGATTTCCCGCGATCTTTTGCACCCCCGCCCACTGGCCGATAATATGCCTTATCTGGTGGTCTTACGCGGGCGTCACCCTCCATGGTGCCCCCCTCATGCCGCAAGACAGGACAGTTGCACGCTGCGACAATACCAGCGACGGCCACGGGCCCGCAGGGGATGTGAGCGTCGCGGGCAGCATGCCCCGACGCCGCCGTGTTTCCCCCCGACGTAACGCCCACTGGCCGATCGCTCCCGACAGCAGGAGATTCGAAGCCATCATGCAGCCACCGATTCGGTCCAACCTGAACAGGATGACGCCCCCGAAGTTGCGTCCCGCCAACATGCCGCAGCCTCTTTTTCTGGTTCGCGGAACAGGGCCGGCGCATACCCGGTCACCGCGCCGGCGTGGCGTCGTGCTCATCCTGGTTGTGGCCGTCCTCGGTATCCTCTTCGTCGCCGGCGCCGCCCTGCTCACCCAGGTGACCTTCTCCAGCAAGAACATCTCCGCCATGCAGGCCGACCGCGAGAACCTCGAGGTCGTCCGCCAGGCCGAACGCATCGCCACCGACGCCCTCGCCGCCGGCTTCATGGGCCGCGACGGCATCCCCGCCAGTCCGGAAAGCCCGCTGCTCATGCACCAGCAGGGCCTCCCCGATGTCCCCTGTGACAACCTCGGCACCAACGCCTGCGTCCTCACCCTGCCAACGGTTGCCGAAATCCCCGGCGTGCATCCCTGGATCGGCGTCACCGAGCCCATCGAGGCGCCCGACGAAGACGGCGTCCTCCACTCCGAATGGAAGCTGCACGCCGACGCTGTCGCCATGGTCAACCTGCGCCCCAGCATCGAGCCGGGCCGCGCCTTCATTGACCCCGAAGACTGGGCACCCACGCCCTTGCACATCACCGCCACCTACGACCCGGACACGCCCGAACTGTCCCTGGCGGTTCACGCGGATAACCCGCTGCGCAGCGCCTATTCCTCCTACGAGGGCTACAAATACTTCCAGGCCGATGCTGACGGCGACGGCGTTGCGGACGCGTTCGAGTTCCGTTTGCCGCGCAGCCTGCTGCCCACCGACGTGTACGACGCCGTGGCCTCCCGCCTGCGCGATCCCAACGTCGTGGGCCTCACCGGGACCGCAGCCCTGCCCGGCCGCCGCGACGAAAACGACCTCTTCGTCGCCCTGCGCATCGTGCCTCATGGCGCCATGGCCAACCTCAACGCCTCCCCCATGTCGGTCAGGCGCACCGTCCTCCGCTACAGCACCACGCCACTGGGCGGCGAACCGACCGACGAAGAGTTGTTCCCCCCTGAGGGCTTCTCGCCCGAAGCCAATGAGTGGCTTCTGCGCAACCGCGGGCTGATTCCTCCGCAGCAACTGCCCACCACGCGGCTCATCGCGAGCATGACCGAGCCGCTCCTCCGCCCCCATGCCCTCGACCAGAGCGCGTCGGCCGAGGATCTGCTGATGTGGACCAAGCGCCGCTGGTGGAGCTACGACGCGGCCGACGTGGCCACCGCCAACGCCGCCTGGCGTGCGATGATGTTTGCCCAGGGCCCGAGCTCACCGACCACCACCACCGGCTCCGGCAACCTCGTCGACGACGACGTCTACGACGTCGCCCACAACCTGACCACCGTCAGTCACGATGACCTGCTCATCCGTGCTCCGCGCAACACCAGCGGAGTCGACATGGTCGCCCTCATGGCCGGCGACGACGATTACCGCAAGTACGGCGATCCCAGCGATCCGAACCTTCACGCCTGGGACAACTACCCGTTCCACCTCGACGCGTCCGGCGACCGCCGCCTGGGCCGCATCAAGTTGTCCCTCCCCGAACTCGATCGCTGGCTCAACGAACACGGCCTGGCGATGACCGACTTGGCCGCCCCCACCACCGGGCAGGCCGAGCGCATCCGCCGCACCATCCAGGATGCCTTCCTGCTCATGCTCACCCAGCGCCAGCGGGTCTATAAATCCGACAAGTCGTACGATCCCGACCTTGACGCCCGGGTGCGCGCCGTCGAAGCGGCAATGCTGACCGCCAACCTCATTGACTTCGCCGACATGGACAACACGCCCACGGCCGTCCCGGTCATCGGCCTCGATGGCGCCCCCATCCTCGGCGCCGACAGCTCCGTCGCAACCAACACCCTGGTCGCCTACGGCTTCGAACGCCAGCCCTTCATCACCGAGTTGTACCTGAAGACGGCATTTGAAGTGACGGACGATACGCTCAAGAAGGATGAATCCTCGTTCGCAATCGAACTGTACAACCCGTATTCGACTGCTCTCACGATCCCAGCCAACACGTTCTACCTGCAAGACAAAACGGCCACCTTGGGCAGTGGCAACGACGCCACCGTGTTCAAGGAAGGCGTCGCGATCATGCTGCCGCGCTTGCCTTTGACGAAGGTCCCAGCGCTGCAGATCCCCGCCGGCGGTTACGCCACCTTGTACTCGAGTGGCTTCATGCAGCCCTCCGCGAGCGGCACGGTCGTCGAACTTGCTTCGCAAGGTGGAAACCTGTGGGGTTTCGATGACGCCTCCCGCATTCAGCTGATGCGCGCGATCAACACTGGCACCGGCGTCGTCAACATCGCCATCGATGAGTTCGACGTTCGAGGCCACGTCACGCCATCGCCTGACCCGGTCCGAACCCAGTTAATCGGTGAAATCCGCTCTTGGCAGCGCGACACGACCGCGTCGTCGGCCGTCAGCTTCTGGCGCTGTACGGTGCCCGTTGCAGGCGAGTTGAACTCGACCAACTTGAATGTTACCAATCAGGCTGGTACCACCAGCGCGTACGAAAACACGACCGTCTACCCCGTCCATCTGGACGTCGCCAACACCGGCTTGTTCACCACCGCGTTCCCCACGACCGGCGCCATGCTGCTCATGTCCCGCATGGCCCACGTCTATGATCCCAGCGACCCCGCCGGTGCAAGCACCCCCTGGACCTCGCCGTTCAACAGTCTCCACGTCAACCTCGTCGGCCACGACCCCAGTGGCAACCCGCACAACATCGCCAACGAGTACAACCAGATCGACAACGGGCGCATGCCCGTCTTCGACCTCTACGCCCTCGATCCCGACTCCGCCCCGAATCCCGCTGACCAGGAACTGTTCCCGCCCCGCTACCACATGGTCCCTGGCTGGAACAGCACCGCCCCCGCCCACGTGCCCGGCCGCTCCGACGGCCTGGAAGCGCTGCCCTGGGGCCAACTGCTCTTCGACTACTTCACCGCCATCCCGCTCTTCCCCTGCCCGGATCCGGCCGACTCCCTCGATCCCACCTGCGAATTCACCTATCCGCCGGTCGATCAGGAAGGCCTCCGCGTCTCCGGTCGCATCGACATCAATACCGCCTCCTGGCGCGTGTTGGCCGGGCTGCCCATGATTCCCTCCGATCGCTTCGACACCTGGCTCAATTCCACCTACCCAGACACCCTCCGGACGCTCACCGGCGCCTGGCCGGCCGTCCTCGGCGACGACCTCGCCCAGGGCATCGTCGCCTATCGCGAAGCCCGCGGCCCCGCCCAGTTGCCCTGGGGCTACGCCATCGTCGACGACTACCTCACCGCCCGCGACCCCCACGCCAGCGATGCGGATCAGACCGAGTTCCACCCGCGCCACGGCTACGGCTTCCTCACTGTCGGCGAGTTGCTTAATGTCCGCGCCGACGAGGAACCTTACATCAACGCCCGGGTCGACAGCAGCCTCCGCGACAACGATGACGGCGCCGCCGTGCAGAGCACCTACGACGGAACGGACGTCACCCAGTGCTTCGAAAAGGCCGTCGCCAACCTGGTCATGCTTGAAGATTGGGTGACCACCAAATCCCACGTGTTCACCATTTACGGCGTGATCCGGGGCGCGTACGTCCCGCAACCGGAATCCGGCGTCACCAACTTCACCGAAATCCAGGATCTGTCCGCAATCTCGCGCCAAGCCGTCGACCAACGCGCCATCCGCTTCCAGACCACCGTCGACCGGCTGCCCATGTACTTCGGCGCCGAGCGGCCCGAGCGGATCGGCGCCATGACCGTGGAGAAATACTCGGACCTGCGCTCGAACTGAGCCCCCAACGCGGCAGGCAAGACCGCAAGCGCCGGCGCTGCGGGCGCGCAGGCCGCAGCAGCCGGCAGGTCTACCAAGACAACATGGCAGGAGCCCGCCCGGAGGCCCCGCGAGCATTCACTCTCGCCGTGCCGGCCCGGGCACAAAATACGCCGAGGTCCCATAAACCCCGACGGCTCGGACGGTGGAAAGAAGCCCCGCCCCGACTGCCCCGGAAATTACCACAGCACGCCGCCACGCGGCCGATGAAACTGGAAAGGCCGGGCCGACCTGTGGTCCGCCAACTGGCCGTCTGGTATACTGGATAAACTCCGTTGAGTCGGAAAGCTCAACTTTTGGCAACGAGGCGCCGCACAGGCCCGTCCGGCGTGAGACCGGACGCCGCCGACCCGGTTTACCGGTGCCCCAGTGGGAAACGAAGCCTCACCACGACATTCCGTATCGCTCTGTCTTCGAGGGGAGTTATCATGCGCCCAGCGCCTGCATGGACACGTTCCTGGATAGTCACCACGGCCACGGTCATCGCGCTTTGCGCGGCCTCTACGCTCACTTGGGCGGCGGATAACCCCCCGGCCCCCACCTGGGACCTGCCTGGCCCCGACCCCTTCGCCGACACCGCTCCGCCGGTGGATCCCCACGAGATCCTCGCGCCCTCGGGTGGATCGGGCGACGGACTCCGGGCCACCAATTGCTGCGCCATGGGCGGCTGGGTCCAGTCCTTGCCCTACCCCACTATCTACATGGGCAACGTCGTCTCCATGTCACAGGAAACGCTGCTGGAGGAAATCCAATTCGAAGGCGACTTTAACGGCACGCAGTCCGTCACCTTCGGCATCTATCGCGAGACCATCGACGGTCCCGGCGGCTCCTACACCGCCCTTGAGATCGTCGAGGTCGACATCGAAGGCGAAGGCCGCGGCTTCTACACGTCCGGCCCACTCCGCGGCGGCTCCGGCGTCCCCCTCATCCCCAAGACCAGCAACGGCGCGCCCGTCACCACCTTCTTCGCCGTGGCCGTCGGGTGGCAGCAGTCCCCTATCGAGGGCCGCCGCGACCAGCAGGACTATCCCCGCAGCTTCTGCAAGGGCCTCGTCCGCGGAAGCTTCGGCTTCTTCCAGAACCCGCCCAACCCCGGCGGACCCGGCTCGCACCAGTTGAACGGAGTGACCTTCTTCCCCGCCGGCGCCCTCTCCATGCAGATGTGCTTCCGCGAGCCCGGCGGCGCCTGCTGCCTCGGCGACGCGAGCTGCGTCGATGACGTCACCTCCAACGCCTGCGAAGAGGAACTCGGCGGCGAATTCCGCGGCCTCTACACCGTTTGCGCCCTCGAAGAGGACAGTTGCATCGGCTTCGGCGCCTGCTGCATTACCGGCCTCGGCTGCGAAATCCACACGGAGGACAACTGCACCTTCTTCGACGGCGTCTACAAAGGCGACGGCACCACCTGTGTCTCCGGCACCAGCAATGCATGTAGCACCGACCTCGGCGCCTGCTGCTACTACGACGGCTTCTGCGACGAGGTCAACCGCTACGACTGCGAACTTGACCCCACGCTCGATACCCCCGGCGTCTTCCAGGGCGTCGGCGTTGCCTGCGGACCCAATCGATGCGAGCCACTCGGGGCCTGCTGCGATGGTCTGAACTGCACCGACACGATCGAGGAAGATTGCGATCAGTACGAATGTGTGAATACCACCGGTGTCGGCGCCTGTACGAACGGCTACATGCTCGACACCAATGGTACCTATTGCCCCTTAATCGAGGGGGATCGGCGCTGTTACCGTCACGCTTGGTTCGAGGGTGAACCCTGCATCCACAGCGCCTGCCTCGACGAAGTCGGCGCCTGCTGTATTCTGGGCGAATGTGAAGTCGAAAGCCGGCTCCTCTGCGAGAATCGTGGCGGCACGTTCAAGGAGGATACCGCCGGCACCAGCGGCTGGATGGCCTGCGAAGACAATCCGGGCATCTGCGACACCGACTCCAACGGCGCCTGCTGCCTCCACAACGGCGGCTGCATCGTCACCTCCGAAGCTGACTGCCTCGCCGATCCCCGCGATGAATTCCAGGGCGCCGGCGTCGCCTGCTCCGGTTTCGTCTGCGCCGAGGGCGCCTGCTGCATTGACAGCAACGGGCCCGACTGCCGCGAACTCCGCCCCATCGCCTGCGCCAACTCCAACGGCCAGTACCAGGGCATGGGCTCCACCTGCCCGGCCAACTGCTTCCCCGAAGGCGCCTGCTGCCTCCCTGACGGCGTCTGCAAAATCCTCACCGAGACAGACTGCATCGACTCCAACGGCGCCTACCTGGGTGACGACGCCGAATGCCCGGCCAACTGCTTCCCCGAAGGCGCCTGCTGCCTCCCCGACGGCGTCTGCAAAATCCTCACCCAGCCTGAATGCATCGACTCCAACGGCACCTACCAGGGCGACGACGCCGAATGCCCCATCGACGGCTGCCCCATCACCCTCACCGGCGCCTGCTGCTACACCTCCCTGGGCAGCCCGCGCTGCGGCATCCGCACGCCCAGCCAATGTGCCCTGCTCACCAACGGCCGAATGGCCGGCTTGGGCACCGAGTGCATCCCCGACGCCTGCGACGCCGGCGCCTGCTGTGAGCTCGACGGCGCCTGCACCGAAGACGTCCTCCGCGTTGACTGCGTCGAAATTCCCGACGCCGTCTTCCTCGGCGACGCCAGCACCTGCGGCATGGACACCTGCACACCCGATCGCGGGGCCTGCTGCGTCGATCAAGGCGGCGCCTTCACTTGCGAAATTCGAAATCACGACGACTGCGACACCACCGGCCTGGTCTACCAGGGCCAGGGCGTCCCCTGCGACGACACCATTTGCGAACTGACCGCCTGCTGCCTGCCCGGCGGCGGCTGCCAGGACTTGCTCGCCAGTGAGTGCCTCGCCGCTGGCGGCGCCGCGGCCGAGCCCGGCCAATCCTGCGCCCAGACCGACTTCTGCACCACCGGCGCATGCTGCGTCGACGCCGTCGGCAGCATGGACTGCGTCGACGACATCGCCCTCCTCGTCTGCGAACAGGCCGGCGGCGACTTCAAGGGCGCCGACTCCGTCTGCCAGCCCGACACCTGCGACATCGCCAAGGGCGTGTGCTGCCTGCTCAAAGGCGTTTGCGACGACAACGGCGGGCAGCTCTACTTCGAAGATGAGTGCGTCGGCACGAGCGGTCTCAACGGCGTGTTCGTGGTCGCCAACAACTGCGCCTGGGTCGACTGCGGCATGGACTGCGGGATGCAGGTCAATGGCGATTACGACGTTGATGGCGACGTCGACCTCGTCGACTTCGCCGCCTTCCAACGCTGCGTGGGCGCGTCCGACCCCGACTGCCTCTGCCCCTTCGACGCCAACACTAACGGCGTCATCGACGCCGGCGACGCCGACGGCTTCATCATCTATCTCGAGGGCAGCCCCCTCGTCGCCCTTGGCGTCTGTTGCAGCCTGCACGGGAATTGCGACGACAACGGCGGCGCGCTCCACCCGATGGCTTCCTGCACCCAGCCGGGCGCCCGCTTCATCGCCGCCGAAAGCTGCGCAACCGCCGGGTGCACCGACGCCTGCAACCTGGCCGCGAACTACGACCACGACGGCGACGGCGACGTCGATCTCGCCGACCTCGGTGGTCTCCAGGTCTGCTATGGCAACGACTCCCTGGTCGACGAGTGCCTCTGTCCGTTCGACATCGAAGACAGCGGCATGGTGGACCTGCCTGATGTTGTGGCAATGACCGGCGCCGTCGGCGGACCTCAGGCCAACTGACAACCACACCTTGTCAGGCTTCCCACAAGCCGCCGCGCCTCCGGCGCGGCGGCTTCTTTTATGCCGATCTGTACCGGTGGGATGGGACCAGAAATACGGGAACGCCTTTCCGGCCGGTCAGGACAGCGTGAACCCCTGCCCAGCGTCCCCCGCAGGATCGGCTCATCAGATGTTCAGACGCCCCCGTGCCGCACCGACACTCACTCGTCAGCCGCTTGACTTTTCCCCATCGCCGCGATTGCCAGCGCGTCCGATCCCAGGTTGTCCGACTCCGCCCCCGACGCCGCATCCCCGAATCGCCGATCGGCGCCGGCCGACTCGAATATCGGACCACCCGCCAACTGCACCCGCACCCGCCACGCCGGATCCTGCGTCCGCGCCGAAATGTACCGGATCGGCGTGCCCCACGCGTCCACGCAACGCAGCCCACCGTCCTCGCCCCGCAGCAGCGGCGCCGGCGCCGCCCGCAGCAGCGCCGCACTGACCGGCCGGCTCGCCAGCAGGCCTACCACCTCGTCTGCCCGCGCCGTCGCGGGCGGACGTCCCGCCGTTGCCTCGTAAACGGCCAGCGCCTGCCGCAACGTCGCCAGCAATCGACTCGTGTCCACCGCGCGGGCCCGATCGCAATGGTGCTTATACGTCCCGCCCACTGCCATCAGCCCCAACGCCGCCACCACCACCGCCAACGCCAGCTCCGGCATGCTCATCGCTCGACGTCGCCCGGCGATCAAATTCCATCGCGTTGAACTGCGCGTCCCCATGTCGGCCGATCCTTCACTTGCGCGCGCGACTGCTCGATACCTCTCACGAAATCGTGCGTCTGCCCCGCGATGGTAGGCTTCCGCCGAACGAACGCCACCCTCAAATGTGCTGGGCACCAAGAGGCCTCCTGTGTACTGCCATTTCGCTCGGTCCGTCCGGCGAAACCGCCCCATGACCGCCCTCAAGAATGCCCAGGACGCTGCGCAGAATTCCGCAGGCGGCCAACCGCCCGGGGCACATTCCGGGCGGATTGGGGGTCGCAACCCCATGCGCGCCCCGCCAGCGCCATGGAAACCGCGCACTGCCGTGGATCTGGCCGTTCGTCCTCCCGACGGCGCTGGCACACGGTTTGCATACCCCTCTGGGGCGATGACACAACGCTGCTCTATGCGGCATAAACGAGGCGTCTGAACATGACCAGTCTGACCCGGATTCATCAAGCAATCAGCCGCAGCGGCGCCGTGCAAGCGCCCTATGAACAGGCCCTGTTCCAGGAGTTGCACGCCGCGATCGAGTTCTACCAGCGCTCGCCCGAGTCCCTCATCCAGGTCCTGCACCGCGCCCAGGAACTCTTCGGCTACCTCCGCGAAGACGTGGTCGCCTTCGTCGCTCACGAACTCCGCCTGCCCGTCAGCCGGATCTACGGCGTCATCGGCTTCTACTCCTTCTTCAGCAAGGTTCCCCAGGGCAAGCACACCGTCAACGTCTGCACCGGCACCGCCTGCTACGTCCGCGGCGCCGATCAACTCCTCCGCGCCCTGGAAAAGGAACTCGGTATCACCAAGGGCGAAACCACCGGCGACGGGCGCTTCAGCCTCCGCTGCGCCCGCTGCGTCGGCGCCTGCGGCCTCGCCCCGGTCGTCATGATCAACGACGACGTGCAGAGCAAGGTCAAGAGCGACCGCATCAAGAAGATCCTCAGGAATTACAAATGACCGTCGACGAACTCTATCGATGGCGGGACGAGGCGCGCGCCGATCTGGCCTCACGCTTCGGACGCCGCCGGCTGGATCGCACAGGCCAGCGCGAGGTGCTCCTCTGCGGCGGCGGCGCCTGCGTGAGCTGCGGGCACGGCGAAGTGTCCGCCACCTTCCGCGACATGGTCGCCAAGCGCGGCCTCGCTGAAGACGTCAACATCGTCGACGTCGGCTGCGTGGGCTGCTGCGACCTCGGCGTTGTCGTCCAGGTTATGCCCGACAACGTCCTCTACCGTCGCGTCACCGCCAAGGACGTCCAGACCATCGTCGAGCAGCATCTGCGCGACGGCAAAATCGTCACCGAATTGCTCCACCGCGAGGACGACGACGCCGCGCCCTACACCTCCGCCGACGAGATGCCCTTCTTCAAGCATCAGCAGAAGATTGTGCTGGAAAACTCGGGCAAGATCGATCCCCAGTGCATCGAGGAATATGTCGGCTGCGACGGCTACATCGGCCTGGGCAAAGCCCTCTCCGAAATGCGCCCCCCCGACGTGCTCCACGAGGTCAGCGTCAGCGGCCTGCGCGGTCGCGGCGGCGGCGGCTTCCCCGTCGGCCGCAAGTGGCAGATGCTCGCCGATGCCGAAGGCGCCACCAAGTACGCCATCTGCAACGCCGACGAGGGCGACCCCGGCGCGTTCATGGACCGCAGCGTCCTCGAAAGCGATCCCCACCGCGTCCTCGAGGGTATGGCCCTCGCCGGCTACGCCACCGGCGCCCAGCACGGCGTCATCTACGTCCGCGCCGAATACCCGCTTGCCATTCGCCGCCTTCAGCTCGCCATCGAGCAGGCCCGCGAACGCGAGCTCCTCGGCGAACGCATCCTCGGCTCCGACTTCTCCTTCGACATCGAGATCCGCGTCGGCGCCGGCGCCTTCGTCTGCGGCGAAGAGACCGCCCTCATGGCCTCCGTCGAAGGCCGACGGGGTATGCCCAAGCCCAGGCCGCCCTACCCCACCCAGGCCGGCCTCTATGGCTGCCCCACCATGATCAACAACGTCGAGACCTACGCCAACATCGCCCCGATCATCCGCAAGGGCGGCGACTGGTTCGCCGGCATCGGCACCAAGAACAGCCCCGGCACCAAGGTCTTCGCCCTCGCCGGCGCCATCAAGAACACCGGCCTCGTCGAGGTCCCCATGGGCACCGCACTCCGCACCCTCGTCTTCGACATCGGCGGCGGCACCCCCGACGGCGTGCCCTTCAAGGCCGCCCAGACCGGCGGACCCTCCGGCGGATGCATCCCCTCCGCCCACCTCGACACCCCGCTCGACTTCGACTCCCTCCAGTCCATCGGCTCCATCATGGGCAGCGGCGGGCTCATCGTCATGGACGAGAATTCCTGCATGGTCGACGTCGCCCGCTTTTTCATGGATTTCTGTGTCGACGAATCCTGCGGCAAGTGCCCCCCCTGCCGCGTGGGCACCCACCAGCTTCTTCGCATGCTCACCAACATCTGCGAGGGCAAGGCCCGCAGCGACGATCTCGAGCGCCTCGAAAACCTCTGCGCCGTCGTGGCCAAGGCCAGCCTCTGCGGCCTGGGCATGACCGCGCCCAACCCCGTGATGAGCACGATTCGGCATTTCCGTGACGAGTACCTGGCCCACATTACCGACCACAAGTGCCCGGCCAAGGTCTGCCGCGCGCTGCTTACCTACACCATCGACGAAGACGCCTGCGTCGGGTGCAGCCTCTGCTCCCGCGCATGCCCCGTGGAAACCATCTTCAAGGTTGACGGCGAAAAGAAGTTCTACGTGGAACAGGAACGCTGCATCCGGTGCGGCAGTTGCTATGACGTGTGCCGCTTCGACGCCGTGGTGAGAGCATGACAACGCCCAAAATCCATCTGACCATCAACGGCCGGGAGATCGCCGCCCCCGAGGGGCAGACCATCCTGGAGGTATGCAAGGCCCACGACGTCACCGTGCCAACCTTGTGTCACTACAAGGACCTCACCGACATCGGCGCCTGCCGCCTCTGCATCGTCGAAATCGACGGCCAGCGCCGACCGGCGCCCTCGTGCACCACCCCCGCCGAGGACGGCATGGTCATCCGCACCGAGTCGCCCCAGCTCCACAACCTCCGCCTCCAGACCCTCGAGCTCATTTTCGGCGAGCGCAACCACATCTGCCCCTTCTGCCCCCGGTCGGGCAACTGCGAATTGCAGAACCAGGCCTACCGGCACGGCATGGACCACGTGCGCTACGACTACCTCTTTCCCCAACTGCCGGTGGACAACTCCCACCCCTTCATCACCCTCGACCACAACCGCTGCATCCTCTGCACCCGCTGCATCCGGGCCTGTGATGAATGGGTCGGCGCCCACGTCCTCGATCTCGACAACCGCGGACACCTCGCCGGACTCATCGCCGACCACGGCGTCCCCCTCGGCGAGTCCTCCTGCGTCAGTTGCGGAACCTGCGTCAGCGTCTGCCCCACCGGCGCCCTCTTCGAAAAACGCTCCGCCCACTGGCAAGGCCGCCTCCCCCTCGAACTCACCGAAACCGTCTGCCCCGGCTGCGGCGTCGGCTGCCGCATCAACGCCTCCGTCCGCCACCGCCAGATTGGCGAAATCACTTCCGCCGGTGGCCCCGCGGGCAACCAGTTGCTCTGCCAGAAGGGACGCTTCGGTCTGGTCAATCCCCAGACGAAGCGCCTCACCTCCATCCGCCTCAAGCGCGGCAAGGAATGGGTGGAAAAACCCCTTCGCGACCTGCTTACCGAAATCTCCCGCCGACTCGGCAGCCCCAGCGTCAAGGCCGATCCCAACCGCGTGGTCGCCTTCATGAGTCCGCGCCTCCCGCTCGAGACGCTCACCGCCTGCCACAGCTTCATTACCGACGTGGTCAAGAGCCCGCGCTGGACCATCGTCGATCGCGCCAACCCCGAGGCCGTGCGCGAAGCCTTCCGCACCAGCGGCACCCTGCCGCCCCTCGCCGGCCTCGAGGAACTCGCCGACAGCGACATGTTCCTCCTCGTGGGCTGTAACCTCGAACACTCCCACGGCGTCGTCGCCTCCTACGTCCGCCGGGCCGTACTCCATCACCGGGCCAAGCTGGTCAAGCTCAACCCGGTGAACACGTGGGTCACGCGTTGGACCGACCTGCCCATCCGCGTCGAACGCGGCCAGGACGACGTCGTGCTCGCCGCCATCCTCAAGTACCTCATCGAAGATGGCGTCGTCACCAGCAAGGTCCCCGTCGAGCTCAAGCACAAGCTCGCCAAGATGGAAGATGACGACGTCCGCGTCGCCACCGGCATCGATCCCGCGGAACTCAAGCAGGCCGCCCGCTACTACGCCGAAGCCAAAAAGCCCATGATCCTCTGCGGTCGCGGCGTCACCCGCGGCGGACCCGAGGCCCTCAGTGGCGCGCTCAACCTCGCCAAGGCCACCGGCCGCAAAACCCCCTCGGGACGCTGGCGCATGATCAAGCTCGCCATGGGCGCCAACAGCAACGGCGCCCGCCTGCTCGGCTCGACCAACTTCGACATTGAAACCTTCGATCCCCAAACCGCCGAGATCGCCTTCGTCGTGCTCGGCGACGACGAACCCACCTGGCCGCGCGAATGGCTCCAGAAGCTCCGCGCCGTCAGCTACGTCGTGGCCATGGTCGCCCGCGAACACGAGGTCCTCGACGTCGCCCAGGCCGTCGTCCCCACCGCCACCTGGGCCGAACGCCGCGGCACCTACGTCAACTTCGAAGGCCGCGTCCAGAAAGGCCGCGCCCTCATGAGCCCCCTCACCCCCGTCGAGGCCTGCGTCGACGAACGCAACTTTTTCACCATCCTCACCAAGACCTGGCGCGGATTGGATTATCCCTGGAACCCCCCGGAGCTGCCCGCCGGGCTCATGCACGTCGCCCACGACCACATGGCCCCGACCCAGGCCCCGGACAGCGAAATCGACTGGTCCGGACTGACCAAGCTGACCACCACCTGACGGATCGCGCGGAGGTAACCCGCTATGGCTAAAAAACGTATCGCGACCGTGTGGCTCTGCGGCTGTTCCGGTTGCCACATGTCGTTCCTCGATCTTGACGAGCGCCTTATCGACCTGGCCGCGCTCGCCGACTTCGTCGCCTGCCCCATCGCCGACGTCAAGGAGATCCCCGAGTGCGACATCGGCCTCGTCGAAGGCGCCGTGGCCAACGAGGAAAACCTCGAGGTCCTCCACGCCATCCGCGACAAGGCCAAGATTCTCGTCTCCCTCGGCGACTGCGCCGGCTTCGGCTGCGTCCCCATGCTCCGCAACCAGTTCTCGCGGGATGAAGTGCTCGAACACGCCTACGTTCACGTGCAGAGCACCGCCCTGGGCGCCGTCCCCGAAGAAGAGGTGCCCGCCCTCTCCGAGAAAGTCCGCCCCATCCACGAACACGTGAAGGTGGACGCCTGGATCCCCGGCTGCCCCCCCAGCGCCGAGGCCATCTGGACCGCCGTCTCCGCGCTGCTGACCGGCGAAGCCCCCAAAAGCCCCGTTGTCCTCAGCTACGACTGATTCTCCCGGATTCGCCCCTGACCCACTGATTGGGATTTGCTTACGATGGCACAGACGATCAAAATCGACCCCATCTCCCGCGTCGAAGGTCACGGCCGCGTGACCATCCTGCTCAACGACGCCGGCGAGGTCGAAAACGCCCGCTTCCACGTGGTCGAGTTCCGCGGCTTCGAGAAATTCTGCCAGAACCGCCACTTCTCCGAGATGCCCACGCTCACCCAGCGCATCTGCGGCATCTGCCCGGTCAGCCACCATCTCGCGGCCGCCAAGGCCATCGACGCCATCTGCAACGTCAAGCCCACCCCCACCGCGCGCATGCTCCGCGAGCTGATGCACATGGGCCAGTTGATCCAGTCCCACGCGCTCAGCTTCTTTCACCTGTCCGCCCCGGACCTGCTGCTGGGCTTCGACTGCGCCCCCGAAACCCGCAACATCTTCGGCATCATCGCCAAGGACCCCGAGATCGCGCGCAAGGGCATCCGCCTGCGCAAGTTCGGCCAGGAGATCATCGCCGCCGTCGGCGGCCGTAAGATCCACCCCGACGTCTGCGTCCCCGGCGGCATGAACCGGGCCCTCGACGAAGGCAACCGCGACGCCCTCCTCGCGCTCATCGACGAGGCCAAGGCCACCGTCCGCGAAGGGATTAAAATCCTCCTCAGCTACTACGCCAAGAACAAGGCGTTCGTCGACGGCTTCGGAACGTTTCCCAGCCACTACATGGGCCTGGTCACGCCGCTCGGCGACCTTGAGCACTACGACGGCCTGCTCCGCATGATGGATCCCAACGGCATCCTCCGTGAAGACGCCTACGACCCGGCCGACTACCTGTCGCTCATCGCCGAGGCCACCGAGGATTGGTCGTATCTCAAGTTCCCCTTCTACCGACCCGTGGGCTATCCCGGCGGCTCCTACCGCGTGGGTCCGCTCGCCCGCCTCAACGTGTGCAACGCCACCGGCACGCCCGAGGCCGACAAGGAGCTCAAGAAGTTCCGCGACCTCTCCGACGGCAAGCCGGTCGAGGGCTCCATGTATTACCACTACGCCCGGCTGATCGAGATTCTGTTCGGCATCGAGCGCGTCGAGGCCCTGCTGCATGATTCCGACATCTGCGGCCACGACCTCATCGCCGAAAGCCACGAGATCATGCCCGAGGGCGTCGGCGTCATCGAAGCCCCCCGCGGCACGCTCTTCCACCATTACATGGTCGACGAGCGCGGCGGCATCACCGACGTCAACCTCATCGTCGCCAGCGGCCAGAACAACAACGCCATGAACCAAGCGGTGTGCAGCGTGGCCAAGCAGCACGTCAAGGGCGGCGCCATCGAGGAGCCCATGCTCAACAAGGTGGAAGCGGCCGTCCGCTGCTACGACCCTTGCCTCTCGTGCAGCACGCACGCTGTCGGGCAGATGCCGCTGCACGTGGAAGTGGTCGCCCCCGACGGCCAGGTGGTAGATCAGCGTACCCGCAATGGTTAAGGCGCCCGGTATCGCCCCTTGGGCCCGACAGCCAACTGTGGCGCCGATCGGAATCGCGGGGCCGGCAACCGGTCGGTATCCGGCTATCGCGCGGGGATCGGCGACCGTACTGGGACCGGCAAGGGCTCTGGGACTAGCGCCCGCTCCGGGACCGGATTTCCAGCCGGTCTTCCCGCCGGTTGTTGCGCAGTGTTTACCGGCAGTCATTGCCCGGAGTTCTGTTCGCCCGCTCGCCGCACCACTGCGCAGGTGAAAGCCGCAGCCATGACTTCTCCCATCCGCATCTTCGCCTGGGGCAACGTCGGGCGTCGTGACGACGGCGCCGCCCTCGTCCTGCTCGAACGCCTCCGCCGCGCCGACCTCGGCCCGGAGGTCGCGTTGCACGAATACCACCAGCTTGGCCCGGAGGTGGTCGACCTGCTGGCCGACTGCCGCCTCGCCCTCTTTATCGACGCCCACGTGCGTGAGGACGCCGGCGACGTGCTCTGCGAGCCCGTCCAACCGACCACCACCGGGGCCATGGACACCCACCACTGCACGCCGGACCAGTTGCTCGCGCTGGCCGCCGCCCTGGGCTACTCCACCCCGCCCAGCCGCCTCATCGGGATCCGCGCCCACGACCTGGCGTTCGGGCACCAACTCAGCCCGGCCACCGAGGCGGCCGTCGCCCAGGCCGAGCGTCTCGTCCGCCGCCACATCAGCACAGGCCCGGATGCAGAACAGGCGGCGCCCGCCGACTGACGGTTGGAAGACGCTCCCTGATCGGCCGGCGGCGAAGGTCGGTCTGGGACGGCTGGGCCGGTTGGGTAATTCCATATAGGCTTTATCTTGGGTTCGTTTTTTCATTTTTCCTGCGCGTTGCCGGAGGCGAAATCGCTGTTTTTGATTGGGCCAGCGGGGAAAATGGGCCTTTTTGATTTGGGTTCGTTTTGGGTTCGTTTTTCTTGGCGGCTCGTGCCACGTCGCGGTTTTGGTGAGCCTGTGCCGCGCTGGGCATGGCGGCGCACGGCGGTGGCGCCATCTGGCGATCGCAACCGGTTGACGCCGTGCTTGGCTGTCGGGGGGCGCCTGAGAACC